>Ga0209345_10004410_pt1 | contig 13637 bp, 16 predicted proteins | sample Cruoilmetagenom7_FD_187294 | JGI IMG/M metagenome (GOLD analysis project Ga0209345, IMG submission 187294) | Oil polluted marine microbial communities from Coal Oil Point, Santa Barbara, California, USA - Sample 7 (SPAdes) (version 2) | ecosystem: Environmental > Aquatic > Marine > Oil seeps ...
GAAGCACTCGAGGCATGGAAAATCGCGGCCAATGTCGCTTGATGTGAGATCGGCACGCCAACCTGAAGACTGGTTGAGTTAATGTGACAACACCTCCCGGCTCCGTGCCCTTTCCTTGATCTCGACCTGCATACCGCAGACGGGATCAGTCGCGATATTGGCCCCCGGAGCAATCTCAAGGGCGCTGTGGTGATCGTAATGAGCCATCTGATTGTGTCCTTTCAGTCTTGATGTGGGGATTCCCGTTACTGGAAGGTCAAGGGTAGAGTTGGCAATTCTATGCGCAGATACTTTGCGTTCCTGTCACGTTCCGTCAGTCTTTCGTCGTGTTGCCACCCAGAGCAAAGGCAAGCCGGTCACAAGTCCGAGACCGAGCACCGCCCATGTCGTCCGTCCGATATCGCCACTGACCGCCTCGCCTCCGAAATGCGCGAGGAGGAAACTCGCCGGGATGATGCCAGCCAGTGTCGCCAAGGCAAATCGCCAGGCATGCAAGCGGCTTAGACCCGCAGCGTAGCTGATCATATCAAACGACACGAAGGGCATAAGGCGGGAGGCAAAGACCGTGGCCGTCAAGGCGGTTTGCGAACCCAGAAGCCCGGCGTCGACGCGATCGCCAAACACTCGCCTTAGAACATCATGCCCCAAAATCCGAGCGAGGCCGAATGCGATCAACGCACCGAGTTCGGCACCGATCACGACCTGTAAAGTCCCCCAGACATGCCCATAAGCCGCCCCCGCCGCCAAGGCGATTGGCGCACTCGGGATCGGGCTGGCCACGACGGCTAGGGTCATCAGCGTAATAATCAGAACCGGTCCCCAGATCCCGGCGCGCGTCACCAGTTCCTCAACGCGCGCGCCTTCCAGCAAGCTAAGGGCTTCGGTCAGCGCCCAAGGTGCGAAGATCCAAATACCAAGCGTTGCGAGCCCCAGAATGGCTAGGCCCGTCAGTATTGCGGAGCGCAGGATCATATCACATCACCTCCAAGGCTTTCACCGGATGGCAGCCGTTCTCGACCATGCCTGATTTCCTTCATTCGACAACGGCGTCAGGGGTGATCAAAGATGATCACCCCCTCGAAGGATTCTATTTCAGACCCGTAACGGTCAGCTTTCCATCCAGTCGCTCGACAGTGAACTCGATCTCTTGGCCTTCTTCGAACCTGTCGAACATGGCCTCGTCGGACACGCGAAACACCATGGTCATTGCGGGCATTTCAAGCTCGATTAGCTCTTCGTGGATGAGAGTCACCTTGCCGTCTTCTGGCTTTACGGACTTGACCACGCCCTTGGTATAGACGGGTTCGGCCCATGCGCCCAACACTGAGACGGCGAGGGCGAAACTTACGGCGGCAGCGGTCTTGATCGGTTTCATAGTGGTCTCCTTGTTCGTTATGTTCAATTGCTCTGGACGTGGATCGGTCCGTGCATGCCTGCTTCCATATGGCCGGGGATCAGACAGGCGAACTGGAAGGTGCCGGTGTTCGCAAAGCTCCAGACGATATCGCCGGTTTCGCCCGGCGCAAGCCGGATCGCGTTGGGATCGTCATGCTCCATTTCCGGAAACTTCTGCATCAGCTTGCCGTGTTCTTCGTTGTTGTCATGGGTATCCATGACAAACTCGTGCTCGACCTCACCGGCATTATGGATGCGCAAGCGCACCGTTTCGCCGGGTTTGAAATTCAGATCACCGGGCTCGAAGAGCATCCCGCCGTCTGATGTCTCGCGCATCGTGATCTCGATGGTGCGGCTTGCCTCTTCCAGTGTGCCGGGCTGGCCGACTTGCATCATGTCGGCGTGGCCATGACCTGCCATTTGTCCGTCGTCATGGCCATGCCCACCGGCATGGCTGCCTGCTGCGATTGCGGTGCCGGCGCTCAACAGGAACGCGGCGGTGAGTGCTGTCAATTTCATGGAGATACTCCTCTTTCGTGTCATGATCTCAGCCCTTTGTCGGGGTGAGCTTGGTCCGTGCGCTGTCGTTGCGTGTGAAATCAGGAAGTTCGCCTGTCCATTCCCAGGCTTCGGTTCCGGGCGGGTTCTCATACCAGCCGGGATCGGAATAATCGCCCGGCGCGATGCCATCGCGCACCTTCACCACCGAGAACATGCCACCCATCTCTATGGGGCCGTGCGGGCCCCAGCCAGTCATCATCGGCACCGTGTTGTCGGGGATTTCCATCGACATCATTCCCATTTCGGCCATGCCGCTCGAGCCCATCGGCATGAATTCCGGCTGATGCTTGCGGATCATGTCCGTGACCTGCCGCTTGTCCGCGCCAATAAAGTTCGGCACGTCGTGGCCCATGGCGTTCATCGTATGGTGCGATTTGTGACAATGGATCGCCCAGTCCCCTGGATGGATGGCATCGAACTCATAGGCGCGCATCGCTCCCACGGGGATGTCGATGGATACCTCAGGCCAGCGTGCCGCCTTGGGCACCCAGCCACCATCGGTGCAGGTGACTTCGAAATCGTAGCCATGCATGTGGATGGGATGGTTCGTCATCGTGAGGTTGCCAACCCGCACGCGCACCCGATCGCCTAGGCCCACAACGAGCGGGTCGATGTCCGGAAACAGACGGCTGTTCCAGCACCAGAGGTTGAAATCCGTCATCGTCATGACGCGCGGCGTATAACTACCGGGCACGATGTCGAAGGCGTTGAGCAGAAAACAGAAGTCGCGGTCGACTGGCATGAAGGTGGGGTCTTTGGGATGCACAATAAACATTCCCATCATCCCCATGGCCATCTGCACCATCTCATCTGCATGCGGGTGGTACATGAAGGTGCCGGATTTCACCAAGTCGAACTCGTAGACATAGGCCTTGCCTGGCGGGATCGCTTTGTGAGACAGGCCGCCCACACCGTCCATGCCAGAGGGCAGGATCATGCCATGCCAATGGACCGAAGTGTGTTCAGGCAGCTTGTTGGTCACGAAAATGCGCACCCGGTCACCCTCGACCGCCTCGATGGTCGGTCCGGTGGACTGGCCGTTGTACCCCCAGAGATTGGCGGTCATGCCATCAGCCATTTCTCGTTCCACTGGCTCGGCCACAAGGTGGAACTCCTTTACGTTGCCATTCATGCGAAACGGCAACGTCCATCCGTTCAGTGTGACCACTGGATTGTAATCCGGCCCAGTTGTGGGGCGCGGGGTGATCTGGGTGGCCGCGCTCTCCATAAAGGCTGCCTCTGGCAAGCCCGTGGTCTGCGCCCGAGCAGCAGCCCCGGTCACCAAAAGGCCCGCGCTTGCGGTGAGCATTTGACGTCGGTTCATCATTCCTTGTCTCCTTGTTCTCAATGTCCGGCGGCGGATTCGTTGGCGATATTCGCCCTGCCGTCCCGCCCACTGGACGCCGACCCACCCCCATAAATCGCCACCATGAGATTGGCATCTGCCAGCCAGAAATCACGCCGCGCCGCCGCCTCAGACAGGTTCGAGCTCATCCGTGCGCGGGTATCGGCCAACAGTTCGAACGTGCTGGTGATCATGCCGTTGTAACTGAGCAACGCTTCCTCCTCGATGGTCTTGCGCAGCGGCAGAACGGCATCGCGGTAGTGCTGCGCGATCCGGTGGCTGCCGACATGCGCTGCATGGGCCGAGCGGGCCTCCGAGCGCACGTTGACGGCTCGTTGCGCCAGATCATGCGCGGCGATCATGTAACTGGCCTCAGCCTTTTTCATCCGAGCTTTGCCACTGTCGAAGATCGGTATCGCAAACTCCAACTCGAGTTGCGGTTTAGTGTCCGATCGAAGACTGCCGCCGTCATTCTCGCGTTCCGTTTCGGCACCCGCGATCAGCTCAAAGTCGCTCACGAAACGCGTGGCGTTGGTCATCCCGTACGCCTGTGCCAAGGCTTGCAATTCGAGCTTCGCGATGGCCAGATCAATGCGATTTCGAAGGGCGCGCGCCTCGATGTCGGACCCGTCGACCACCCGAGCAGGCAAACCCGGCAGGGCATTGGGCACATAGTAATCGACCTCACTGCCCCACAGACCAAGTTGCCGGGTCAACGCCTCCTTCGCCAGTTGCGCATCAAGCCGGGCCTTGGCACGCTGTCCTGAAAGCTCTGCGTGAAAGGCATGCTCGCGGGCCTGTTCGGCCTTGTTTAGATATCCGGTATCGCCAAGCCGCGCCGCCAGTTCTGAGCCGGCATCAGCGGTTTCTTGCGCCTGCCGTGTCAGGCCCGCGGTCTCGAAGGCCGACACCGCCTCGATCCATGCGCGCCGCGTTTCCACAGCGACGCGAAGTGTGTCCTCGAGTGCCTGAAGCTGGGTTTGCGTGAAACGCAATTCGGCTTGCCGTGTGCGATCCGGTTGCGTGAAGGCTGCCAACAGGTTGAAGGCGATCATGCCCTCTACAGACCCGTATCCATTAAGGCCATCGGCCCCGATCTGGAATACCCCAAGGGACGCGACGGGGTTGGGTTGCATGATGCTCTGCCACACATCAGCAGAGGACACGCCGAGCCGGGCGTAGGAAGATTGAAGGCCGCGATTGTTGAGCAACGCCACCTGCACGGCTGTGTCAGCGTCAATCGTGCGTTCATGAACCAGAGCATGCACGCGCTTGGCATTGGTCTCGATTTCCGAGGCTGACATTAGCATTACAGTATCTTTGTTCAGTATTGCGCGCGCCGGGCTGGTGACTGCCGCAAACCCTGCTTTGGGGTCGGACAGGCGCGCCACCTGATCGGGCGACGTGCAGGCCGCGAGGGCAAAAGATGTCAGAATTGCAAGTCCAGGTTTCGATATGCGGGGCATCAGGAACCCTCCCCTTCGGCGGGGGATTGCCGTCGGTTCAAGATGCGCCAATCGTCAGGCCCTTTGACGGGACGGGACGTGTAACCGACGAGAACATCGGGAAAGGTTGTGGGGGGTGTCTCGGCATCCGTCCTTGCCGCTGGTGCAAGCGTATCCCGCGTTGGCAGGTCGGGGGCATTCGCACAGGACGAAAGGGCTGTGCAAATACCCAACAAAAGTGTGGTCCTCAATGAAACCTCCAGATCCGTTCGAGATTGCGTTGCAAGAGCCACGCCGTGGCCCGTTGCAGTCCAAGGTGCCCGCTAGGCGAGCTGGATCAGGATCTTGGAGGTCTTTGCAGATCGTCCTTGTAGATAGGATCGTTCAGCGAACTTTCAGGCCAAATCAAAGTCATAAGAAAGACGTGATGCGGTTCTTGAGCCGCGCTCATCTCTGGCGACAGCGCCTGGCAGGCGTGAAACATGCAGGTTTCATGATCATGTCCCGGCATCGCATGGCGAGATGAGGTGTCGCCATGATCATGTGAGTTAGCGTCATGCAAACCCATGTCTTTTATTTGCGCGTCAACAGCGTCAACGCAGTGCTTTTGATGCTCGATTTCGTTTGAAGCCATGGCGACGCCATTTGCGCCCGTTACGATGACGAGCGCCACTATGAGAATCCCAACCATTTTTCGCATCAACGCCATACCACGCTTATAACTTTAAGAGAGATAACGAACAATTGCTTTGTCGGGGTGTCATATCGGCAAGCGGGGGTTCGCTTATTCAAACGTGTAGGCATTACACGACCAGTCCCAACTAACACTGCGGGCTGTAAGCAATCCAACATCGTGCGGAATGTGGACCCGCCCAAACCGGATATAAACGTCGCGTGGGTCAGCACGCACGGTAACGCGTCCAAACAGCGTGTCGATGCGGCGCGCTCCACGATCATGGACGGGCAGATAGCTCCCGCAAAATCGGCAAACGCGTGAGACCTCGCTGATCTCCTCAACCTGGTCCTTTAACAGAATTCGCTGAATCTTGGCCAACACGCAAAAGGTCCGGTGCTGCGTCCGTCAGAAAGCTTGTGATCATTTCCGGGCAAGCCACGACTGTCTTCTCTGCAATAATGGTGCCAGTGTCATCGACAACGCAGATGGCCGTCGTCTCCTGCGAGACATCCAGAGCGGCAAAACATGGCATAGCTGTTCTCCTTTTCATTTGAGCCTTGGCCAATCAGTTTCTGTTTGAACAGTTTGAAGCAGCAGCTCTTGGTCGAAAAGAAGCGCCACCCGCGATTACGCTAAGTGGTCCGATATGAATGTTAGTGCATGGTCGGCCTTTGGTCTATCGAGACGATGCTTTTGGGCGCTGGTGGACGCTATGCCCGAAAGTTGGTGACGGCGTGATCAGGCGGCGCTTTGAAGTTGCTTGATCCCGTCCTTGAATTCAATCCCTTCGATAATCTCGGGCATGCGGTTGGCACCATCGAGTTTGCGCCATTTTGTCTGGGCTGACATCATCAGCTTGAAGGCCATGGCGAGCCCGCGCCTTCTGCTCCAAAATCAGCGAGGCTGTTCCAAATCATTCGACGACGGACATGACAGTGGCCTTCACTGAAATTTGGCATTCTTCAAGCCGCGGTAGGCGGCGTATTTACCCGTGCAGTCTGACTAAGAGCGGACATTCGTGGGCGACGCGGCGAAGGGTTATTCCGAGCCCGACGAAGACGTTCCCGTAGGCTGCGCCACCGCTGAAAGCCAGATAATTTTGTTGCCCTGCTCCCTCATGGAGTAGTATATTTATAGCGCTACCGCCGTCGAGCGGTTGGTGCTCGCTTGGCGATGGCGTGAAACCCAAAAAGGGAGGCGCTGCCATGAAAATCTCTACACTTTCCGTGATCGCTGGAACCTGCAGTCTGTTTGCTTTTTCATCGTTTGCTCAGGCCACCGAAGTTTCCGTGGACGAATTGATGGCTCGGCTTGAGGGTGTGGCGCCCGCAGCTGTGCTCGCGGACTCCACGTTGCTGAACATGAAAGAAGACGGTGAAATACAAGTGCTTCGTGAAGGCACCAACGGATGGACATGCATGTACCCTGGCACCAACCCGATGTGCGCGGATGAATCATCAATGAGTTTTCTCCAAGCATGGATGAACAAGAAAAATCCGCCGGAAACACTCGGTTTCGTCTATATGTTGCTTGGCGATGAGGGTGCCAGCAATACCGATCCGTATGCAGAGGCCGAGAAATCTGACAACCAATGGGTGGTTGCAGGTCCGCACGTAATGATCGTCGGTTCTGCCGCCGCGCCGCTTCTCCAAAGCTATCCGAGCGAGGTGCCGGAAGGCGCCGACCAGCCGTGGGTCATGTGGCCAGGAACGCCCTATGCGCACTTGATGATTCCGATGGAATAACAACCACAGGCGGTTTCCAATTGTGATTGATGTGTCAACGGCTGATTAAAACCCGGCCACTCGCAGCTGGTGAACTGCGATCCCTGATCGGAATGGATCGTCACCTTGGTCTTGGGTTTGCGACGCCAGACGGCCGCCAGCAGGGCCTGAAGCGCCAGATCGGTCGTCATGCGAGGCTGAGTCGACCATCCGACCACGCGCCGCGAAAACAGGTCAATGACGACCGACAGATACAGCCAACCCTCATGGGTCTTGATGTAGGTGATATCGGTCACCCAGACCCTGTCGCGCAGATCAATATCGAACTGCCGATCCAAAGCATTTGTGGCGACCACAGATGGCTTGCCGCTATATCGGCCAGGGCGGCGCCGGTATCCAATCTGCGCTGAAATGCCAGCCAAACTGGCCAGCCGGGCCACCCGATTCTCGGAAATCTGTTCCCCCTGATCGCGCAGATCATCGGTCAGCTTGCGATAGCCATAGATCCTGCCGCTGTCGCCCCAAGCCTGTCGGATCAACTCTGTCTGCCGCACGTCGTCCTGCGCACGCTGACTTAACGGTTCTTTTAGCCATGCATAGAAGCCGCTGACGTGAACCATCAGCACGCTACACATTGACCTCACCGAAAACTCGCATCGATGAGCCCGGATGAAACCATACTTAAACGGGACTCTCGCGCGAAGTATGTGGCGGCCTTCCTAAGAAACAGCCTTGGCTATCTGGGATAGATGCTAAAGCAAACCCCATCGTCCTCGCGCGGCGCTGGAGATTTGACAGCACGCGCTTGCGGTGTCGCTCGTCGTAGGCTGCTGCGCCTTGATCTTGATAGGTCATGCCGTGCCGGATGGCGTTGCAGAACAGAACGGCAATCTTTCTCGCTGTGGCTGTGACCGCCTTTTGTTTGCCCATCCGGGCCGAGAGGGCGAAATACGGTTTGGGCTTGATAGTGGACAGACAAAAAGAGCTGTGCTTGGCTGGGCGATTTGAACCGGCCCATGATTTTTCTCGGCGCCGCGTCGGCCGCTGCGAGCCTTCGGACCTGTTGTTTAGATGGGGTGGTTGCCGTCCTCCCCAAACGGCATCGCAATGTGTCAAGTTAGCGGTGTTCAACGCCACGAATAGGAAAGGACGGCAAATGAAGGATACAATGATCGGGGTGGATCTGGCAAAGAACGTTTTCCAGCTTCACGGGGCGAGCATGACCGGGCAGTTGAAATTTTGTAAGAAGCTGTCCCGGCCACAGTTTCGGGAGTTTCTTTCTGCACAGCCACCCGCGGTGGTCGTCATGGAGGCCTGCGGCAGTGCCAGCTACTGGGCGCGAGAGTTGTCCGGTATGGGTCACGAGGTAAAACTGATGGCGCCGCAATACGTGAAACCGTTTGTGAAGCGCCAGAAAAACGATGCCGCCGACGCGGAACCGCTTGGATTTCCAGCTGCTCCGGCGACTTCGGCGGTACAAACCGCATCGACGGCCTGCCAACCGCCTCGCAAATAGCTTTAGTCATTGCGGTCATTCTTGTTTGACTTGACATACGGCTTCACGAACTGAGGCGAGATCAACCGGATCTCGTGTCCAAGATCAGTCAGAACACGCGCCCAATAGTGCGATTCGCAACAAGCCTCCATCCACCGCATCAATTCAGGGCGTCGGCTTGTTCCGCCTGGACAGGATTTTCGGGGAAGAGCGCGGCCCCCCCCCGAGGGCCGCGGCGAGAGTGGAAATGATAAGGCGCTGCGCAGGCAAAGTATGACCCTCTTCTTCCCCGGAACAAAGGGGAGCGGGAACCGCATGGTTGGCACGGTCTGTGTGAACGGAGCAGCCCAGAGGTCGCGCTGCATGAGCGCATCGTTCTAAGATTGAAAGAGGCAAGTATACCGCTTGAGCTCAGAGCACCCGCCGACGCAAGAGAAGAGAGAGGAAATAGCCCCCGCCCAGCACCGAGGCCACTGTGCCTGCGGGCACCTGCATCGGATGGAGTGCCATGCGTCCCATCCAGTCCGAGCCGACCATCAGACCCGCGCCAATGGCCCCCGCCATCAGCGCCTGCGCCGCCACCCGGCGCGCGCCCAGCATCACCGCCGCATGCGGGGCGAGAAGGCCGACAAAGGCCACCGGCCCCAGCCAAGCCGTGACCAGCGCCGCAAGAGCCGCCGCAAGCGTCAGGCAGACAGGCCGCGCCAGTCCGAGCGACAGCCCACGTGCCAGCGCCATGTCATCGCCAGCGGACAAAAGCGTCAGCCAGCGCCGCAGCCCCAGCACCAACAGCAGACCGAGAAGGGCTGCGAGCGCAAGCTGCACCGCCTCGGCCTCGGTCATCCGGTAGGTTGATCCCCCCAGCCATCCGAGAATGGCATAGCTGTCTTGACTGCCAGCGGCGAGCGCCACCTTGACGAGCGCATCCAGAAGTGCGGCGAGGGCGATGCCCGTAAGCGCCAGCACGGTGGGCGCATGCCCATGGCGCCGTCCCAGCCCAAGCAGGAGCAAGAGCACAAGGAGGCTGCCGAGGATGGCGGTGCCGGCCCGAACCTCGTGGATCGACCCGCCGCCGAGGAGCGCCGTGCCAACGAGCGCAAAGGTGGACCCTGCTGTCATGCCGAGAATGTCGGGGCTGGCAAGTGGGTTGCGGATCAACCGTTGCAGGATCACACCCGAGAGCGCCATGGCAAGCCCCGCCGCCGCCGCCCCAAGTACGCGCGGCCAACGCAGATCAAACGTGAGCGCCGAGGGCCACTCTACCTGCCAACCTGCCGCGCCGCGCCCGATGGTGAGGGCTGCAACCGTGAGGGCGAGACTGACCAACAGCGGTCCAAGCCAGAAGGTCCGAGTCACCCGTGCCGGACCGGACGGCAATCGATAGACGGCCTGGTCCTTGGCCTCCAGCCTTCGCCGCATCAACCAGATGAGCGCAGGGGCCCCGACCAGCGCCGCAACCGCGCCACTCGGCACGAGGTCACGAGTCAGGTGATTGGCGAGGAGCGTCAGGAGGTCCGTGGCCAGCAACAACCCCGCGCCGAGCCCCATGCTGGCCAGCAATTCCGCGCGCGGCAGCCGCGCCTCGACATGGCGCGCAAGGTTCGGGGCCACCAGCCCGATAAAGCCGATGAGGCCCACCGCCGCCACCGTCAGCGCTGTGAGCCAAAGCGCCACCCCCGCCGCGACAGCAAGGAAAGGCACCAGCGACAGTCCGCGCGACTCAGCCGCCTCGGCCCCGGAACGAAGGAGTGCGAGCCCGCGCGCCAGCAGGAGCGAAAGCCCCAGCAGCGGCACGAAGCGGGGCGCGAGCCAGAGCGCCTTCTCCCAGCCCGACTGCCCGAGATCGCCCGCGCCCCAAATGAACAGATGCCCGAAATAGGGGCTTTGCAACAGCACGATGGTGGCGGCGATGGCCCCGAAGAAGAGGTTTACCGCCATGCCCGCCAGCACCCCACCGATCCCGGTCAAGCCACGCAGCCCCGAGATCGTCACTACCAGCCCGAAGGCCGTCGCGGCACCGACAAAGGCCACCCACTCGCCCTGTTTCGCGGCCAGCGCGGGCAAGAGCAACGTGGCTATTACCAGCGCAAGCCACGCGCCCGAGGCGGCCCCAAGCGTGAGCGGCGCGGCAAGTGGATTTTGCGTGATCTGCTGAAAGAGACTGCCCGCAAGACCGAGCGCCGCGCCGCAGAGCAATGCCATCACGAGGCGGGGGAGAGCAGCATGCAGGAATTGCACATCGGCAAAGGACTGGGGTTCGGCCCCGAGGAGCAGCGCGACCATGTGCTGCGCGGCCAGATCGCTGCCCACTGCCAGATGCAATCCCGCAAGGGCCAGCACCGCCGCCCCGATCAGCGCAACGCGAATCATCGGGCGAGCGCCGTCAGCGCCGCATGGATCGCCTCTGCGTGACGCTCGAGTGACAGGATGCCACCATAGCTCCAAAGCGGCGCCATCTCGGCTAAGCGGTCTTCGGCCACGGCGGGCAGAAAGCGCCAGACCGGGCTCTCGAACACCGCAGCACCCGGACCATGCGGGCGGATCGCGAGCACCGCGCCGGTCTCGACCTCGGCCAGCACATCAAGAGGGCGTTGCGCCACGCCCCAGCGGCTTGGGGGTTGTGGCAGGGCATTTTCGATCCCCAGCCGGTCGAGCGCAGCCTCGGCAAAGGAGTTGCCACCATAGACCCAGATCGTCGCGGCGTCGTTGAGGCGGATAAGTGCCGCCTTGCGGATCGGCCCGTCGCTCAGATCATCCGCCAGCCGGGCGATATTGGCGTCCATCTCTGCAAGCCGCGCCTGCGCCAGCGTCTCGCGGTCCAATAGGCGAGCCAGCGTCAGGTAGATGCGCCGCGCTGCTGCGATATTGTCATGTCCGGCGTCAAAGGCGTCGAAGGCCAGCACCGGCGCGATCCGCTCGAGTCGCGTAACCTCCTCGGAGGCCGTGTCGGAGACGAGGATCACGTCAGGATCGAGCGCCGCAAGGCGTTCGAGATCAGGCGCGTCACGACGGCCAATATCCGTGACGCTGTCCGGGATTGGCGGCGTTGCCACCCAGTCAGCATAGAGTGCGATCTCGGGCATCGCGAGAGGCACGACATCAAGGTCGAGAACCTGTAGCGCCAACGCCCAGTCGAGAACCACGATGCGCGCAGGCGGCTCGGCGAAGCGATGCAGGCCGCGACGATCCTCGACGGTCACTGGCGCGGCATCTGCGATGGTTGCACAGAGAATGAAAGCAAGCGCGAGACAGCGCATCACGGCACGTCCTCGGGATCAATTGTCAGGAGCGCATCAGAAAACGCCTCAGCGAGATAGCCGAGCGAGAACACACCGCCAAACGTCCAGACCTGACGGGTCTCGGCATAAAGACCCGCGCGTACAAAGGGCATGAATTGCCAGATAGGCTTCGGCGAAAGCGTGCCCATTTCCGCGAAAGGACCGATCTGAAGAACCACGGCCTGGTTGTAGCCTGCCAAATCCTCGATGCGTTTCTGCACAAAGCCCCAGTCGGTCGGAAGTCCGGGGTCAGCGTGTTCGAGACCCATCCCCTCAAGCGCGGCGAGCGCCATTGAATTCGCGCCGTGCAACCGCAGGGTCTCGGGTGTGAGTAGACGGATCGGCAGAATGAGGGGCACCGATCCACCGAAATGGTCCCGCACCCGCGCACCCGCCGCTGTGATACGTGCGTCCAGAGCCGACAAACGGTCGCGTGCGAGCGCCTCTCGACCGGTCCGGTGGGCAAGATCAAGATACGTCGCCCGGCTTACCTTGGCATTATCCTGCGCTGCGTCGAACCCTTCGACCAAGAGCACCGGGGCGATGCGTTCCAAAACCGGCACAAGATCGGCTTGCTGATCGGAGGCAAGGATCAGATCGGGCGCAAGTGTGGCCAGTCGCTCTATGTTCGGCTCTTGCCGCAAACCAAGGTCCGCAATGCCATCCGGCAGAACAGGGCGTTGCACCCATTGCCTGTAGCCCGCAACATCAGCCACGCCGACGGGGTGCATATCAAGCTCAAGAATAAGTTCGCACAGCGCCCAACTCAGGGTTGCGATCCGGATGGGGGTGGTGTCCTGTGCCTTTGCGGCCGTTACCGGTAAGAGCAAAATGACCAGAAAGAGGCTAAGATAGTGCCGCATGTCGCACCTCCGTTCAGGCAACCGCAGCCTGCGGCGGGGCGTCAGGATGGGGTAGCAATATCATTTCGATGCCGTAGAGAGCCCGCAGCACCTTTAGATCAAGCAGCTCTCGAGGCGGCCCGTCATAAGCCACTCGACCCTCCTTCAGGGCAACGACCCGGTCGGCGTAGCGCGCTGCGAGGTTGATATCATGGAGCACCACGACCACACGCCGCCCAGCCTCTCGACTGAGACGATGCAAAAGCGCCATAACGTCATAGGCGTGAGCGAGATCGAGGGCCGCGGTCGGTTCGTCCAAGAGCAGCACGGGGGCTTCCTGCGCCAGCAGCATGGCGATCCAGGCGCGCTGCCGTTCGCCCCCCGAGGCGGTATCGACAAGGTGATCGGCGAGATCGGCACAACCGGTATGGAGCATCGACTGCGCGATGACCGCGTGATCGGCGGGCCCCATGCGCCCGAGCGCGCCGCGCCAGGCAAAACGACCCAGCCCCGCGAGGTCGCGCACGCTGAGCCCCGCCACCGGCGGCAAGCGCTGCGGCAGGAAGGACACGTGCTGCGCGAGTTTTCTCTGGGTGTATAGAGACAATGGCTGCTCCATGAGCGTGACCTGCCCTGCGTCGGGACGAAGCTGCCGGGCAAGCAGCGCCATCAGGGTCGATTTGCCAGACCCATTATGCCCAAGGACCGCTGTGACGCCCGCGTCACCGAGCCTCAGTTGATCAATGCGCAGGATGTCGCGTCCATCGCGCGCGACGCGAATGTTCTCAAGGTCGAACATGGGTGCGCCATTCCTCTTGGCTGAGGGCAACCCGATCTGTGCGGTCGCGCCTTGGGCAAGTTGCACAAAAAAAAATC
>Ga0209345_10004411_pt1 | contig 13637 bp, 15 predicted proteins | sample Cruoilmetagenom7_FD_187294 | JGI IMG/M metagenome (GOLD analysis project Ga0209345, IMG submission 187294) | Oil polluted marine microbial communities from Coal Oil Point, Santa Barbara, California, USA - Sample 7 (SPAdes) (version 2) | ecosystem: Environmental > Aquatic > Marine > Oil seeps ...
TCCACCAAGGTTACGATGGGTATATTAAAGGCATCGCAAAAACGAATGAACCTGGCTGACTTATCAGATGAATCCACATCAAGCACGCCGGCAAGCACAATGGGTTGGTTACATACAAATCCCACGGTCTCCCCTTTCATCCTGCCAAACCCAATGACTATGTTTTCGGCCCACATTTCCTGGACCTCGAAGAAATCTGAATCATCGACTATGCCCCTGATGACATCCCTGACATCATAAGGCTGGGTGGGGTCACCTGGGACTATCTTCTCGATATTGTATTTCGGGTCCGGATCCTTGGGTGGGAATTTTTTAGCCTTTTGCAGGTTACTCCAGGGTATGAAGGTGATCAGTTTTTTAATCTGCTCAAAACATTCTTCCTCAGATGTGGCATAGAAATGTGCATTCCCTGTAATCTCACTATGCACCCTGGCTCCTCCCAGGTCTTCCATCGAGATCTCCTCTCCCAGCACTGTCTTGATAACTTCGGGTCCGGTGATAAACATCTTCGAGATCTTGTCGACAACAAAAACGAAGTCTGTCAAGGCGGGTGAATAGACAGCACCCCCGGCACATGGTCCGAGGATCACGGAGATCTGGGGTATCACCCCTGAGGAAATAGTATTCCGGAAAAATATCTCCCCGTATCCTGCCAGGGAGCTTACACCCTCCTGAATGCGGGCACCACCGGAATCATTGATACCGATCAGCGGCATTTTCATTTTCAGGGCATGGTCCATGATCTTAACAATCTTCCTGGCATGCATATTCCCAAGTGAACCACCTGCTACGGTAAAATCCTGGGCAAAAATACAGATGGGGGCCCCGTAAACAGTTCCAGTACCGATCACGACGCCATCTCCTGCAAGGCTCTTTTTGTCCATGTCAAAATCTTTGGCATCATGCTCAACGAAAAGGTCATATTCGTTGAATGAATCGGGATCAAGCAAGGTAATGATCCTTTGCCTGGCGGTCAGCTTGCCCATGGCCGCCTGCTTTTCTAAGGCTTTGTCACCTCCTCCTTTCAGGACTTCTTCTCTTTTCTTCTGAAGTTCCTGGATTTTTCTTTTTAAAGGCATATTTTTCGATAGGTTAGTGCTCAGGAATGGACTACAACATTACAAAATCCCATGTTATTTTAAAAATTTTTGGCACATTTAATGAGTAACAATTCATCTACCTATCTTATAATCAGGCAATTATTTCACAAGAAACATCCCGGAAGGGGAAGCGTACTTCGGCCATCTTATTTGGGAGCCATCCGATATAGGTACAAAGCAATAAAAGCATATACTACATTCGGCAGCCAGACAGCAATTGTAGGGTGTAATTCACCACTTATGGCAAACTGTGATGAGAATTGCATGAATAGCAGGTAGGAAAAAGCCACCATGAGGCCTATTCCCAGCTGCATTCCTATCCCTCCTTTGACTTTCCTGGAGGAGACTGAGACACCTATCAATGTCAGGATGAAAGCAGAAAATGGAAAAGCATAGCGCTTATGCTTTTCAATCTGGTAAGCTTTTACACTGGATTCTCCCAGCATTTTTAATTGTTCAATATAATCGGTCAGATCTCGAATGTTCATGGTTTCCATGAAATTCATCCGGCGTTTAAAATCACTGGGGTGAATAGATAGTGTGGTATCCAGCCTTGTCCCTGAACTAATGTGTTCCCTGTATCCGTCCATTGTGCGAATATAGTAGTTCCGGATCACCCATTTGTTAACGGTTGAATCCCATTTTACATAATCAGACATAAGTTTCGATACCAATGCTCCATCTTCGTATTTTTCCATGGAGAATCTATGTCCCAGATCAGAAATAGTGCTGTAACTCTCCAGGTAAATAAAAACTCCTGGCTCGATCTGGCGGTGGATATTCCGTTCTGTCACACGTATGGGCACAGCGTGATAATAAGTTTCCTCAAAATCCAGCCTGATCCGGTTTGCATCTGGTATGACATAGTCCATCAGTACAAATGAGAAGATAGCAATGATGGTAGCAGAGAAGAAATAGGGAACCAGGATCCTGTTGAGGCTCATCCCGCTGCTGATAATGGCAATGAATTCTGTTCTATACGCCATTCGGGAAGTAAAGTAGATAACAGAGATAAAGGTAAAAAGGGAGCTGAACAGCACAGCAAAATAAGGCATGAAATTCAGGTAATACTTAGTAAGGATATCGATCAGTTTGGCGTCGTGTTCCAGGAAATTGTCAATCTTCTCTGAAAAATCAAAAATAACGGCAATTAATAGGATAAGGGTAATGGAAAAAAAGAAGGTGCCCAGGAACTTTTTCGTGATATAAAGATCTATTATTGTTATCCCCAGTCTTCTTCTCATATGCGGATAGATAATTTTGATACCATTTCATTTTTCCATTTACTAAAGGTTCCGGCCAGGATCTGTGCCCTGGTTTCTTCCATTAGCCATAAATAAAACCTGAGATTATGCAGGCTGGCCACCTGGGCCCCGAGCAACTCACCCGAGATGATAAGATGACGTAAATAAGCCTTTGAATATTGTTGATCCACAAAACAATCTCCTAAAGGATCAATGGGACTGAAATCGCTCTTCCATTTTTCATTCTTAATATTGATGATGCCCTCCTGTGTAAAGATCTGTCCATTCCTCCCATTCCGGGTAGGCATTACACAATCAAACATGTCAATACCCCTTGCAATGGATTCAAGTAAATTGACCGGTGTACCCACCCCCATCAGGTATCTTGGTTTTTCCAGGGGAAGGATCTCTGTCACTAGCTCCACCATCTCATACATCATCTCTGCAGGTTCACCAACTGACAGTCCACCGATGGCATTCCCTTCCATGTCCGCATCAGCAATACGCCTTGCAGATTCTTTCCTGAGGTCGGGGAAGGTGCTTCCCTGGACGATAGGGAACCAGCTCTGTGTATAATCATAGACCGGTGAGGTCTCGAGGAACCTTTGCTTTCCCCGGTCCAGCCACTCATGTGTCAGGATCATAGATTTGCGGGCATAATCATATTCACAGGGATAGGGCGTGCATTCATCAAATGCCATAATGATGTCTGCCCCAAGCTGTCGCTGAATATCGACGACATTCTCCGGGGTGAAGGTATGTTTTGTTCCGTCGATATGGGACCGGAAGATTGCTCCTTCCTGAGTTATTTTCCGCTGATCAGCCAGGGAGAAGACTTGGAATCCTCCACTGTCAGACAATACAGCAGCATCCCATTGCATAAACCTGTGAATTCCCCCGGCCTGGTGAATAATATCAATTCCCGGCCGCAGGACTAGGTGATAGGTATTGCCAAGGAAAACAGGGGCCTTAATTTCATCTCGCAGATCCCGCTGATGTATGCCCTTAACAGTGGCAGCAGTTCCAACCGGCATAAAAATGGGTGTGGAAATGGGACCATGATCTGTTTCCAAAATCCCTGTTCTCGCATTACTTAAAGGATCCGAATGTTGTAGGGTAAACCTCATGGCAGGCAGAATTAGCGCAAATATAATGTAAATGTGGATAAAATCTGAAGACTTTGTTTATGCTTATTTGTAGGGATGGCAAATGTTTAATTATCTTTCGACATCCCCTGTTAACATATCCTGAAATTTGAATTTATTAGATTATAATATTGTATTGCAGTCACTTACACTGGTGTATGCTGGCTGCTTTATTATCCAGCTGATCTATTGGTTTTTCGTATTTCCCAGGGTCCTCTTTTACAAACCTGTTCTTTCCAACATAAAAAGATTCCCGGTATCTGTCATCATCTGCGCCAGGGACGAAGAGGCAAATCTCAAGGCAAATCTACCATTGATACTGGAGCAGGACTACCCTGATTATGAAGTAGTTGTTGTTAATGACGCTTCTGGAGACGGGACGGAAGACCTCCTTAATAAGCTGCAAAGGCAATATTCACACCTGCGCACCACGTTTATCAGGGAAAGTGATCATATTCGGGAGGGGAAAAAACTAGCGCTGACTGTAGGTATCAAGGCTGCAAAACATGACAGGTTGCTGCTCACCGATGCCGACTGCAGTCCCACGACCAAGCAATGGATTTACTTCATGCAACAAAATTTCACCAGGAATAAAAAGATCGTACTGGGTTACGGAGGCTACCGCAGGGGAAAGGGCCTGATAAACCTTATCAGCAGGTATGAAGCATTTTTCATTGCCCTGCAGTATTTCGGTATGTCCCTCGCCGGTTTTCCTTACATGGGCACCGGCAGGAACCTTGCTTATAGGAGAACGCTATTCTTCGAAAACAGGGGATTTGCTTCACATTACGAATTGACTTCGGGAGACGATGATTTGTTTATCAACGAAGTAGCCAGAAAAGCCAATACCAGCATCGAGATCCATCCAGAAAGCTTTACACTGTCTGATACTGAAATAACCTGGAAAGACTGGTATTATCAGAAGAAGAGGCACCTGACCACAGGTTCCAGGTACCGGTTTTCTACTAAACTTGTTGTGGGACTGGAACTTATGACTCGGATGATTTTTTATCCTGCTTTTATCCTCCTGCTTGCCTTCCATGTTTTAATCCCGTATGTTCTTGGCCTCTTCCTATTTAGAATGTTATTAACAAGTGTTATTATCAAATTGGGGATGGGTCGTTTGAACGAAAAATATTTATTATTACCTTCGCCCCTGTTGGATTTTGCCCTCCCTTGGGCGCACCTGTTTATGGTCTTTTCCAATTATGTAGCAACTAAACGAGCCAGATGGAAGTAAGTCCCAATCTTTCAGAAAAAGCGCAGCATGATTTTCTGCTCGTCCAGAAAGCCAGGGTAGGTGATCAGAAAGCCTATGCTGAATTACTAGGCAGGTACCGGGATGCCATATATTTTATGTTGCTGAAAATGGTGAACAACCCCAGTGATGCTGAGGACCTGACCATCGAGGCTTTTGGCAAGGCATTTAAAAACATTGGACAATATACTCCGAATTTTGCATTTAGTACCTGGCTGTTCAAGATCGCCACAAATAATTGTATTGATTTTATCCGCAAAAAAAGAGCTGCCACTATTTCGCTGGATCAATCAAATGATGATCCTGAGACCACTACAGTTACCATACAGTCAGACACGCTGGATCCTGAAGCACACATGATCAACAGCCAGAAGGTCAAGCTGCTTAGGGAGGTGGTGAATAAACTGAAACCAAGGTACCGCACCCTGGTTGAGTTGAGATATTTCAAGGAGTATTCTTATGAAGAGATCTCTCAGGAACTTGAATTACCCATAGGTACTGTGAAGGCACAATTATTCCGGGCCAGGGAACTACTATTCAATATTCTCAAGACCAGTAGTTCGAATATGTAACCGGATCTCAGCCATTATTTCTAATGGAAATCATCCGTAAATACTTTCCTGAGTTAAGCAGTGTCCAGCTCGCCCAGCTTCAGCAATTCCAGGAATCCATCATCCACTGGAACCAGCGGATCAACCTGATATCCAGAAAAGATGTTGACCATCTGTCCGAAAGGCATATGCTGCATTCCCTGTCCATAGCCAGGTATGTTCATTTCAATCCCGGTGATACAATCCTGGATGTAGGTACCGGGGGTGGATTCCCGGGCATACCACTGGCCATTTATTTTCCCGGTTCTGAGTTCACCCTGATTGATTCCATAGGGAAAAAAGTGAATGCAGTAAGCCAGATCATTCATACGCTGAACATTGATAATGCCAATTGCAGGCAGGTAAGGGTAGAAAATTACCCCTCCAAGGCCAGGTATGTCGTCAGCAGGGCAGTGACAAACCTGGATCGGTTTACTGGCTGGGTGAAAAATAAAATTTATCCCCCCTCAGGGACCTCAAAGGGCAACGGGATCTATTATCTTAAAGGAGGAGACCTACACGAAGAGCTCCGCGCCTTTAAGAATATCACTGTTCACCCCCTGAAAGAGATCTATTCAGAGCCATTTTTTGAAAGCAAAAAGCTGCTGTACCTTCCGTATCACAGCCTGCATTAATGTTTGGTATATTTGAAAAAAACATTACTTTTGCAGTCTGAATTTTAAAACCGGCAGGAGATGAAAAGGACATTCCAACCTTCCAACAGGAAAAGAAAGAACAAGCATGGTTTCCGGACCAGGATTTCTTCCGCCAACGGGCGTAAAATCTTATCCGCTCGCAGGGCCAAGGGAAGAAAGAAGTTATCGGTATCCGACGAAGCGAGACACAAGGTATAAATCTGAACATTGAAATGAATATATTTGGCTGACCGGCTTCCGCTGGCCAGCCATTTTTTATTTATACCCATTCAATTTGTTTATATATTTACCATTTATTAATCGGCAGGAATATGAATTTTCTGAAATTTTTAATCAGCAGGCTCTTCCTAAAACACCTGCTTATTGCCATTTCCATTATAGTGTTTATGTCAATTATTGCTTTGCTGTTCCTGAAGATCTACACGCGGCATGGTCAGGCATACAGTGTGCCGGATATCACTGGACTAAGTATTCCTGAAGTAGATTCTGTCCTTACTGCCAGGGAGTTACGTTACCAGATCGTGGACTCCGTATATAATGCAAACCTGACCCGTGGATCAATCATTGACCAGAATCCAAGACCTGAATTCAAGGTAAAGGAGAACCGGACAATTTTTCTCACCATCAATGCATTTAATCCCGAAATAATCCGTATGCCCAATATCGTAGGTGTAAGCCTCAGGCAGGCAAGGGCTATTGTACAGACGTCCGGACTTAACATCGGTAAGCTGACCTATATACCTGATATCGCTGTTAATAATGTACTACAACAAAAATTTAACGGGAACGTTATTGAAGAAGGTGATTCGATTGTCAAGGGATCCCAAATAGATCTGGTACTGGGCAGGGGATTGAGTAATGAGAAAACAGCTGCACCCGATCTGGTAGGAATGTTTTTTGAACAGGCGCAGGAAAGAATCACCAATCGTTATTTGAATCTTGGTGCAGTGATCTATGATGCTTCCTTTGAAGATGAAGAGGATTCCATCAATGCTTTTGTCTGGAAACAGAAACCTGAATTCAGTGAGGATGCCCTTATGAACCTTGGATCCTCTGTGGACATTTGGCTGTCTGCTGATTCAACAAAGTTACCCCTGCCCGAAGATGAATTAATCCCATCAGTGGATAATTAAGAAGAAAGAATTGAAGATTTTTACACTCGCCATATGCTGCCTGGTCTTGATTTTGCCAATCGATGCCCAGGAAGTCCTGGTTCCCACAGGACCTGGTGCCTATGGCACAAAACAAGTTAAGAAAAGCGCAGAGATTGACACCCAGCCGGATACCCTGGAACTGCCCTTCTTTGACGATTTTGCAAGGACCGGACCATTGCCCCATGCAAGGTTCTGGATTGACGATTATTCTTTTATCAATACCTCATATACCAGGAATCCCATAACCATTGGTGTTGCCACATTGGATGCCATTGATGCTGAAGGATACCTGAATGGTACTGGCAGCTTACCTTTTGAATCTGATTTTCTGACCTCAGCTCCCATCAATCTTGAGTACCCGGGCCGGACAGACATATACCTGAGTTTTTTCTATGAACCTATGGGACTGGGGGATGATCCGGAAGTATGGGACTCACTGACAGTTGAATTTTTTGCTATCGACAGCAACCAGTGGGAAAGGGTCTGGAGTCAGACGGGTTCGGCTCAGGATACTTTTCAACAGGTATTCTTACCTGTTTCAGAAGAACGTTTCTTGAAGAAGGGATTCCAGTTCCGCTTTTTGAACTATGCCAGCCATCAAAGCCCGACAACAGATCAGCGGGGAAATGTGGATCACTGGCATGTCGATTATGTCTATCTCGATACAGCACGTTCATCCAACGTGACGGCCATCAATGATGTATCCATGATCTCACCTATGCCCTCCATTTTAAAGAATTATGAATCTATTCCATGGCAGCATTTCCCAAGGGCATACCTGAGCGAATTGAAACCAACACTTGAGATCCAATACCGGAACAATGACACAACTGTACGCAATGTAACCAGGATCCTGAAAATCACGGACCTGGCCTTCCAGGAGACGGATTCTGTCAATGGAGGTGCTGTCAATGTGCAACCACGGATATTGAATGTATTCAATTTTCCTTATAACTACCCTTTTATTTTTTATGATGCTGATTCGACGGTTTTTGAAGTGATGTCCTACCTGGTCACGGAGGACCTGGATTATAAATTTAATGACACGGTAAGAAGGTTCCAGGAATTCTTTAATTACTATGCCTATGATGATGGGTCGGCAGAGAATGGATATGGCCTACGTGGTGGAGGAACCGCCAATGCAACTGTAGCCTACCAGTTCAATAGCTATAAAAAAGATACCCTTCGCGGGGTAAAGATGTTCTTTAACCGAACCCAGGATGACGCTTCACAGGATTATTTCCGGATCGGGGTATGGAACCATGAACAATCTACGGCTGGTCCAGGTGAACTCATCTATACCTCAAAACCGGTTCGGCCGGAATATGGGGAATCGTTGAATGAATTTATCACTTATGAGATCAACGATACCATCCTGCTCATTGATGATGAATTCTACGTAGGCTGGATAAAGACAACTGAAAGATTGCTGAATGTAGGGTTTGACCGCAATATGGTGAACAATGATAAGATCTATTATAACCTGGGACAAGGATGGTTGAATTCTGGTTTCAGCGGTTCCCTGATGATCAGGCCCATTCTTGGAAAAGCCCTTCCTACAGATCCGCCGGTTGGGATTGAACATTCTCCTGAATCAGGCATTGTCATCTACCCGAACCCGGCAAGCGACTATTTCAAGCTTGATCTGCAGGATATTGCCAGTCCCGCTAACTGGTCAGTTACCCTCTACGATCTGCAGGGCAAAACTGTATACAAAAACAGGGTAAACCAGCAGCAGCACAGCATCAGCCATCTACCAACCGGCATATATATATTAAGGTTAGACCACCAGGGGATCTTCAGGACCAGCCGGAAACTAATGATCGTGCGCTAAATGGAAGAACTTTTTGAACATCACAGGATTGTGGTGGACAAGGGCCAGCAGGTTATGCGAATTGACAAATACCTGGTGAACCGGCTGGTGAACACTTCTCGCAGCAAAATACAGGCGGCTGCCGAGGCCGGAAACATTCTAGTGAATGAGCAGGCAGTAAAATCAAACTATAAAATCAAACCCGAAGAGATAATCTCCATAGTACTCCCCCACCCACCGAGGGATACCGAGATCCTGCCCGAAGACATCTCTCTTGATGTAGTATTTGAGGATGAACATATCCTGGTGATCAATAAGAACGCGGGACTCGTTGTGCATCCAGGGGTGGGTAATTATACAGGTACCCTGATCAACGCCCTCTACCATTATTTCAGGGATCTGCCCCTTTTTCAGACCGGGGATATGAGGCCAGGACTGGTGCACAGGCTGGACAAAAATACCTCCGGCATCCTGCTTATTGCCAAGACTGAACTTTCCCATAACAGGCTGGCCAGGCAATTCTATGACCGTACCACCAGCCGGAAATACCTGGCCCTTGTATGGGGGAGCCTGGATGAAGAGGAAGGCAGGATAGAAGGACATATCGGACGGGATCTCAAGGACAGGAAGAAAATGAACGTCTTTGCCGATGGATCCCAGGGAAAACATGCCGTAACTTTTTATAAACTGATTGAACGGCTGGGATACCTCAGCCTTGTGGAATGCCAGCTGGAAACGGGCCGCACCCACCAGATCCGTGTACATTTCAAACATATTCGGCACCCGCTTTTCAATGATGAAACCTATGGGGGGGACCAGATCCTGAAGGGAACCACCTTTACCAAATACAAACAATTCGTGCAGAATTGCTTCCAGGTTCTCCCCCGCCATGCCCTCCATGCCAAATCCCTCGGATTCACGCATCCGGCTACCGGAGAGGAAATGTTCTTTGACTCAGAACTACCAGAAGATATGACGCAGGTTATTGAAAAATGGCGGAGGTACACGGGCGGCCGCACCGCAGAATAAAAACCTAAAAACAGTATATTTGCTGATACCAACACCCATTCCTGGAAATGAAAAAAAACATAGCCATCATCACTGGAGGTGATTCCTCAGAGCTGGTCATATCATTAAAAAGCGCTGGACAGGTAAGGCAACATATAGACCCGGATAAGTATGATGTTTACCTTGTCTATATCCGGGAGGAAGACTGGCATGTCAAGACAGGTACAGGTGATGAAGTTGAGATCCCAATCGACAAAAATAATTTCAGTTTTAACCTGGAAGGCCGGGAGATCCGCTTTGATTTTGCCTTCATCGCAATGCACGGTCCCCCGGGAGAAGACGGCAAACTTCAGGCCTATTTTGACCTGCTGCATATCCCATACTCCTCCTCAGGGGTGTTATCTCTGGCCCTCACATTCAATAAATACGCCTGCAAAATGATCCTGAGCCAGGCCGGGATACTCTCAGCGGACGCATTCCTGATTAGAGAATCAAAACAATGGGATGCTGAAACAATCATAAACAGGACAGGCCTTCCCTGTTTTATCAAGCCCAATTCCGGAGGTTCGAGCTTTGGTGTTTCCAGGGTAAACAAAGCCGAAGAACTGGAAGATGCAGTTCGAATGGCCCTTGAAGAGGACAGCGAGGTCCTTGTGGAATCCTTCATTCCTGGCAGAGAATTCACCTGTGGGGCCTTAAAGACAGGAGGCAGGGAGTTTACCTTCCCGGTCACCGAGGTTTTAACGAATAATGAATTTTTCGATTATGAAGCCAAATATACAAAAGGCTTGTCCAGGGAAGTAACCCCTGCTGAGATCCCGGCCGAATTGACTCAGAAATGCCAATCAATGACTGCTAAAATTTATGACCTGCTGGATTGCAGGGGACTGGTACGGATTGATTTTATTATCAACGAGGGTGAGCCCTATTTCCTTGAGGTGAACGGGATCCCCGGAATGAGTGAGATGAGTATCATCCCCTTACAATTAAGATTTCTCGGCCACACGGAAAAGGAGATCTACAACCTTCTCATAGAAAATTCAATTTAACCTGCTTATTTTAAAGATCTTAACTGTCGGGGCCAGGTATTGTTCCTCTACGGGCAGCTGATGGATCTTTCTGACTACATCCATGCCGTCTAAAACTTTCCCGAAAGCTGCAAATCCCTGTTCATCCGGGTTTCGCCTCCCCTGAAAATCCAGATCGGGCTGGTCTCCGACACAAATAAAAAATTCACTGGTGGCAGTGCCCGGATGCCAGCGGGCCATGGATATCACCCCATTCTTATGCAGTATTCCAGTCTGCCGGGTTGTCTCATGAGAGATGGGCGGCAGCATGGCCGGATGCTTGTCTTCGTAGAGCCCTCCCTGAATAACGGCAATCCTGATGCTGTCACCAGGCTGGTTGTCGCTTCTGACAATGCGGTAAAAAACAGCTCCATCGAAGCGGTTCTCATCCACATAGGTAAGAAAATTATTCGCCGTCAAGGGTGCTTTCTCCGGGTACACCTCCAATTTGATCTCTCCCATTTCTGTTTCCATCAGGATCCTGGGATAAGTCGTTCCACAAGCACTCAGAATAAATACCAGCAAAACAAAAAGTACAAGATTCTTCATAGCCTGATTGGTTTTATGATATGTTCCCTCTTAAATATACGCTTTTCTAATTTCCCTGCATTAATAATCAGCTAAAGGCAGACAATGATTTTTATAAGCTTCTGGCATAAAGGGATGGCAATATTATAAACCATTTAAAACTTAATGCTATGAAAAGAGGTATCAACAAAGTGACCCTTGTCGGAAATGTAGGCGAAGATCCCAAGATCAACCAGATCAATGACGATGTTAAAGTGGCCCGTTTCCCGCTGGCCACCAATGAATTTTATGTGGATAAGGAAGGGAACGAAGTGCAAAAAACCCAATGGCATACCATTGTAGTCTGGAACAAAGTGGCCGGGATCATTGAGGAATATGTAAAAAAAGGGGATCCCCTATATGTGGAGGGCAAAATACAAACATCCACCTGGGAGGATAATGAAGGAAAAAAGCGGTATACTACCGAAATTAATTGTGACAATTTTCTGTTCCTTTCCCCCCAGACCCAGCCCGTTGAAGAATAAAATCTGTTGTTTATTGCATTATACGTACATTTTCATTATTTTTGTACGTATAATGCAGAATAATGAATGTTAAACTTACCGTGAAACTTGATAGTATAGTGATCTCCAGGGCTAAGAGATATGCAAAAAAAAAGGATACCAGTCTCTCGAAGATAATTGAGTCCTACCTCGATTCCATAACTCAACCAGCTGCTTCTGATATTGAGATTACCCCACTGGTGGAGGACTTGAGTGGCGTAATTGATCTCCCGGCCAAATATGATTATAGGAAGGAGTACAGTGATTACCTCGATCAAAAATATTCATGAAACAAATCCTTCTTGACACAAATATTGCTTTGGATCTGTTAGCCCGCCGAATGCCGTTTTATAACGATGCCGCATTGCTTTTTTCACAGGCAGACAAAAAAAAAATAAGCCTTTCAATTTCTGCCCTATCACTGGCTAATATTCACTATATAATTTCAAAACTTAAACCTGAAAAGGAAACAAGAAAAATCCTTCGGAACCTTAAAATTCTGGTATTGGTATTATCTCTGGATGATAAAATCGTAGATCTTGCTCTGAATTCTGATTTTCATGATTTCGAAGATGCTATTCAATATTTCACAGCCATCCAAAATAGCCAGGAGCTAATTATTACAAGGAACATGTCCGGCTACCGGAAAAGTAGAATCCCGATAATGACAGCCCGGGAGTTTATCGAATCTTCCCTGTAAACTAATCTGGAACAAGAGCTGATTAAGAGACATGCTTATTCTATCGCATGAGTTTGAGTGGGAATAACATGGGAACTTTCTTCATATACTCCCTGTACTCATCCCCAAACCTTTGGGTGAGCAACTTTTCCTCATACTTGGAAATATAAACGTAAAAAGCAACGATAACAATAAATATAGCTGCAGATGCCAGGGAAAGGGTCATGCAGATCATTCCTGCATAACCAAGGATTGCCCCCAGGTAAATTGGATGACGAACCAGTGAAAATGCACCACTTGTGATCACATGGGGAGATTCCTGGGGCATCCCGAAAACAGTCTTTAGACCTGACTTCTCCAGGAGGAAAGTAAAAATCAGCAGGATTGCCCCAAGCGGGAATCTTAAAAACCAGGGTACTTTTTCAGCCAGAGATGTGGAGAATCCCAGTACAAATGAGTCCAGAATCCAGATGGCTAAAAATGTTATCATGAGAATTAGCTGGACTGTATCACCGAGCCTGTGCTCTCCGGTCAGGTCTTCCCTGCCAGCATGTTGTTTGGGATGATTGGCTCTCTCGTTTTCTGTATTCATGACATTGGATCTTCGGTTTTTTCTTTAGAGACGTTCTCTGGCTGAAAATATTTTAGCGGCCTTAGCTAAATTACTCATGGGCTGGATCTTCCAGTATGTCAGGCTGCGCCAGAGCCATTCTACCGGACCGAACCTGTATCTTCTCATCCAGAGCCAGGTCAGGATCATTTGTAGGGTCCAGACAAGAGGAACAATCAATATCTGCTGCCATCTCTGTAAACTCCCATAAAGTCCCAATCCATACCCATAAAAAATAAAAGT
>Ga0209345_10004412_pt1 | contig 13636 bp, 9 predicted proteins | sample Cruoilmetagenom7_FD_187294 | JGI IMG/M metagenome (GOLD analysis project Ga0209345, IMG submission 187294) | Oil polluted marine microbial communities from Coal Oil Point, Santa Barbara, California, USA - Sample 7 (SPAdes) (version 2) | ecosystem: Environmental > Aquatic > Marine > Oil seeps ...
TGTATCCTGATGTAAATTTCAGGTTACGCTCCCAACCTTATCACTTGAGAAATGCCTCACCTCAATTAAAAACCCCAGAGCTCTCCAATTTAATACAGCCAAGCATGTATTTGATTTATCGGTTCGTTTCATATTATTGATACAAATTAGATAGTATCGGCCCACATCAATATTTTTTCAGAAGGCCAAAATCGAGCATACCTTGTTGGGAGGTACTCTCCTTGCTTATATTTTTCCCTTCTCGTTTTACTCTTTGAGGTAGCATCACCAATTGCTGATTGATCTGGTGCCAGCTTCACTAACATTGCACCATTAGTAGATGCAAATTCTGACAAGTAAGCTAAGTTTGGGCTTATTTTCCCTACATTTGGATCATAGTACCAATTTGCATTAAAAACTCCTTTCACATCAGGTCGACTACGAAGAAACTCCGAAATTTTCTGATGAGATTCGTTATTTAAGCTTGGAGCTAATTTTTTGTTGTAAAGCTTGGGTAAGTGAATTTCAATAACCAAAGGAGAAAATCCATTTTTGAGCACATAACCAAACGCATCCCCAAAATGGCTTTTTAGTATCTTTAAAGTAACCTCTTTCGGCATTTTGATTAATGAACCATGATATATGCCAAAAACGTAGCATTTTCCCATCATGCCCAAAAGCTGATACATAGTTTCTTCATTTGATAATGAGCTTTTTCCAAACTCTTGCTCATCCTTCTTCAGCAAGCTATAGGCAAATTTGCACCAAGATTTTTGTTCCGAAGCAATAGAGCCACTGCTTTTTAATGTGTGTTTAACTACACAATCTATAATGTCATGACTTAATAATAGCCATTCCCTTTCAGATAGTTGATCTTTATTTTCTGATACCAATCGACCAATTTTTTTCCTTGCACCGGATAAATCAGATAATAAGAGCTCCTCAACAAATAAATTTATGTCCATCATTTATATACCCACAAGTATTCTGCATAGGTCTTGCTTACCAACATCCTTTTATATTTCAATAATGCTCTGATTATTTTGTCTCATACAACAAATTTTGATTTACACTAACGATATAGCTCAATTGTATCTATATATAGGCACCAAGGTTACACAACATGATAAGCACATCTCGGCTGCGGAACTGCGCCTGCACTTACAGCTTCATTGCAATGTTAACTATAACACTTAGCTACGCCAATCATATCCACGCCAAACCTATAGGTCATGCACCATGGGCCGGAGAATCTCTGACAGGAATACCCTGTAGAGGCGAATCAGAAAATTTTGGCCCTTTTGATTATCTTCAAAGATATACACTACCTGCTGAACTTGGAATTGTTGAAAAACATCACTTTGGCCCACAGGTTGAGCAATTAATTGGAGGGATGAGGACTGGGGATCCAAAATCTGTGCCATCTGAAATCCATTACACTCTAAAGGCTTGGCCAAATCACCATAGGGCTCTAAATAGCATCATTCAGTATCAACTAATCAAACTTGGTGGGAAAAAATTTACTCGCTTTCCACCGGCTGAGTGTTATTTACAACGCGCGATTAAATTCAGCCCAGAAGATGGCACTACACGCATGCTATATGCCAACTTACTACAGAGAACCGGACATAAAAAACGTGCTCTTGAGCAATATGAAAAAGCCCTAACATTACAACCAAATGGCATTCAAATAAAATACAACCTTGCTTTGCTACTGGTAGACCTAAAAAAGTATGAGAGGGCAAAAAACTACGCTACAGAGCTCTATACTAAAGGGTTTCCCTTACCAGGATTAAAAGATAAATTAACAAAAGCTGGCTATTGGAGTAAAACAGACGACACAAAAATGATGAGGCCATCAAGCGGGGTTTCTGAAGTTCAGTAATAGTCTAGCCATAAAGCGAAGTGGCGTTTTATCCCATGGTGTAAACCTAGGTAACTGCCACTTGTCACTCATACTTGAAGCCACACCCCATTGTGTAGAAACTGCAGCCTCAAACCCTTCTATTTCGACCAAATCCCTATGTTCCGTACGATAATCAATGCCAGGACGTCCATTTGGGTAGGCAAAATGCTTCACGGTACTACCAAGGATTTTTTCTAAATAAGCCTTAGAGCCTACCAACTCTTCTTTAACCTGACTCAACTCCAATGTAGACAGAATAGGGTGGCTCTTAGTGTGAGCCCCGATATCCATACCACTGTTGCTCAAGCTCCGAACCTGATCATCTGACATCATTAAGTCAGATGGCAATTGATCAACTAGAGATATTATCCAGCTAACGATACTAGCCCTTTTCTCTGGCGGCCAATGTTTAATTTCTCTAATCACTGTACTGGCCGCTAATCTTCGCTGCTCTGGACTAGTAATATCATAAGTTCCTAGACCTGCGCTCTTAAGGTCAAAAACAGTTCCCTCTGCTATTCTTAGGGCCTCAATAACAGTGTCATTCCACATTCGCCCACCATTTAGGAAATCAGTGGCAACAAACACACTGGCTGAAATTTTCAGGCGATTCAGCACGGGCAGCGCAACCTCTTCGTTATCTGCATAACCATCATCAAACGTTACACACACCGCTCGCTCAGGTAGCTCCCCATAGCGCATTAATGACAAAGCTTCAGAAAGGGATATAGGATTGAAATACTTGGCCAACAGTTCCATCTGCCACTCAAAATCAGAGGCTACGGGCTCATTAGGCCTCATATAATCAAAGGAGGGTAATACTCGGTGGTAGGTCAAGATAGAGAGGCGCTGCTTATTTTTCGTCTGTAATACAGAGGGCAATATTGTTGCAACTGCACTATGCAACAAGTTTTTCATTTGCCTCGCCTCAATATTATCTTTTCAGGAATTCTGACAGCCAAAAGCCACTGGCTCAACTGTCGATTTTTTTTACGTTTTTAGCCCGCCTATCACCAAAGACCAAAACTGACAACCTAACCAGAAGAGCTTTAAATTTAGGGCTTTTAGTATAGCTGGTCACTTTTTTTAATGCCTATACTAGCCGCCTAAATAAGGTAAAATTTGAGGTACACTGCCCCGCCCCATTTAGGTAGAACTCTAATGTGCAAGGATAAAAGTAGCTTATGGCTATTACAACCCGCTCTGCGATAGCATTCAGTGTAACTGGCCGTTACCTTGTGCTGGCATTGCAGTTTATATCTACAATGCTATTGGCAAGGCTACTAACTCCGGAAGATATCGGTATTTATAGCGCAGGCTTTTCAATTGTTGCCTTGGCACACTTATTTCGCGATTTTGGCTTAAACCAGTACATTATTCAGGAAAAAGAGCTGAATGAAGCCAAGCTTCGAACTACATTCACTTTAAGCTTAATAATTGCTTGGTCTTTAGGAGCCTTGATCTTTTTGTTAGCTGGTACTGCTGCCAGTTTTTTTAAAGAGTCCGGTGTCGAACAACTCCTAAGGTTGATTTCCTTTAACTTTTTCATCATCCCTTTCGGCTCGGTGACGATGGCCCTGCTCCGTAAGGAACTACGCTTCCACATCACTACTTTTATTTCATCCATAGCAGTTCTATTAGGAGTAATTGTTGCTGTATGGACAGCCTATGAAGGTGCTCAGTATTTATGTCTGGCCTATGGCGCTATAACGGAGACATCTAGTGTTGTACTTCTCTCATATTTTTTTCGTCCCAAAGGGACAAGGCTTGCTCCAAGCCTAGTTGGGGCCAAACAAATATTTCGTTTTGGCTCTATTATTGGAGTAGGCAATATAATCACCCAGTTTTCAACCAGCGCCACTGATGCACTAGTTGCACGCCTACTTGGAATCACTGCACTTGGTTTCTTTTCCCGAGCTTATGGCGCCTTCTCTATTTTCAACAACCTCTTTTACGGCAGCATTCAACCTACCATTCTTCCTCTACTATCTCGTAATAATAAGGATGTCACCAAACTCACAAATGGATACTTAAAAGCAGTAGCCTACTCCCTGGTATTTGCCTGGCCTTTCTTTTCATTTCTTTATCTTTATACCTTTGAAACTATCAGAGTTCTCTATGGCACACAATGGGATTCTGCGATACCTCTGGTAAAAATCCTTTGTGTTGCAGGTATTTTCTTACCGATTACACTCTTTGCAGAAAATCTCTTTATTGCATACGGCAAACCCGACATAACATTGAAAGTCCAAATTATTTCTAACTCTATAAAACTATTATTGATACTTATGGCAAGCTTTCACAGTTTAGAAGCCGTATGTATGGCACTGGTAGGCTATTTTTTCACCCGAGTAGTAGCAGTAAGCTTTTATGCCAATAAAACGCTGAATATCTCCTTTTTAAGTATTTTAATACTATGCAAACAAGCGCTACCCTGCTTGCTCACAATGACAGTACCGACAATAATAGCGGGCCAATTAATGGAAGGTAACGTAGAAAATATCTATTTTCATTTTTTTATTCTGACCATGACAGCCGCCATAGGTTGGTTATTCGGACTTGGAATAAGTAATCACCCATTTTATGAAGAAATAAAAATTATTTTCAGGCGCTTTACTCCCAATAAAAGCCCCCTGTAATTGATTTTTCCCAGGAATAGCACCATGGATATTTACGATAAAATTAGAAGAAAGACAGGGAAGGTATTACCCAGAAGATTCCACTGCTATTGTATTGGTGCAGCTAAAACTGCCACCACCTCTATTTCCTCTATGTTTGAACATAATTTTGATTCAAAACACGAAGCAAATATTCAAGACACGAACTACAACATTATCAATTACCTGGAAAACAAGTCCACCCAAGAGCAGATGTTGGACTATCTGAAAAAAAGGGATCAGCAACTGCAACTCGAGATGGAGTCCACTCATTCTCTGATTTATGTAGCAAAGGAAATTTCGTCACTGTTCCCTCAGGCAAAATTTATTGTCACCGTAAGAGAACCCTTGGATTGGATACGCTCAAGAATCAATTTTCATTTCAAAAAACACCCACCTGAGTGGGAGGAATACCGACAATATTTTTGGATGGATAAAACTGAATCTTATTCCGAAGAAGAACAGATATTACAAGAGAATGATTTGGCGTCACTCGATGCTTATTTAGGTCAATATGCCCAACACTACGCCCTGGTAGCAAAAAATATTCCTCAAAACCGAAAGCTGACTATTCGTATGGACGAAATATCAGGAAAAACAAGCGAGATTGCAGGTTTTCTAGGTATAAGTACTCAGAAAATCATCCCGGAGCATTCTAATTCACAACCCAACAAAGCCGCCTTTATTGACAAGCTGGACCAGCAGTTTGTAATACAGAAAATATGGCATCATTGCCAAGGGCTTATAGAGGAATTTTTTCCAGAACAAGTCCCCTACTATAAAGAGAGACTTGGCAATACATCCGCTACTAACCCAGTTTTAAAAACTGAATATGAGGGTATCCAGTGAAGATATGCTACTACCATGATACCGAGGGTAATTTTGGGGATGATTTGAATGCCTGGATGTGGCCAAAACTTTTACCCGATCTCTTTAACGGCACCTGTAAACACGGCCAAGAATATTACGATGAAAACAATGAAGAGCCGGCACTCTTTTATGGCATAGGCACCATTCTCGACGAAAGAATTCCAAAAAAGCCTCGCAAATACATAGCAGGAGTGGGAACAGGATATTTTGCACCTCCCGTGATTGATGATTCTTATAATGTTTATTTTGTGAGAGGGCCAAAAACGGCACAGAAAATCGGCCTTGATCCATCATTGGGCATAGGCGACCCTGCTATCTTACTGACTGAATTGCTAAAACAGCCCACCCAGCCTAGATACCGTACTTCGTTAATTATGCACTGCGATACTGCGAAGACGGGCTATTGGAAAAAAATAGCTGAAAATCTGGGCATTCACCATATTGATCCAAGAACTACAGACCCTCTAAAAGTCATCAACGAACTCATTGCCTCAGAATATGTGATTACCGAGTCCTTACATGGCGCTATTATTGCTGATGCCTTCGGTATACCCTGGCGCCCCATTACCACCATGCCCTCTATTAATCAGTTCAAATGGCATGACTGGTGTGAATCACTCAATATTGAGTACCACCCAGCTCCACTTGTCTCTATCTATGATGATCCATCTAACAATTTGCTCAAATCAATGGTAAACAAAGGCAAGGCGTTACTGGGTGAGAAACAGTTGAAAACACTGTTAAAAGAAGAACGCTCATTCAACAGTGATCAAAGTATTGTTTCTTCACATATAAGCCATATGCTGGAAAAACTCGAACAGCTAACCAATGATGTAAAATCACCAGAGTCTTTATAATACTCACGATGAAAACACTCATTCTTGATGGCGACACCCTACCCGCCCTGTCTATTGTCAGATCTTTAGGGTCCAAGGGTGTGAATGTGGCAACAGCCTCTCACCTTGAAAATCCTATTTGTGATTATTCTCGATACAACCAGTCAAGCCTAACGTATCCGCATCCGCTGGAAGCTTCAGATGAGTTTCTGGGCTGGATAGAACAAATTCTTACCGACGATCATTATGATCTCGTTATCCCGGTGACAGAGCGCACCCTGATTCCTATTGCAAGAAGGTTCCACAATACGTCCCATGCAAAAAAAATTACCATGGCCGAACTAGATGCCCTGGAAACCGTTCTCGACAAAGCAAAAACTTCACTGCTGGCCAAACAGTGTGATGTACCTATCCCTACCTCTTGGGACATCAGTAACAGCTCTGATCTAAATAGTTTTGAACAGGAATTCACCTACCCTCTGGTCATCAAGCCTGGCCGCTCTATCTCTGATCAAGCAAGCAGAGTTCCCATGACCGTGTGTTATGCACACACTCAGGAAGAGTTACACAAAATCAGTAACGAATTACTCAATCATACCCACCTGGTGCTACAACAATATTTTACCGGTATCGGTGTCGGTATTGAGTTGCTTGCTGAGCAGGGGGAAATTCGCTACGCCTTCCAGCATCAACGACTCCATGAAATGCCTCTAACCGGCGGTGGCAGTAGCTACAGAAAAAGTGTCGATATCGACTCAGATCTGCTGGAAGCCAGTAAAAAACTGATAAAGACCCTAAACTGGCATGGCGTAGCTATGGTTGAGTTTAAGAAAAACCCTGAAACAGGCGAATTTATACTTATTGAAATTAATGGCCGGTTTTGGGGTTCTCTCCCCCTCGCAGTAGCTGCTGGTGCTGACTTCCCCCATATGCTCTATCAACTTTATACCATGGGCAGAGTGACAGAACACGAACCCTATCGACGGGAAATCCATTGCCGCAAACTTTCCAGTGACGTCCGATGGCTTGAAGCGGTGATACGCAAAGATGCAGATACCCGCCTAGTGACAATTCCATCGCTACAAAGCGGGATAAAAGACTTGCTCCATATCTTCTTGCCCAAACATTATTTTGATGCCCAGTCCCTAAAAGACCTCAAGCCAGGTCTAGTGGATCTGAAACAAATAATATCCTCCTACGCTAACCGTTTTTTTGAGCAGCTGCGAGATAAGAAACGGCATCGTTTAACACTACAACAAAGCCAGAAAAATGAAATTGAACAACAGCTTAAAAGTTCTAAGAAAATTCTTTTCCTCTGCTATGGCAACATTAACCGTAGTGCCATAGCTCATATTATTGCCAACCATATAATGATTGACTTACAAAATCTGGAATTTAAATCTGCCGGGTTTCATTTTCAAGGTGGAAGACCTGCTGATAACCGAATGTCTGAAATAGCCGAAACCAACAACCTTCAAACAAAAGACTTCCGATCAACCGTACTTGATATAAATTTGGTAGAGTGGGCTGATATTATCTTTGTAATGGAGTGCAAGCATATTTACCAACTTGAAGAACAATATGTTCACGCTCAGGGGAAAACTTTTTTACTGGGCGGTTTATTTCAAGACAACAAGGCAATTGAAATTGGCGATCCGTACAATAAAGAAATCACAGTCTATCAAGATACTTTTCAGAAAGTGAACCGCTGTATCGTCACAATGAAACAGCTCCTAACTTCCAAAAATATTTCATAGCATTTTTTTATTATGGACTGGATAAAAAATTTTTTTAGTTGGCCCATTGGAATAGCATTGACTATAGCTATAGTTATTTCTGTTTATCTATTTTTTTCCATCTACAAACCAACCATCAAACATTACACCTATAAAAGAACGCCCCAAGGCAATCTGGAAATACGGGTTTATTTTCCCAAAAATTGGCATTCAGATGATCAACGTCCTATCGCCTTGTTCTTTTTTGGGGGTGGCTGGATTGGTGGTGGCATTAATCACTTCAGTACGCAGGCAGAATATCTAGCAAAGCGGGGGATGATTGCAGGCCTTGTTGATTACCGCATTGACAGCAAGCACCACACCACACCAGACAAAGCCGTAGAAGATGGCCTAGATGCTATACAGTGGATTGCTAATCATGCCAATGAACTTGGCATCAATAATCAAAAAATTATTGCCTCAGGTGCATCTGCTGGGGGACATATTGCAACCTGCCTTGCCCTTTGCAACACAAAGGAAACTGATAGCGAATCAATAATCCACCCTAGTTTGTTAGTACTGTTCAACCCAGTTCTTGACCTAACTAATGCTACTACTGAACTGGAATTTAGTCCAAGGGAACTTGAGCTCATTGAGGCCATAGGGCCTGACATGGCACAAAAAATTTCACCCAATCTACACATTAATGAGCAGACTCCTGATACTCTGATGATTTTTGGAGCCAATGATCCATTACTTCAACAAGCAAATGACTTTATCAGCACAGCTAAAAAATACAAAACATCAATACGGCTACTAGTAGCAGAAAATAATGGTCACGGTTTCTTTAATAAAGACCCTTGGAAAAGCTCGTCGATGCGGGCTATGGATCAATATTTGGTAGAAAAGGGTTATCTTTCTGGAGAGCCATTGATAACCAACGCTATGATTGAAGACGCACCACTAAACCCTCAATAACCGAATTATTTTGTAGCACCAGAATCCAACCAATCTCCAATGGTTTTAAGTTCTGTAGCAGATAAATTCGTTGGGTGGTCTGCCCCAAAATCAATATCATCTCCATAAGTATCATCGGTTCGGCCATCTGTTCGTTTATTGGCCGCCTTCCAATACAGCAGGCTTTCCCGAGCAAACATATTATTCACATACTTGCTGGTATAAGGCCGGTGCAAACCATACATTTTTTTACTGTTACCCTTTTGAGAAACCTTGATTTTTTTGGCGTCAGGCACATGGGTCTGAAAATAATCCCACACCAATTTTTCATAATCCATCAATGGCACATCATCCGTATGGCAAGCGCTACAGCGTGTCTTAAAAATTGGCTGAATATTCTTCTGGTAAGTTGGAACGGGTATAGATCGAGTCAAATCAACGGGCTTGGCCGAAAATGCCTGTGACTGCTCATAGGGCCGGCCTTGCTTAGAATGCAAATGACAACCTGAACAAACACGCTTCTCTCCAGGCCTTAGAGACTGTGGAATTTGATCACGCTTGATCACCCGACCATTCTTATCCACACCCGCCATAATATAAGGCACATTGCAGGGAAGTTTTGCAGAAAACGATTTATCCGCCAGCAGTGGAGCATCACCCAACAACTTGACTGGATTACCGATAGAGTTCCTAAAATTTAGCCTATTACTCTGGTTAGGCTGAATAGACCAAAATCGTATAGCTGCCAATTCAGAATGTGATATACCGTCAATTTCACCACCGTGATTGGCAGCGTTATAGTAATTTTTATTAAACTTGTAAGGACGATGTAACGCTGTCTCAGCACTTCCGGCATCAGAGCTCACCAATACACAAGATTGGCTACCTGACTTACTTAAAGTAGGCGTAGTAACTTTTCTGGCTTTTACCACACGGGCACCAAACTCATGCCACTTAGGGGTATCAACTACCAATGATAAATCATCAGGAGTTTTGCTGGGAATTATCGTCGTTTTATACAAGCCCACATCACAACCGGGCTGGGCGCCCAATTTGATCTGTGTTTGTGTAACATTAGCTCCTATTTGGGTACAGTAGCCCTTTCCAACAGTAAGCAATAGCTGTCCATCACTGGTGCCCTCTGGGTAGCCTATCTTCCCCAAATAAGTAAGATCCCGATTACCTACACCTATTTTTGATGCGGTAAATGAAGGTTCGTCATTAGACTTTGACCAGTCCGCTACGTTGTATACACCCCGAGGTAGGAATGTCGGCAACCTCCCCTCTACACCTTTTGACTCCGGAGGCCAACACCAAATATCACCTAACCCCAGATTATTAGAACGATAATAATTGGCGGCACAAATATCATTATTATTACGCTGTCCCAAAAAATGAAATGCCTTCATTGTTTTAGTGCGACCTCGGCTAGATTTTATACTGTGCTTATGAGCACCTAGCAATGCAGTCATATCACCACCCTGGTAATCTGAATCCATCAATACCCACATATTGTCTACTGTGCCCGGCCAGTTAATTCCACCATTAGTACTGCTATAGGCCAGGTTATGGCTCATCCAATGGGAGCTATAGGCAACACGCCCACTATTAAGAACATAAGGATGCATGGCTGCCGTTATTTCATGAGGACTAACATCCACCACATTAGATCCATCAGCATCAGCAATATAAAGACGAGGCTCTCTGCGCTTTCCGGAGCCAATCACATTTAATTTAGGGCGAAAAAATCCAGTTCTGGTAGATGCAAAGATAACTCGACCATCAGGTAACCAGGCAGGGCTAATATCATTGACACCAGGGAATGCCGGCCACTTTGCCAAACTACGATTGGTTAGATCATACATATAAATCTGCGACTCAATACCTCGGCGCCCTAAGAGCGTATTAGGCAGTTCTACCCGGTCATGCTTTCCATTTTGCAAATTCGCACTGTGATACACAGCAAATGCTATTTTAGTTCCATCCAGAGAGACCATTGGATCTAATGGAACGCAAGGCTGGCTTGCTGTCACACAATCAAAAATTATTGTTTCCTTACCCTGCTGATCTCGCAATACCAACTGGCCTGGGGCATTGAAGCGATCAAATTTTCGCCCAACTCCAGGCAACATGTCCCACAGGTCCGCCTTGGTTAGAGTATGATTTTTACCATTAACAACCACCTGATGCCGCCCCACCGTCCGCGGCACTCGGGTGTAGACAATTAGAGAGGACAAATTTTCAACAGAAGTTATTGCTACATTAGTATTCACAGACTGCTGCTGTTTGATAGATAACAGCCGATAGCTTTCACCACTTTTTAACATCAAATCATTGATAGTGAATAAGCCATCATTACCCACAACAGCAGTACCAGACTGCTCACCAAAAGCCCAAGGCAGGTTATCTCCAGGGACTACCTTAAAATTATTAATATGGCGTGGTGTAATAGAAAAACTGACTCTATCTGGCTGATCTGGTAATTCTGGCCCCAAATTTTTCTGGGCTGTATATCTTAACGGAATTTCAATTTTTTCAGTGTCATCAACAATCTGGGCATGGTGCCAACTGATACCACGATTATGGTAGCCCCTTAGTTTCCCATGATAATTGGAAGTGTTATTCGTAATCACCGGCAGGATTTTATCTAACGTAATATCCTGGTTACTATCAGTAAAAAGGGACATATTAACTGTGTACCCTTTCTCTTTAATACCATGTCCACTTTGCAACCAGACACCGGAGCAACTTATTTTCCGTTGCTCACATAATTCAAAAAATTCCAGATCAAACCGTCGGTAATTATCATTGGCTCCACCTCGCCAATAAAAATGAATATCCTGCACTTTTCTCCATTGTTTGCGGATATCCACTGAAGAGAACAACTCAGTTCCACCCCATGCCTTTTTTACCTGCTCTTCACAACACTTGGGAATAATCATTAGACCAATAATGGCATCTACAATAGCAATTTTGTTCTGATATTTTGGAAGGATCATGGACTGATGCATCACCCCGGCACCGCCCAAGCTCTTGCCAACCAAATGAATTCCTTTATCTAAACTAATTCGATTACCATAACGTTGGAGCACATAATCAATACTGGCAGCTATCCTGCGACCATTGTAGTTCTCCACCTTACCTATCTGGCCACCACTAAAGCCCCACCAACTACCTCTTGGATTATCCTGATATCGCTCTTCCTGATTGTGTATTTCGATGGTATCTTGCCGAAAGGCAAAAGATGAGGGGCCTGTTACAAAAGCGCCACTCCCGCCGTCATCGGGGTGTAGAAAAATACGAATTCTAGCTGGGTTCTTTGATGACAAATTTCTCGATGTTGGCGTCATATATGACATTGGCATATCAATGCCATAAGGGCTTAGGTAAGGCTCATTAGCAATCTTTAGCTCACAAAGGAACCAACTCCATGCATTGTTTCCATCAGTTTTTTCGGTGGGGCAATCTACTACTGTACTTGGATAAGGAAGGGGGTAACGGGTATTCTCAACAATTACAGCTTCTTTGGTAATGTTTTTTTTAGGTGCTTTTGAGAACTCAGAAGTAGAAGAGGTATTAGCGGGAGGTACCTTTTTATTTTTTAAACGTACATCCCTATATTTATTCCATGAACCTGCATCTGCATACTGAGGCAATATCGAACTGGAACTAGGGTTTTGGCTAACCGGTACAATCTCGCTCAAACTAAAGGGAGCGTTGAACCCTAGCAAAATGAAAATAACCATACCCCACAATCGTGGAGCTCTGATTACAAAGTATTTTTGAATACCAATGTTATGCATACAACTATTGTAGCCCCAGAAAGGGCTAGGCCCATTAAATCCTTTTAATAATAGTCACAGACTGATCAATTTCTACATTTACTGTTTGGATAATACTGATTTTATACTAAGCCAAAGGGCATATAGGCCCCACTTTAAGCTTGGTTTGGCGCCAAAAGCCATGCGGGCTACTGAAGCAGCGGCCTTGTAGGACTGCCGTGAAACTAACTCTTGTGTGAGCAGTTTTGAATTGGATGAAAGTGATAAGCCCGCATATTGTATAGCTTCTTGAGCCTGGCACGTTGCCAGCAAATGCCAGTACACGGAACTTTCCAGCAACCGACGGTTAATATCACCAACAATTTTGGATGCTGATTCTTGGTCATGCTTTACTGGGGCATTGTGGGCAGAGCAAACATCCGGTCTAAATAAAATACCCTCAGCCGAGTTACAAAGACGGACAAATAAATCCACATCTTCGGCATATCGAGTCTCCTCCCAGAAACCACCAATTTTTTCCAACAAAGACTTTTTTGCTATCGTAATATTCAAATGAGCGTAATCGGGAAAACTGAGTATCTGCCCACGGCTGACCTGATAGACCGCAGATCCTTTTAGCTGCTGCTCTTTATGCAAGCTTTTTTCAACATGAGAAAAGCTTGTATTAGAAACAACCTCATCTCCATGCAAAATTTTCTGATTGGAAAAATGAAGCTCAGCCCCAGTTTTTTTAAGGCAATCCGCCGCAATTGAAAGTAAATCCTTCCGACACCAATAATCATCATCATCACAAAAGGCAATATACTCCCCAACAGATCGATCAATACCAATATTACGTACCACAGAAGGTCCTAACCGACGCGTTTCATCAGCGTTCGCCCGAACCAAATGATACTGCGAACCAAATTCAAGTATCATATTCTGGTAAGCATCG
>Ga0209345_10004415_pt1 | contig 13625 bp, 16 predicted proteins | sample Cruoilmetagenom7_FD_187294 | JGI IMG/M metagenome (GOLD analysis project Ga0209345, IMG submission 187294) | Oil polluted marine microbial communities from Coal Oil Point, Santa Barbara, California, USA - Sample 7 (SPAdes) (version 2) | ecosystem: Environmental > Aquatic > Marine > Oil seeps ...
CGGCATTGCGTAAAGACTTCGCGGCCACTGCTACCACTGGCGCTGTCGTTGTTATCGCAGTAACCGGCACTGGCACTGAGTTTACACGCTCGGCAGGTAGTTATTTGACCGACGGATTTAAGATTGGTGATGTGGTTGGTGCCACTGGGTATACTGACGCGAACAATAATGACCATTACGCGATGGTTACAGGCTTGACGGCTACAGTTATGACGGCGGCCACGCTTGACGGTGTGGCTCTGACTGACGAAGCAGAAGGCGACACAGTAACCCTGGCTCTAGTCGGCAAAAAAACTTTGGCAGCAACAACAGGCCACACTGATGACTCATTTGCGATGGAGCACTGGTTTTCAGATATTGCGCAAAGCGAGCTTTATTTGGGCGAGAAGGTTGAGTCAATCAAAATTGGGCTTCCGCCGTCAGGTATGGCCACTATTGACCTTGGATTTATGGGCAAAGGACGCCAAAACGATACATCTGAATACTTCGCCACGCCAACGCCAGCAGGTAGCGACCCTGTTTTAGCTGGCGTGAATGGCTTTGTGTATGTCGACGGCGCGGCTGTTGCGCTTATTACCGGCATGGATTTTGATATTAATACAAATCTCACTGCCGACCCTGTTGTTGGCTCCGACGAATACCCCTTTATCTTCCGGGGCCGGGTTCTTGTATCGGGGAATATGAGTGTATATTTTCAGGATGCCACGTTTCGCGATTATTTTGACAACGAAACAGAGGTCGCTATCAACGCCGTATTTAAGGGCGGATCAGGCAAGGACACCGAGTTCACTTCGTTTATCTTCCCCAGGGTAAAGGCTGGCGGCTCAAGTAAAGACGATGGCGAGAAGGGCGTTATTCAGAGCGTGCCATTTACAGCACTGCTGAATACTGCTGGTGGTGTTGGGGCAAGTACCGACAACACGACTATCGCTATACAGGATTCATCAGCATGAGTGATATGGAGTCCTTTTATACACGCGACGCATCCAATGAGGGGATTAAATTACCACTTTCCTCACTGGATGGGAGCGCTACCGATCACTACATTTGCATTCGCGGTATAGATTCAGACGCTTTCAGGGATGCTGAAACCAAAGCGAAAAGATCAGTCATTGAGTCAGGCGGCGATGATTCTGAAGATTTAGCGAAAAGCGGCGCGCTAGATATCGTCACATCTTTGGTGAAAAGTTGGTCATTCGACGAAAAATGCGAGCCAGCAGATGTTAGAGAGTTTCTAGAAAAAGCGCCTCAAATAGCCGACGAAGTTTATCGAGTAGCAGGTGACCGCGCCCTTTTTTTCGCACTGAAATCGAAAGGCTCAAAGCGTACGCGGAAAAAGAAATAAGCCTATGGGTGCAGGTTGAAGGTGCTACTCAAAAATCGCACCTGCTGAGCGCATGGAAGCAGACTGGCGTTAAGCCAAATGAACTAAGCGAGGCCGAATGCCCAGAGTCGTTATCGTACTTGTTTGAGTGGTTCAAGGAGCTTGTTGGCGATAAAAAGATGACATTTACCGAGATTCGCCACTGGTCAGACTTGACCCGCAAGAGCATACGACCTTGGGAAGTCGATACAATAAAGGCTATAGACAAAATCTATTGGAATATCAGTAATGGACATAGCTAATCTTGTACTAAAAGTTGACTCTACCGATATTGATGAGGCGGAGAGAGAGCTAAAAAAACTAGCTAAGACAGGAGGAAGCACTGAAAAAGCTACCGACCTTCTTACTGGGTCGTCCAAAAAGCTTGGCACTCAAGTAAAAAATACAACCGGAAGTGTGAGGTTGATGAAGGGCGGCGTTCAGCAGCTCGGCTATCAAATACAAGACGTTGCAGTACAGGCCCAAATGGGCACAAACGCAATGGTAATCCTCGGGCAGCAAGGCCCGCAAATTCTTTCCGTGTTTGGCCCCGGTGGTGCGATTGCTGGTGCGGCAATAGCTATTGGCGCAGCCGTTGGCGGCACGCTAGTTTCCAGCCTTCTCGAAAGTAAATCAGCAACAGATCAGCTCGAAGAATCTTTAGGTTATCTCGATAACACGGCCAGGCTGACTAAAGACGGCGTATTTGAGCTGGCCGATGAGCTTGACCGCCTTGCGAAAACAAACGCATTAGCCGCAGAGTTAGAGGCTAGGGCTGGAATAGTTGGCGCGCTAGATACTATTGCTGCCAGTGCGACGTTGGCAAAAGAGAAGCTCGGGGATATGTTTTCCAAAGGCTTCCTACAGGATGGCGATTTACTTGCCGGCGCTTTCTCTACCCTTGAAGATGGCCAGCGCAACGCATCGGAAGTGGTAGACGCATTCCACGGGGATATGAGCCGCTTTAATGCAATCGTTATTGAGGATGCGCGCAATACATCATCTTCTATAGATTCTGTGCGAACTGGGTATGTCAATTTAGGTGCTGCCATTCATAAGCTAGAAGGCACTTACGGGGCAACTAGAACTCAAGCTGTTGCTCTAGCCGGTGCATTCTCGCAGATTGGTGACGCATCCGATCTTAATGATGTAAAAACCCTTCAAAAATCACTTGATAATATAGCTAAAAACAAAGGCGCTAGTGATGAGCTTGTAAAGCTCGCCAGCGATGTTCGGCGCTTCACGCTAGAGGCAGAGCGCGCAGGCGTTAAGGCTGAGGGGTTGTCTGAGTTTATATCCAATATCGGCAAAGATTCAGAGATCGACATTGTAGTCGAAGACGTTAAAAAAACAGTAAACCAGTTTTATAGACTAGAAGACCGGCTGAAAGAGCAGGTAGCGCTGTATGGCGTTGTCAGTGTTGAGTCACAACTTCGGTACAGAATAGAAAGTGGCCAAATTAAAGGGCTTGAAGAAGGACAGGACAGAATACTTCTTGGTTATGCCAAAGAGTTGGACGCAAAGCGAAAATTAACAGCGCAAGAAAAATTAGCCGAAAAAGGGCAGCGCAAAGCAAAATCTGAGGCGCCAAAAAAAGAAGCTAGTTTTAAAAGGTTTGAAGATTCATTGAGAACAGAGGAGGAGGCTATTCAATCAAGCTATAACCGACGACTCGATATTATCCTAAAGAATACAAAGGAAGGTTCGGCAAAGCAGGCGGATTTAAAAGCCAGGCTGAGCGAGCAGTTCGACCAAAGCATATCTGGTGAGTTCTCTCAGCCAGATACAATCGACGAAGAGATAGCGCGGCTCGAAGAATCATTCGCAGCAAAACGTGATGTTATCCGCGATCAGTACGGCCAGCAATCAGAGCTAGAAGTTGAGCTAACCAAGCAGAAAAACGAGCGGATAGAAGCGCTTGAGGCTCAAAAAACCCAAGCCATGATAAGCAACGCTCAGGATATGTTCGACGGCATGGCTGGGATGGCCAAGGTTTTCGGCGGCGAGCAATCGAAGTCTTACAAGGCGCTGTTTGCCGTGTCTCAGGCGTTTAGCCTGGCTAGCACTGCTATGAGTATGCACACTGGTATAGGTAAGGCTGTTGAGCTTGGGTGGCCTGCCATGATCCCCGGTATTGCGGCTGCAACATCGCAAGGCATGGCGGCAATATCAGGCGTTCAATCACAATCGTTTAGCGGCGCATACGACAAGGGCGGTATAATACCGTCTGGAAGTGTTGGTTTAGTTGGTGAGATAGGCCCGGAGCTAGTGCAAGGCCCGGCAACAGTGACCAGTAGAAAGGAAACCGCCGACTTGTTGAATAAAAAAGAGGCTCCAGCAGCCCCAGCTGCGGCTCCAAACGTAGTCGTTGTGTTCGACATGAATGAGGCAATGTCAGCTCTCGAATCAGACGAAGCAAGCCCGTTGTTTATCAATCAGATCGGCAGGAATTCAGCGGCGATTAAACAAAAGCTAGGTATTAGATAATGGCAAAAGAAACCGGGACGGCTACCGATTATATTAATCTATTAGCCAAGCTGAATACATTTTTAACAACTGTTGCGACAGGCTGGGCAAATCTGCGTGCTGATATTGGCGCAGAGGCTGAGTATATGTGGGAGGGCACTGCTGGGAAGGTGCCTTCTGCTGAAATAACCTTTGGCTTAAAGTCATATCACGATGTTGCTGATGGCTATTACAACTGGGAAATAAGGGGTATGAACGGCTACGCGGCTGGCAACTCTTTTGAGACTCAGCCGGGGGTGTCTAAGCCTGCTTATGTGCCGCTGCAAAACACAACTATCAGCTACTGGTTTTGGGCTACTGACAGACGTATATTTTGTGTTCTGAAGACGGGTACGAACTATCAGTCATTCCACGCTGGCTTTTTAAACTCATTTGCAACCGATGAAGATAATCAATATCCATATCCGTTTCTTGTGGCTGGGTGCTCGCGGCTATTTGACCAAAAGTTCAATGATAACCCACAGCACTATTCTTGCATCTTAAACCCATCCACAGACAGTAGCGGCACTGTTGGAACGACACTTTCCAGCTTTGCCACTGGCTATCTGAGGATGCCAGATGGGACGTGGCTGGATGTTGCAAATTTCAGGAACTCAGAGTCAAATACCGAGCAAATGAGTACAGGCCCTGGAGTTAGGGTGTCCCCGCGATTCCGATATAACATAGACTATGTGGAGGATGCTGCAGAAGTAGTGGACACAGACCGGGCTAGCTTAGGGGACCTGTTTGCTGGAGCTACAACAGGCAGTGCCCCAGTTGCTTATCTGGAGCAAACTGAGAATGACGCTGGGGATCCAATAACTCCGATGTTCCCACTGACCCTGGCTAGCCATTTCCCAACACAAATGCCTTTGGGTGAGATCCATGGGGTTTATGCTTGCACAAACAGAGGTGGTCTAGTGTCGGAGGACACTTTGACAGACACAGCCCCAGATCCCGATGACACTTACATCTTTTTCCAAAATGTCTGGCGTACCGACAGTTGGGAGTATTTCGCAGTTTTGGATGAATAACTATGGCATTTCTAACAGGAACGGCAACAAATATCGGTAACATGCTGGTGCAGCTTTTTGATTTCGCCGCTGCTAATGGGTGGGTAATTGACGAGGACATAGCCTCTGATGGACAGGCCGCCAAGCATGGCACGATGCACCACGCCTCAATGAATACCTACTATCACTTTGATTTTGTAGACGGGCAGGTTGGGGATGGCACCCTTAGTAATTACATCAGCACTGGGTTCACCCCGTTGGCGAACCCCGATGATCACCCCGGTCTATTTTACTCTGGTGGTCATCCTGTAACTCATGTGGCCGGTGCCCTGCCGGCATTCTGGTTTTTTGAACATGACACGTATTTGCATGTCGTGTTAAAAAACTCCTCGGGTAACTACCGGCATTTTCATTTAGGAATTATAGGGAAGCTAGGCGACTGGACTGGAGGTGACTACTTGACCGGACAGACGCAAAAAACCGCTAGCAACTACATACCGACTTCCACTAACCATGTGCACCCGTTTGATGGAGCAGATGCCAGAAGCGGTACTGAAATGAAAGGCGCGGTTGTTTACGCAACGAAAAACGGCGGAGCGGCGTTTGATTTTGCACCCAATGTTGCGACAAAATGGTATGTGTCCTGCCCTGGCAGGGGTGCTCTTGCTGATGATGACGGAGTGGAGGTTGGCGAGAGTTTGTGCAGTGGCACACGTGGCGGCATAAAATCACCTCTAAGCACCATTGGCCCATCTGTATTGACTGGAGCAGCGCCCCTACTTGACATACCATTTTTAGCAGGGAACACTGGTGTCACACCAAATAGATACATGCTGATAGGGTCGTTTCCCGATGTGAGAATTGTTAGCATGAAATCCCTATCCCCAGAATCTGAGTATGTTGTTGCAGGGGACACTTGGGTGGTATTCCCAGCAACAAGAAAAGGGGCGGAGGTTGGGCAGGAGCAATCGCAATATTTTGGTTACGCATACAAAAAAGTGGTTGTCTGATGGCCAATTACGGTGGGTCAGCTCAGTTACTGGTAAATGGCCACGTAGATTCGCCGGGGTTCATAGCAAGATCGACACCTGTTCCATGGATTGACCCGTCAGCCAACCACCTAGCTAGCGCCGTAGGGGGAGTTGGCACATCTATAGGCGGGGTTGTGTTGGTTAATAGCAGAACTTTATCGACCAGCAGAGGAGGTAGAGAGTATTGCGTTGGGGCAGCACCGATAGACGGGCAGTTAATGGGCTGGGATTGGTTCGAGCGCATTATTCACAGGCCGACAGAAATAGGTCTTGGGGCATTTGTTGCAGCTCAGAGGCCAATCAACATCTACTCAACATATCGGCGAACAGATAAAACACTGTCGGCTATAACACTAACAACCGGCGCTGGGTCGAGCATAACCGATGCGCCATCACTACCTTTTGCGCTTAACGATCAAACCGGATTGATTCAAACATTCCTTGCGGAAGAATCTGGCCCAGTCACGATTGATGGCGACATTGTTTATACGTTCGATGGTTATGCGGTAACAATCCCTGTAACTGGGCTAAGGGCTATCCCGGCGCCGTGGCCTGCTGAGAGCGGCATCACTGAAAAATTAAGCTGGAAAACAGAAGTTCTGCAGGCATACTCTCAAGAATCACGCCGGGGGCTGCGCGATGCGCCGCGACGCGAAATATCCTACACTATGATGCTAGAGCGTCAGGATCAAGAAGAATTCGAGGCCGCTTTTGCTAGGCAGTTAAGTCCGTTTGTAGTGCCTTGCTGGTGGGATCAGCGCCACGCGGTAGGCAGCCTGTCAATCGGGCAGGTTCTGATTAATGTTGACACTGTTGACTCTGAGTTTGTGCTTGGCCAGCTTGTAATGATCTTCAACAGTACGTCCTTATTTGAGATCAAAGAGATCACGACATTGAGCGCCACGCAGGTTGGGTTTGATGTTGGGCTGTCATTTAATTACCCGAGCGCGATAATGATCCCGGCGTTTGCTGGCTATGTGAGAAGGTCAGAGTCAGATATGATCGACGTTGATCTATATCGGGCAAGGGTATCTTTTAGCCTGCTAAGTCATGACGCTAGAGCCGTAGCAACGCACCCAGCGCACAGAGGGGTCGATGTCCTATCTGATCGAAATGTCTCGACAAGCAAAGTTCCTGTGCGAATCACCCAGGCTAGGCACTTTCGAGACAATGGTATAGCCGGCATTAAGCCCTTCGCAAAAGAAGATCGCCACAAGGTTTTAACTTCTCAGAATTGGAAGGTGCAAGGCAGTGAAAAAAGATCACTGTTAAAAGACTGGCTTTATTCGCGGTACGGAATGCGCAAGCAGTATTTTATGCCGACATGGCAGAATGACTTTATACCGGCAAGCGATATAGTTGCGGTTAATGCTTTTTTTGATGTTAACACCACGAATTATGCTGCCCCGTTTGATGTGCAGGTCGAGCTGATTGATGGGAGTTTAAGCTATCATGAGGTGCTGACAAAAAGCGATATAGGTGGCGGCGTTGATCGATTAAACCTATCGGCAGTGTCAGGCGTTGATGTGCTTCTATCTGAGATAAAAACCTATAGCCTGCTTAGATTGCAGAGGCAAACAAAAGACGACACCACCTTGAAATATACAAATCTTGATATGACTACGGCAAGCGTAGGCTCGACTGATGTTTAATGACACGCATAAATCAACAGAAGACTCCAATCACGCGCAGATATTCACCATAACAGTCGGCACAGTGCTATACAGATACACTTCAGCTGAGTCTGATCTATTAGTGGGCGGCAATGTTTACGCTAGTTATTCAGGGTTAGAAAGTACAGCGCTGGTTAGTTCTGGTGAGTCGCAGAAAAACGAGGTTGAAATCTCCCTTGATATTGAAGATGAGCTTGCAAAGTATTTGATGGCCTATGTGCCATCGGTAGAGATCCGTATTTTAATTGAGTCCATCGAGCGCGACGACCCAGGACTTGAGCGAGTGCATGAATGGTCTGGCGTTTATCTAAGGTATGAGGCCAACCACCCAGAGTTTAAGATTGTGTGCGTGCCGCTCGATACTGAGCTAGAGCGTGATGCTCTATCGACTTCCTTCGGAATTGGGTGCCAGTGGACACAATACGACGCGTCAACGTGCGGCCTTGCTGCCGAAGATTTTGATATTAACGTTAACATATCAAGCGTCGACGGGCTTACGCTGACAATGGATGCCGTGCTTGATTCTGTTGCTGGGGATCATTACTTAGGCGGGCGGCTAGATATAGAAGGCCCATACGGGACTGAATATTTATGGATAATAGCCCAGTCTGGACAATTTGACGTGCAGGTAGATAGAGACTCGCCAGCGCTCGCTACCGGGGCTGCTGTTAAGCTAGTGGCATCTTGCCGGGGTAGTTTTGACAGATGTAGAAACCCTGCACTATTCAACAATAAGGTTAACTACATGGGCGCACCTCACGCTAATAAATTAAACCCATTCGCGGCTGATGTTCGAGGTGAGTTCTAATGGGGTGGATTATTTACTTTGTTGTGATGGTTGCGCTGATGCTTCTGTTGCCACAACCAGAGCAGCCAGGGCCTTCCAAGGGAGACCCAAACCTTCCAACCGTTTCGCAGTCGAGAAAAGTGCCTTTTGCTGTTGGTTTATGCTTAGTTAAAGGCCCGAATGTACTTGATGCCGGGCTTTATTCTACCCAGTCGATCAAAAAGAAAAGCGGAATGTTTGGCGGGAAGCAAACAGTCGCGACAAGGTTCTTCCAAACTGTAGAAATGGCTATTGCATGGGGGGCTGGCGAGCTTCACGGTATTCGAGCTGGCGACTATCAGGCGTGGGCTGGGGTGGCCACAACTAGCCAAACTATAAGTATTGCCAAGTCATCTCTGTTTGGTGATAGAAAGGCCGCAGGCGAGGGCGGAATGGTTGGCGCTGTAGACTTCATTGCAGGCGGTGCCGGCACTGTATCTGCGGCAATGGAGTCAGAAACTGGTAGAGATCAGCCCGGTTATCCTGGGCTTGCTCGGTGTGTTTTTCGCGGCCCGTTTGAGTGGGGTAATTCGCAAACCTATAAGCCCATCGCGTTTGAATACGGCTACTATCCTAACGGACTATCGCAGGCCAATCATAAGATAGGCGATCTAGCTAATGGCGCTTATGTTATTTACGAGTTGTTCTCAAATGGCAAGTTCGGCCTTGGCCATCCTGCGGCGGTTAACGCACAATCACTAATCGACATGGGTGCAGGCTTGCACGCCGAAGGTCTTGGTATTTCCCGCGTTTGGTATGACGCCTCGGCATCAGACATTGAAGCTGAGATCCTACAGTTGGTCGATGGTATGCGGTACCGCAACCCTTCTGACGGGACTGTGACATATGCGCTTATCCGCGACGACTTCGATATAGGATTAATCCCGCATGTAGATGATTCTCAGATTATTCAACTAAAGATTCGCGGCGAAGGCTTGAGCTATGTGGCGAGCCGCTTATCTGTTGAATACACTGATATTGAAGCCGGGTATAAAACACTGAAAGTGACGACTCAAAACACCGCTGCGCGCACTGCGCTTGGCCGGGTAGTGCCCGTTACTATTTCGCACCCAGGGTGCGGAACGTCGGCAGTAGCGCAGAAGATATCAACACGCGAAAGCCTAAAGCGAACACGACCTAGACGTGCAGGCACGCTTAAAATGAATCGCGAAGGGTGGGACTATTTGCCCGGCGATACAATCCGAGTGAGTTACACGCCTTACGACCTCAGGGATATGGTTGTGCGTATTGTCGATCACGGCAAGGGCACGATAGAAGACGGCACAGTAACAGTCACATGGGTTGAAGAGATATTCGAGTTCGGCAAGTCAATTTCAGTGACAGAAGACACAAGCCAAACTAGCTACCAGCAAGCCCCAGCAGCGATAACCGACTTCTTTATTATCGACGCGCCGTGGTTTCTATCTGCCGGGCTATCTGAGAATGTGCTATTCATGGCGGCAGAAGATCCGTCAGCAAGCTCAGGGTTCAGGTTCGAATCGCCAATAGGGACTATTCGTGGAGAAGGTGATTTTGGGAAAAGGTTAACAGTCAATACTTCCGCAAGCGTTACAGATACAACTATCGTCTTGAATGGGATATCCCCGCTTGTATCAGGTGAAAAAATGGACATCGCCGCCGTGAAGTCAGATTACTCAGGTGAATACCTAGCCCATATTATCACGCCTGCCGGGCATGAAATCATAGGTTTTGAAGAAGCGAATTACGACGCTGTTAACGATGAAACCACTCTAACAGGGTGTATTCGAGGCTGTCTTGATACTTATCCGAAAGCACTAACGGCGCTCGATGATGTGTGGTTTGCCTACGATTTAAATGAGGTTGGCGAAAGTTATTCTAGCTCAAACCAAAGCACCTACCACATCGACATAACACCGTCTGGCGAGTACGCGACACCATCGGTACACACTCACGTTATGGAAAACAGGCAATCTAAGCCAGCACCAGCCGGTAATGTCAAGATCAATGGCTCGCACTACCCCTCAGCAGTAACGGGCAATATCACTGTGACATGGAGCCATAGAGACGCCGCAACGCAGAATACCTGGGGCATTGTGGCCTTCTCTGAGGCCGGTACAGGCGCGACACCATCAGACATAGAGTACGACGTGTATTTCTACAATAACATCGGCGGTGCGTTGCTAGAGAGTCAGCTAGCCATAACAACAGAGACAAGCACGCTAACGTCGTTTGTCTCTAACTATGCAGAGCTAAGGGTCGAGGTAATAACCAGGCGCACAACACCTGCCGCGACCGCTTATCAGAAGTTCGAGCACATCCTAGATTACACAGCTTAACTGCTTGGCCTCATCGACCATTCAGCTATTGATACCTTCTCGTTGTAGCGGTTAACAACAGTTTTCCGCTTGGTGGCAATCTCCACGCCTTGCGCTCGAAGTTCTGAGATTCTCGCCGGGCATTCTAGCACCCCGAGTTCATCCCAGGCATTAAGCCTAGTAAGCGCCCTGCCTGATTCGAGATAGGCTTTAATCCTCGCTCGCTGGTTCATCGCCATCTCCTTCGCGCACAATATGCGCCTTATCATGAATTCCTGCCCTAACAATCATTCTTGCTGAGTCAATATCCATAGTGCCAGATAGACACCATCTGGGGTTATGATCCCCGGTGTACCAATATTTGATTCTGTACATAGTTACGTCCTGTAGTCGAGGTTTAAAATATCTTGTCGAGTTTTGTCGACCAGCGCCTTAAACTCACTGATACGCTCATCAATCATTTTAAATTCATCGGCGAGGCTGTCAGGCGCAATGCGATTCGTGAATAGCTGTTTATCGGGTGGAAAGTCGGCACAGTAGCTCACAAAGTCCAGCCAGTCACGGCCTGTAAACTTTAGATTTCCGATACACTGCCAGCGGTATGCCGGGTCGAGCGTCTGCCTTTTCAGGCTGGCATAATGCACGCTGGCGATGACTGACTTGATTTCAATTACGCCGCAGTCTGATACCAGCCCGTCAGGGGAGCAGCCGACAAACTCAGAGCCAAAAAACCCACCGTTATCAACAGTGCAAAATGTATCTTGCTCGTAAAGCATGCGCGCAACCGGCTCTTGATCGTGGCCTCGCTGCATGTGTTCGTTTTGATACCCACTAGCCATAGGCTTGCCGGTAATCTGCTCAACAGCGATGTTGACAGCGTACTGCTTTGCTGGATTACCGAACGCCTTGCCAAAGTTGGCCATGACCGTGCCGAGCTTTGAGCTAGTTAATAGCCCGGCACGAAGGTCAAACCAACCATCGGAGTTCTGCTCAACATCGTGAAATTCAAACATTTTGGCCAGCTTGGTCGATAATGAGCTGCTGGTTTTCTTTGCTGATAGTCATTTGCTTCATGACGCTCTCCAGGTTACCGTCACGCTTGAATGCAGCGACCGCGCCAGCCCAACGTGGGTTGTCAGGGGTAAGCTCTGGCTTTGTCAGTACGGGCGGCTGAGGGCTTATGCGAAGCCCTTCAACTATCTCGCCTCTGTTTTGAACATTTGGATCGACATAAATGGTAACCAGCGTGTTAGCCCAGTCATCAATGAAATGTGACCCTGTTAACTCGCGCATTGTTTTGCAGTTTGTTGCGTTAAGTATCATCGGCTTCAATTGCTCGCCCTGCCTTAGCTCGCGTTCGACAAAGTAAGCTGTGTTGTGCAGCTCTTTTGTGCGCTTTGTTAGATCGCTGGCCAGATCAACTCTAGCGACTGTTAATATTGTTGGCCCGACAATATCGGCGCTCGATAAGTATGGTGACTGGAATGCTTTGCGGTAATGCGTCTTCTTTGAATCGTCCATCATGCTTCCCCTATGCTTGCAACGTAGTTTAGGCACAGCATGTTTATATGCTTAACCCATGAGTCATCAAGAAGATCGATAATATCATCGCGTCCCACTGATACCGAAGACAGATCCAGCGTTGACTCTTCCGCTGGGTATGAGTCTTCCATTGGCCCGGTAAGTTTTGCTGGTGTACCGGGAAAATACTCGAACTCAATCGTCACAGGTACGTCACCATCGCCAATTTCAGTTTTTAGTATGTAGTCCATTAGTCTTCTCCGATTAGTAATTTATTAACAATAGTCGCACGTTTCTTGTCGCCCTTGACTCGCCACGCCTCGGCAGCCTCTAGCATGGTTTCTGGCTGTGCAATCAGCGCCGTGGTAGTCGATAGCCGGTCGGGCCTACGATCACCGACAGGAGTCAACAGAGCCTCCTCCTCAGTCCATCCACGGTGTACGCGCTGATAAACCATATCCCCGTCTAAACCCAGCTTCTTCGCCTTCTGTCTCAGCGTACCCACGAAGCGGCTCATAGTAGCGCCTCAAGTTCCTTCTCAGCCAATTCTATTCGATACTTAGCGTCTTTAATTTGCAGCGCTTTGAATGCGTCTTTTACACCATCATCGCCTATTATCTCAAAATCAACACTCACGACATTAGAGATAAGTATTTGATCTGCGCGGTGGCCGTGTTTTTCTACGTCCTGAACGAACGTGTAGCCATGCGGTATGTTTCGGTACATTGCTATTTTTAAGGTTTTAGTTTTCATGCTTTCTTCTCCGTTGTTGTGGCCATACAATAACAAAGCAAATATATTAAATCAAGCTATTGCGCAATTATATTTTTAGTGTATTATTAAATCTCAACTAAGCGAGACTTGACATGGATATAGCAAAATCAACACTAGTATGTATGAGGGCAAAAGGGTGGAATCAGCGAGAGCTTGCAGAGCGGCTTGATACATACCCTGGTAATATATCAACAATACTACGCCGTGGTAGCTGCCACAGCGACACGATATTAAAACTGGCTAATGTGTTTGAGATGAAGGCAAGCGCGTTTATTAAGAAGGGTGAGTCATGAGAGTGTTGGTAGCCGGGGAATACAGTGGCCGCGTTCGTAATGCATTTATAGCAATGGGACACGACGCTATAAGCTGCGACCTACTCCCGACCGATAGCCCAGGGCCGCACTATCAAGGCGATGTTATGGGCGTTATTAACGATGGCTTCGATCTAATGATAGCCCACCCACCTTGTACGCATCTTTGCGTATCAGGAGCCAGATGGTTCAAGGATAAGGTTGTTGAGCAAAAGGAAGCCATAGAGTTTTTTATGGCGCTGATAAACGCTGATATACCAAAAATTGCAATAGAAAACCCTGTTGGCATTATGTCAACAAAGTACAGAAAG
>Ga0209345_10004416_pt1 | contig 13621 bp, 13 predicted proteins | sample Cruoilmetagenom7_FD_187294 | JGI IMG/M metagenome (GOLD analysis project Ga0209345, IMG submission 187294) | Oil polluted marine microbial communities from Coal Oil Point, Santa Barbara, California, USA - Sample 7 (SPAdes) (version 2) | ecosystem: Environmental > Aquatic > Marine > Oil seeps ...
ACTAAAGCACAGGAAAAACCCAGTATTGTATAACTTATAAGCTCAATAGGTCTTGCAAAAAAGAAATCAGGCGTTGAAAAAAGGGGGGACCAGCCAAACATACTGCAAAAGACTGAATAAGCTACGATAGATGTTATTGTAGAAGGAAGGAGTATTTCATATTCCATATCTGAACTGGCATATAGAACTTCCGCAGCAAATATAGCACCAGCCACAGGAGATCTGAAAATAGCTCCTATCCCTGCCCCCATTCCAGCAGAAGTCAAGATCCTTTTCTCCCTGTCAGAAAGATACAACAGTCTTCCCAACAATGATCCAAAACCAGCACCTATTTGGGCTATAGGTCCTTCCCTTCCACCTGAACCTCCGGTCCCTATTGTAATAGCGCTTGCCAAAGTTTTGATAAAAGGCACCCTTAAACGTATAAACCCCTTCTTTTTATGAATGACATCAATAGCCGCATCTGTACCATGTCCTTCAGCTTCAGGAGCTAATGAATATACCAGTATACCGCTTACAAGCCCCCCGAAGGCCGGGATAAGAACCAATAGCCATCTTTTAAACTCAGTTGTTGCATGTTCAAATAATAATGGTTCTCCAGCAGTCTCCTGCAATCTCATGCCTGCAATATAATCAATAAAGATAAAAGAGCTAAACTGAAGGAACATAAAAAAAACAATAGCGCCGAGACCAGCAACAACGCCCACGATAGTGCCTAAAATAAACCATCTGCCAATTACTGGTAAATTAAGTTTTTCGAAAAGTCTGTACATTTTAATCAATAATAATCCTGTGCCCTTTACCAACTTTTAATCTATAGGCGAATGTTAAGAGTAATATGGATGTAAAAGTTATACTGCTAATAATTGCCAACATTATAGCAATTTGATATTTGATTGATATTAACGGGTCAATGCCTGAAAGAATTTGTCCTGTCATCATCCCTGGTAAAAAAACAAGACCCATACCACTCATGGATGTTAATGTTGGCAAAACTGCCACCATCATAGATTTATTAAATGAAGGTCTTAGAGCTTCCAATGGAGTAGCTCCAAAAGTGAGATAAGTCTCTATCTGTTTTTTGTTATCGTTAAAATCGTTAAAAAATCTTTCTAATAATAAAGCCGAAGAACTCATGGTATTACCCAAAATCATACCTGCAACAGGTATAAAGTACACTGCATCATACCAGGGTTTAATACCTACTATAAACGTCAAGAAAAAATAGTTTACTGTTAAACCAACAAAGGAAAGAGAAATAATTATATAGATTATAAATTCCCTGCTTTTAACAGTTGATTTATTCAGTATTATATAAGATGCGAAAAAGGACATTATTATAAAAATTAAAACAACCAGTGTTATATTGTTTATTTCAAATATATATCTTAATAAAAATCCTGCGATTACGAGCTGAATTGTCATTCTGGACAGAGAAACCAGAAAATCATACAGGATTTCAAGCTTCAAAAGATAATATAATGTAATAAGAAATCCTGAGAAAAAATAACAAAGAAGCATTGGAAATATTTTTATATCTATTATGTTTGCTTCCATTACAATGATCCTTATTATATTTTTACTGTTTATCCATGGATGTTCTGTCTTGTTACTTCACATGAGACAATCTACCCATAGATAAAGATAATTTCTCATCAGCTATGCCAATTATTTGAGGGGAATGTGTAGCAATAACTATCCCCATATCCTGCTTCATACTTAACAAAAAGTTTATAACCTTATCTTCAGAAGCAATATCCAAAGCTGAAGTAGGTTCGTCTATGAGTAAAAATTCCGGTTTTAGCATAAGTGACCTGGCAAGACATATCTTCTGTTTCTCCCCACCTGAAAGACCATCTATCCGCTTTTCCATATAGCCTTCATCTAAACCAAGCTCACATAATAATGAAATAGCTATTTTCTCGTCAAATACTTTATCTCTATTTATTTTAAAAGAAAATGGTAACTTAAGATTTGCACCAACTGTTTCATTTATAAACACAGGTTCTTGATGCAAATAATGTAACTTAATTCTTAGTAATTCCGGTTTTATTTTATCTATTGCCATATTATCCAATTTTGCCAAACCGATATACGGCACCAGGCTGCAAAGTACTCTTAATAGTGTGGTTTTACCGGAACCGCTTTCGCCATAGATACAATATAGATTTCCTGTTGAAAAGCTACAGCTTATATCTCTTAGCAGGTCTTTATTATTTAATCTTACTGAAATATTAGCAATATCAAGTTTATGCATACTATGAAGTTAACACATTCCATGCTCTTTTTGCATTGCCTTAAATATAAAAACACCTTTCTTGTCGGTGTAGTAAAAAACATCCTCTTCGCTTGCTTCTACTTTTAAATCTTCTTTTATATGTTCAGGCAAACCTATAAATGCCCTTTTAACCCTCTCAATCTCTCTTTCAGATGCTCCACCTCTTTTTACCCACTCGTTAAAGTCATGTTTTCTGAAAATTTGGTTATAATGTACCAGGCGAAAATCATCAGAGGAAAAACTTATTATCTCTTTTATGGTATAAACCCTTTTATGAGAATTCTCTCTTAAAAATTCAATCACATTAAGATATGAGTCATCCACGTCTGTAACTGTGTCTATCAAAACAAAGATACCGTTCTCTTTGATAACCCTTGATACTTCATGAAATAACGTTTCACTGTTTCCCAAATGATGCAGTACCAATCTACATATTACAATATCAAAAGCGTTGCTTTTAAAAGGTAGTTTTGCTGCATCAGCATTTATACATATATTCCCAAACTGATTAACACGGGATTGCTTTAACATATTAAAACTTGCGTCAATCCCATATTTTATCTTTGCATTAAAAATCTTTATGAAATGTCCTGCGCCCGTGCCTACGTCAAGTAATGTACCAAAAGACGCCCCTTCAAAATATTCTTGTACATAGACCAAGTCATCATTATGTTTATCTCCTTTACTTAATCTATGATCACTGCTTAAAAGATAATTTTGGCTGTTTTGATCAAAACTCATTCTTCCCCTATATTTTCATCTATTTCACTCAGGAAAGACTTTATTGCTTCTGACTGTTGATCAACTTCCAGCAAAAAAGAATCATGCCCATATTCAGATTCAATATTCACCCATTCACATCTATTTTCATACTTTTTCATAATATTAACTATCTCTTCAGTCTGATATGAGGGAAATAAAAAATCTGAAGTAAAGGTGATAAATAGAACGGATGCGTTTATTCTTTTAACAGCTTCTTCAAAAGACCCGTAGCCATAAGATAGATCAAAAATATCCATAGCTTTAATTATATAAAGATAACTGTTTGCATCAAAGTTTTCAGAAAACTTATAACCATTGTATTTTAAATAGTTTTCCACTTCAAAAGAACCAAAAAAATTATATATACCTTCAAAGGTTGCGTATCTTCTGGAAAATTTTTTTAAAAAAGAGGTGTCAGATGAATAGGTTATATGCCCTGCCATCCTTGCAATAGCAAGTCCATTCCTAGGACTACTCTTGCCATAATAATCTCCACCATTCCATTCAGGATCATTCATTATGGCAAGCCTGCCAATGGTATTAAAACCAATAGCAAAAGGGGTTATCCTTCCTGATGTAGCAATAGGTACAATAGTATGAACCTTTTCAGGGAAATTTACTGCCCACTCCAATGCCTGCATTCCTCCCAAAGATCCTCCAGCAACGCACAACAATCTATCTATCTCCATATAATCAATCAGTTTTTTTTGCAGTTTAACCATATCCTTAACAGTAAAAACAGGAAAACTTAAACCATATGGTCTTCCAGTGCTGTGATCTATAGATGTAGGTCCAGTTGTCCCAAAACAACTTCCCATAAAATTTGAACATATAATAAAATATTTGTCAGTATCAAAGGCTTTGCCAGATCCTATCATATTGTCCCACCACCCAGGCTTCTGATCTGATAGGTCATTATACCCTGCCGCATGAGCGCTTCCTGAAAGCGCATGACAAATTAGGATAACATTATTTTTTTTATCATTAAGGGTTCCATAAGTTTCATAAGCTACTGTTACGTTTGAAAGCATCCTGCCACTTTCAAAATAAAATTCATCCCTAAAAGTTATAAACTGTGGTTTTACAATATAAGTTGAATTTTCCACCAATTAGAATCCATCCCTAGAATAGAATATTTGATTCAATATTGTTACAGATTTGCAACAGCTATACAAAATTATAAAGCACAAATTTTATTGATAACTAACTATAAACGTATTAAAAGTCAACGTTTTTACAAAAAAGTTTTGTAAATGTAAATGGTTCTTACTTTTCCTGCCATGCATTCTTGTTTAGTCATACCTGAATATGTTTTAGCAGATATCCGCTAGTCATATCCTTATTATTGTCATTTTCCCATATATTTATCAATAATTGTAAGAACAGCGCATGGAAAAATCAAGTTTTTATGTAGCTTTTTTGCAACATATTTTCTAGTATGCCGAACAGTTATATTTTTTTGTCTTCTCATTGTAAATAGAGGGTTCATACTATCTTGATATTTTATATATTAAAGATAATTTTATGGAATGGTGCTAATGTGATAAAAATATGATAAAGTTTTTAATTTTTAATCCTTCCTATCTTGGAGACTCTATTCTTACCACCCCTTTGATAAAAGCGGTAAAAAAACTATACCCTGATTCATATATTGCATTTTGTGTTCGTCCTGAATATATAAGTCTTTTTAGTGGACTAAATTTTATAAATGAAGTAATCTCCTTTGATAAGAGAAGATATGACGGTGGTATTAGAGGGACAATAAATTTTTACAAATTTCTAAGAAATAAATCCTTTGATATAATAATATCTCCTCACCTATCTATAAGGTCCACAATTGTTACATCCCTTTCACATATACCTCTGAGGATTGGTTTCAAACAGGCAAAGTTAAATTCCCTCTATACACACACCGTTGAAAAAGACCGAAAAAAACATGAAGTAGTAAGATATCTTGAACTACTCAAACCTGTTATAGAAGCCAGACTAACTAATAAAAATCCATCCATTGAACTGGGTTCAAAAAAAGAGTATGAACTATCCGTTTTAAAAAATATTGCAGGACAGCCTGAAACCTATACAGACAATTTTATATACGAAAAGGTTAATATGTTTTTCAAAGTAATATCAAAAGGCTATTCTATCGTAGGAATAAACCCCACCAGCATCTGGCCTACAAAAAGATGGCCTGAAAAAAAATATGCTGAGCTTATGAACAAACTTTATAAAAACAATATAATATCAGTTTTATTTGCAGCTCCAGACGAAAAAAGTACTGTTGAAGAAATCTCAAAATATATCAATGTACCTTTCATAGATTTTGCCGGGAGAACAACCTTAAGAGAACTCCCAGCAATTATAAAAACCTTGGACCTGCTTATAACAAATGATAGCGGTCCTATGCATATTGCTGTTTCCCAGAATACTCCTACCGTTGCTATATTTGGTCCTACAACAAAAAATCTTGGGTTTTTCCCCTATGACGATATAAGTACTGTTATCGAAAAAAAAGATTTAGATTGCAGACCTTGCTGTCTTCACGGCGGCATAAGATGCCCCGAAAGACATTTCAAATGTATGAATGATATTAGTGTTGACGAAGTATTAAAAGATGCATTAACTTATCTTAAATGAAGGTTTTATTTATAAGGTTCAGTTCTCTTGGCGATATTATTCTCACCACCGGAGCAATAAAATATTTTAAAACTAATTTTCCGGATGCAAATATTCACGTCTTGACCTATTCACAATTTGCACAATTATATGAGGGTTTAGAATTCATTGATAAAATTATCCCGTTAAACAAAAACATCTCTTTCGTAAAATACATCTCTTTCGTAAAACAAAACAGTCAGAATTATGATTACATAATAGACTTGCACTCAAATCTTAGAAGTAAACTGTTTGCTTTGACTCTTGGAAAAAACTATCTGCACTATAATAAATTATCTCTAAAAAGAAGATTGTTTACCAAATACAGACTATTTAAAAACGATCTCAGAAAACATGTGGTAGAGAGATACTTTAATATATTAAAAGACAAATTTAATCTAACCTTATCTAACCCTGAATCATTGGAGGAGATAAGACCCTTTATAAAACAATATGCAAAAATGGAAAAAGGGAGAATAGTTCTACATCCATTTGCCAGCAAAAAGACAAAAGAATGGCCTTATTTTAATGTACTTGCAACAAAACTTCTTTCTCATGGTTTTAACATTGTTATTGTTGGTAAAGGCAAATTTGATAAAATTAGTGGGATCACTGACAAAACCAATAAAACCTCCCTGAAAGAACTCCTAACTGAACTATCTAAGGCGGAACTTGTTATTACAACAGATTCTGGGCCGATGCATGCTGCTGTGGCACTAAACAAAAAAACTATAGCTATCTTTGGACCAACTACAAAAGAATTTGGATTTTACCCTATATTTGAAAACTGCAAAATAGTAGAAAACACAACCTTAGAATGCAGACCCTGTCATGTACATGGTTTGAACCTATGCCCAAAAAAACATTTTAAATGTATGGAAGAAATCAGCGCAGATACAGTATTAAACACTTCACTGGAATTATTAAAAAAATAACTTTTTATATCAGAGTTTTCGCTTACTTATATGTATTATTTTTTCCACATAAGCATGCTCTAAATTATTTTTATCAACAAGACTAACAATATATTTTCTGTCTAATTTAAAATTGGTTTTTAACTCACTCTTTATAAAATCTATCTCATCGCTATCTATCTTCAAATAGGCATATAGGGTCCCTTTCCCAGGTTTTTTAAATTTTATCAATGCGCTCTTATCCCAGACTATATAATCATTACCCAGTATTTGAATCAACATTATCATATAAATAGGATCGATAGCGCCATAGATACTCCCGCCAAAAAGCGTTCCCACATAATTCCTTGTGGTCCAGTTAAGTGGAAGTTTTACATGCACCTCGTGCCAATCATTTGAAATATACGTAATCCGCCCCCCTGTTCTTCTATAAACAGGGGCATAATTAAAGAGATATCTTACCACCTTGTTTTTTATAACCTTCTTCAAATCATTGTAATTAAACATAGCCTGCTTTTATAAAGCATTTTCTTTTTTTTCGCAAGTTGATAATAACATCGTACTTATATTTGCGTTGTTTTCCCCTTTTGATTCGTCATCTACGCGCACTTCTTATATGGATATCCATAACCTCTACATTTTCAGTGTTTTTTCTTTAATATTTATTGGAACCCTTAGTAAAACACTCCGTAAAAACAACACTTAATTAGTTATTGCATATCGCACATTTTCATTATATTATATTATAAAGAGTGGGGGTGCACAAAAATGCTGAGAATATACCCCTTGAACCTGATCCAGTTAATCCTGGCGAAGGAAACTGCAATTTCATTAATCTCTTCTCTGTAGAGTAATAAAGTAAATAGTATTAAGAGGTGTTCTATGACACAATTAGAAGCGGCAAAAAAAGGTATTATAACGCCTGAGATGAAGAAAGTTGCCTCTGATGAAAAGATTGCAATTGATGTTCTGAAAAATAATATAAGAAAAGGATATGCAGTCATACCTAAAAATATAAACCACGCATTTAACAATATAAAAGGGATAGGAAAAAATCTCTCCACAAAAATAAATGCAAATATAGGGACAAGCAGTGACATTATCTCTATTGATAAAGAGTTAAATAAATTAAAAATAGCAGTTGCCTCAGGAACGGACAGTGTAATGGATCTATCTACCGGAGGTGATCTGAACAGAATTAGAGAAATAATGTTAGCTGAATCGGATGTTATGCTGGGCTCTGTTCCCATATATGCATTAGCTGCAAAATTGGCTAAAAATGATATCCCCACATCAAAAATGGATACAGGTGAACTTTTTAAAGAGATAGAAAAACAGTGCGAACAGGGTACTGATTATATTACAGTCCATTGTGGGATTACAAAAAACACCCTTAACAGTTTGACTAGATCTGAAAGAGTCATGGGCATTGTTAGTCGCGGAGGATCAATCCTGGCAGACTGGATACGTGTTAATAATAAAGAAAACCCATTGTATGAGTTTTTTGATGATCTACTGGCCATAGCTTATAAATATGACGTAACGCTAAGCCTGGGGGATGGATTAAGACCTGGAGCAATATCTGACGCAACCGATACTGCTCAAATAGATGAACTAATTACTTTAGGAAAACTTGCAAAAAGGGCATGGGATAAAAATGTTCAGGTAATCATAGAAGGTCCAGGGCATGTACCTATCAATGATATAGAAAAAAATATAATACTTCAAAAAGAGATCTGTTCCGGAGCTCCATTTTATATACTAGGACCTCTTCCCACCGATATTGCACCAGGCTACGATCATATAACAAGCGCAATAGGCGGAGCGATTGCAGGAGCTGCAGGTGCTGACTTTATCTGTTATGTAACCCCTGCAGAACATCTATGCCTTCCCGATGAGGAAGATGTTAAAGAAGGAGTTATCGCCGCTAAAATAGCTGCGCACATAGCTGATATTGCCAAGAATGTGCCTGGAGCGATACAAAAAGATATCCAAATGAGTAAATATAGAAGATCATTAGACTGGGAAGGGATGTTTTCTTTGGCTATTGATCCGGAAAGAGCCAAAAAAAGATTGCAGAAAAATATGGATATTGATTCTTGTTCCATGTGTGGGAAATTATGTGCGGTAAAAATAGACAAAAATTAAAGGAACAACTAAAACTATACTTAATACTGGAAACCTCCTTTATAAAAATTCCTCTGGAAGATTTTGTAAACCAGGTGATGGATGGAGGTGTAACAACAATACAGCTAAGAAATAAATATTTATCTGCAAAAACCAACACCAGAAAAGATTATGACACAGGGTTAACAATAAAAAAACTCATCGAAAATAAAAATACATTATTTATTGTAAACGACAGGGCTGATTTGGCAAATATACTGAAAGCTGACGGAATACATGTGGGTACAGATGACATACCCGCTCATATCATAAAAAAAGAATATCCAAATATGATCATAGGTTATTCCTGCTATAGTATTGACAATATTGAATATGCAAACAGTTTTGATGCGGACTATATAGGAATAGGCGCTATATTTCCTACTGACACGAAAAATGACATCAAAGGTATTCTAGGCCCTGCCGAGCTGCACACCCTTGCACACAAAACAGATATCCCTTCAGTTGCCATAGGAGGTATAAATCAACATAACTTAGAAAAAAATTTTAAGAGACTTGCTAAAGCCGGCATAAGTGGTATCTGCATATCTTCGGCTATATGCAAAAGTGAAACTCCCTATGAGACAACCAAGGAGATAAGAAAAATAGTTGATAATATTTGTACATAAATCATGTCATTAGAATTTGAATTAATAAAAAAAATCAGACAGTCCTCAGGCAAGGCAGATATAGAGCTATCAATAGGCGATGATACCGCATGCATAGACAATCTACTTATCACAAAAGATATAATGGCAGAAGATGTTCATTTCACTAATACTACCCCACTAAAAAATATTTTTTTAAAACTTTTTACGGCAAATGTCAGTGATATAGCTTCTATGGGGGGCATTGCGAAGTATGCGTTATTAGGAATATCCATCCCCCATACTCCAAGTAACAATTCTAGCAAGTATAGCCAGGACAATATAATCAACTCAATAGAAAAAGCATCCAACTATTATAACGTAAAACTTATTGGCGGAGATACAACATCCAGCAAAGATAGGCTTTTTCTTTCCCTTACCGTAATAGGAGAGAGAAACAAAAACCTGTTAAAAAGAGATGGAGCTAAAGATGGAGATTATCTTTTTTTATCGAGACCAACAGGACTTTCAAGGATAAGCCTGGAAAAAGAACTTGCTATACACAATTTTGATATATCAGCAAACTACCACTATGAAATAAAAGCTGAAACAGAACTGGGCAATATCCTTGGAAATGAAGACGGAGTAACGTCATGCATAGACATAAGCGATGGAATTGGGATAGATAGCAGGCATATTTCAGAAGAAAGCCATATGATGGTTGAAATTGACAAAAACTTACTCCCCTTGCCTCACCTTAATAACTACAACGTCAACAAAGTGGAATATATCATATCCTCAGGAGAAGAATTTGCACTGTTATTCACCGTAGCGCCTGACAAAGTCACTCATATCCATAACGTAGTAAGACAGCTCTTAAACAGACAAATCTATCATATCGGCTCCATTAAAAAAGGTAGCGGTGTATTTCTAAAAGACAACAATCTCACAACAGAAATATCCAACAAAGGCTACGAACATCAAATATAACCACTAAACTAAAAGGGGACAGGCACCTTTTTTTGTACAAAAGCGATGTTGTAATCTTTACACCTCTATGTTTTTAAATTTATATGTCTTATAGAAAATATCCCGTCAGATAAGGGCAGCTTATGAACCTTACGATCTTTTTTAACTAAAAGATCATCAAACCTTTTGTACGAAGATTCTATAAATGTTTTAGAACCGATAACCAGTGTATCACTGAAATACCGTACCCTATGTTTCCATATATTTAGCTTCACCTTACCATCATCAGCTATCTTCCCTATCTTCCCTTTTGCCTGTTGTTGATGAGCCTGCTGACCATCACTGCCAAAACGCTCTTGCCTGCCCGAAGTGTAAATAAAGTCTATGTACTCCTTGGTATTTTTTATCTCAAGACCATCAAAACTTAAAAAACAATCTCCCCCCATTGCCAATCTATATGCTATACTACACCATCGATAATCCTCAGATTTGTTGAATATCTTTGCTCTAACAGGGTTTAAATCTATATAGGCCAAACAATTAAGCAGTGCATTGCCATCCTCTATAAGTACACTCTTGAACCTGTCTCCCCGAAAATAACCTTTTCAGTCATTTATCTTATTATACCACCTTGAAAACTGAACTTTTATCTCTTTAACATATTCTGAAATGTCTGTAAGTTTCTGCCTATACCTTTGCCATTGATCTGCTGTAATTTCTTCTGCTTTTATTTTATAGAAATCTCCTATTCTAGCAGTTACATCATCATTACTGATTTCAGAATTATTAATTGTTTTCACAAGGAGATGAAAATGGTTAGACATAATACAAAATCCTATAGCTTTGACAAAATAAAGTGAAGAACACCCCCTTACCAGAGAAAGGTATTCTTTTTCAGTATCTTTAAGGTAATATTCACCACCTACTGTTTTAGATATAATATGATAATAGGCTTCATCCCCTACAATCTTTAATCGTCTTGTGCGTGGCATTATGCTGCCTCCAACATATCAATAAGGCACCGAGAAGGTGCCTTACCCCTTCTCAGGAGGGGAAAAAGAGTCCCGCCAAAAGGTAGGACATGTGAGACTTTTTTTACATAAAATCGGCTACGTTTACAAGGCCAGCTTGAACAAGTTCGTCAGCTGTGTTGCCAAAACCGTAGCCTGCGGGAATTGCGCCAAAAGCACCGCCAACAAGAGCACCAAGACCACCACCTACAACAGCGCCAGTAGCGGTAATACCAAGACTGCCTAGAGCATCGCCACCAAGAACACCAACAGGAAAGGGAACAATAGCACCTACAAGCAGACCATTACCAGCGCCAAAAAGACCGCCAGCAATAGCGCCAGTAATAGCACCTAGAGGAAGACCAAGAACAAGACAAACACCACCTCCAACAACAAAACCAGCAGCTCCACCAACAGCAAGACCTGCACCAGCGCCCGCAGCAGTGAGACCTACGGCTGCACCAACCAAATCAAGACCACCAAAACCAGCTAAAGTATAGCCCTTGTGAACATAGTTCACATTAGAGTCACTGCCTGACCCTTCAACTAAAATCTACGCGTTTGAAACAGTTACGCTTGCAAATACAAGCGCTAAAACAAATACCATAACACCTAACTTCTTCAGAAACAAATCCTCTTTTCGTAGTTCTATTTATTGTGCTATCTACACATACTTACCCAATTTATAAAACAGTTAGTATTACTTATCAACAAAAATGTTAAACAATGTCAAAACAAAGTAGAAATGTTGAACAAACAATACAAAAACCATGCAAACATTAAGTCAAAAGTGTAAACAACACAAATTCAAATTAATTTTAACTAGACGGTGAAGCAATTATAAAGGGGTGAGGCAGCTGCATAACAAACAACTGCAAAACCCTTTAATTCTATGCTATACAGTTTTACACAGCATTTAAAACTATCCTCACTACAAATAATATGGATATCTTGTCAACAACTTTTTGACATAAATATAATTATTTTCTGGAGTGTCCTATCATAAAAGGCAGGAGAAGCAGCAGCAGAAAAGGCTATGCCGCCGTTATCCCCGCAGGAAAGCGCAGGGATAAGGCAGTGATGATATACGTGGTAACGATCTGGACTCAGGAGGTTATCCCCTTTTCCATCAATTTTGATATTTTCGTGACAAAAGAGACTTTATTTTCAGGTTCTGACCCTTCCAGCATCAAGGCCATGTCATATAGCATGCCAGAGTATTCCCCTATTACTTTACTTTTGCTGTCAATATTATACAGTTCCAACAATTTCTTAAAGAGAGGGTGAGCGGGGTTTATTTCAAGGATACGTTTTGTATCAGGCACAGCCTGCCCCATAGCTTTGAACATTTTTTCCATAGAGGGATCCATAGCCTGTTCATCAGCTACAAGACAGCAGATGGTATCTTTTAATCTTCCTGACAGTTTGACTTCTTTTACCTTATCTTTGAGATGTTCTTTTATAGATGAGATAATGTCATTGAATTTCTTTTCCTGCTCTTTTTTGTCTTCTTCACTTATTGTCCCCAAGTCAATGTCGCCCTTTATAATGTTCTTGATTTTTTTCCCTTTGTACTCACCTAATGAGCCCATTATAATATCATCCACTTCATCCTGCATATAGAGTACTTCATAATCTTTATCCCTAAATGCTTCCAGATATGGGGATATTTTGAGTTCTGGTATAGATTTGCCAAATATATAGTAGATTTCTTTCTGGTCTTTTTTCATATTTTTTAGGTATTCATCAAGATCAATATATTTATCAGCGCCAGTTTTGGTAGATTGAACTATTATCAATTCTGCTAACTCATTTTTCTTTTCATAATCATAATGTATCCCTTCTTTGATAACACGCCCAAACTCCTTAAAAAACTCTATATATTTTTCTTTTTCCTTATCTTTGAGGGTTTTTAGGGCTTCTAAAACTTTTTTGCCAAGATTGTTCTTTATAAGGGTAATTTGCCTATTATTTTGCAATGTTTCCCTTGATACATTCAGAGGCAAGTCTGATGAGTCCACAACTCCCTTGACAAATCTTAAATAGGGAGGGAGCAGGTCTTCGCAATGCTCCATAATCTGTATTTTTTTTACATATAATGAGGGCCCTGCCTTAAAATCCTTGTATAACATATCAAATGGCGCCCTGGTCGGAATATAAAGCAAGGCTGAAAATTCCTGGGTGCCTTCTGCGCGGTAATGAATACGCTTTAGAGGATCGGCAAAATCGTGAGATATATGTTTGTAAAATTCATTGTATTCCTCTTCTGTTATATCTTCTTTG
>Ga0209345_10004418_pt1 | contig 13614 bp, 12 predicted proteins | sample Cruoilmetagenom7_FD_187294 | JGI IMG/M metagenome (GOLD analysis project Ga0209345, IMG submission 187294) | Oil polluted marine microbial communities from Coal Oil Point, Santa Barbara, California, USA - Sample 7 (SPAdes) (version 2) | ecosystem: Environmental > Aquatic > Marine > Oil seeps ...
TATATAGGTGGCAAGTAAGCGATTCTCTATATACGGAAATTTAGCCATCCGTTTCCCCTAATTCTATAGGAAATATGAGCTATTCCGCACGTTACCTGACGGTAACCATCGGATGAGCGATTCCGCACATAATTTTTTTATATTTTTCCGCTTGAGTTTATCATGATTTTAAGGAGAAATCAAGGAAAAAACTATTTTTATTTTAGGGTGATTTTTTAGCTCCGTAAAGACGATAAGAGAGAAGAGGAAAAACATTTTACTTAAGGAGTCATAAAATGGAATATAGAATTTTTACTTTTCTACAAAACAATTCCCTAAAAACAATTCTGATTGCTCAAGAAGCAATACAATCAGCTGGTGGTGATGCTACTGGTAGCGGCGGATCGATGAGCTATTCTATTGGTCAGATGGTTTATTCCACCAACACAGACACAAATGGTTCTGTGGCCGAAGGAGGACAACAACCTTACGAGATCTCTGTTGTTGTTGGAATTGAACAGAGCAAAGACATAAATTTAAGATGTACAGCTTATCCAAATCCTGCGCAGGATATACTATTCCTGGAGGTGCAAATCGCTGACATTGATAATTATTCCTTCCAGCTTTATGATATGATGGGGAAATTATTGGTTGGAAAGGAACTGACCGATATCAGTACCACTATTTCAATGGCAAATCTCGCTCCGGCAATTTATTTTCTGAAAGTGTCCAACAATCACAAAGTAGTTAAAACATTTAAAATCATTAAAACCCAGTAAAATTTACAACAATGAAAAAGCTATTTACATTAATAGCATCAGTAGTGCTCATTTCAAGTGTATTAGCCCAGTCACCTGAAAAAATGAGCTATCAAGCCGTTGTTAGAGACGCAAGCGATAACCTTATTACGAGCCAATCAGTAGGCATGCAAATACACATATTACAAGGTTCACTGTCTGGCACTGCAGTATACGTAGAACTACATTTTCCAACTACAAATAATAATGGTTTAATAACGGTGGAAATTGGCAATGGGACAATAGTCTCGGGAGATATTTCTACCATTGACTGGACCAACGGTCCCTATTTTATAAAAACCGAAACGGACTTGAATGGTGGAACAAACTACACTATTTCAGGCACAAGCCAATTATTAAGCGTGCCTTATGCATTGCATGCAAAAACAGCTGAAACTGTTACGGGTACAATTTCAGAAACCGACCCTATTTATACATCGAGCCAAGCCGCCAACATTACAGCTACCGATATTACCAATTTGGGTAACCTATCCGGTACAAACACGGGCGACCAAGACTTATCAATGCTTGCATTAAAATCTAATGTATTGGAATTGGATGATACCACAGCATTTACACCCGATGCAGATTATGAACCTGCCACTAAAAAATATGTAGATGATAATGCACCAACAACTTATTCCGTTGGTGATGTTGCCCATGGTGGAATTGTCTTTTGGGTAGATGAATCAGGCCAACATGGTTTGGTGTGTGCTAATGAAGACCAAAGCACAGGGGCAAGTTGGACAATAAATGATTTACGATTTGAAGTTTTCAATGCTGTGAGGTCTGGAATTAACGGTGGACTTGCGAATACAGAACGTATCATTACGCAAACAGGTGATTGGAGTTATGCTGCCCAGCTATGTGCTAAATATAAAGGCGGCAATTATGGTGACTGGTATTTACCCTCAAAGTATGAATTAAATTTATTATACCTGCAAAAAGACGTGATTGGTGGTTTTGCTGATTGGTACTATTGGAGTTCTACGGAGTTCGACTACGAGTTCGCATGGACATGGGACTTCCTCGGTGGTTTGGATTGGAACCTCCCAAAGATGGCCACGTTCTATGTGCGTGCTGTTCGGGCTTTTTAACTATTTATCTATTTGATTATTTGAGGTTTTTGGGGCTTAGTTCTTCAGGGGGGTGTTAGCACCTCCCTTGATTTATGCTTTCTTTAGTTTCACTGCATCTGCTCTAAATTGCTTGTTAAGTATAGCAGCAGGGTGCTTTTTCACTTCATTTCTTACGTTGGTGAGTACGTATTTTCAGAGACTAGCTGTAATTGTCAGATTATCAACGTGCTAAAATTAGGGTTCTAAAACTAGCTGATTCACAAAGGGCTTCCCGCTGGAGGCTCTTTTTTTATTGGCTTTTCCCTATATTTCAGGTGTTTCTGATATTTTCCAGGCGTGAAGCAAAAAAAATATAAATTTGCTTCAGCGCTAAATTTTAAAAGTTTACTATGAAACATCGAAAATCACTTGTCCATTCTTTCATTCGAATAGTGGGCCTTCTTTTAATTGTCTCACACTCTTTTAACATTGTTGCACAGACAGGTGTTGGATTGTCTGTCGATGCCCTGGAAATGGCTGATCAGAAAATGCAAGCTTACATCGATGAAGCAAAACTCTCATGCATTTCAACCCTCGTATTGAAAGATGGTAAAGTAGCTCACCAGGGTACGTTTGGACTGGCAAATATTGAAGAGGAAAGAGCCGTGAATGAAGAAACAATCTTCAGGATTTATTCTATGTCAAAGCCAATAACTGCAGCAGCCCTGATGATCCTTTATGACGAGGGGAAGTTCCAGCTTGATGATCCTGTTGCAAACCATATACCGGAGTTTACAGATACAAAAGTATGGGTGGATGGAGAAGAAGTTGACCAGGTTGAACCCTTCACCATCAGGCACATCCTTACACATACCGCGGGATTTACTTATGGGTGGGAGAAGAACGCGCATGTTGACTCTCTATTTGCCGTTGCAAGAAAAGAGCGTGAGTCGGAAACAGCCACACTTGAGTCCTGGATGAAATTCATAGCAGGGGCGCCATTAAAAAATCAACCGGGGACTAAATATGAATATTCAATATCCATTGACGTGGCCGGATACCTAATAGAGGTACTGTCAGGCTTGTCTTTTGATGAGTTTCTACAAGCGAGGGTGTTCGGACCTCTGGAGATGGATGATTCAGGTTTTGAAGTGCCTGAAGAGGATTATGGAAGACTCGCAATGGTCTATACAACCGATAAGGAAAGTGGTGAACTAATACCTGTTGAGAGAATGACCAATGCTGTGAAAAAGAAGGTTTTTGTTTTTTCCGGTGGAGGAGGAATGGTTTCAACCATTGGAGATTACGGTAAGTTTGGACAAATGTTACTTAATGGAGGGGAGCTGAACGGAGTGCGTATACTGAAAGAATCAACAGTACATATGATCACATCGGATCAGTATCCCAAAACAGCAAGCACTGAGCAATTTGCAAGCTATGGACTTGGTGGTTATGTGGATCTTGATACCGAAAGATATGGCTGGTCAGGAGCTGCCTCGACAGATTTTGTTTTGGACATTAAAAACGATATGGTGATCCTTACATTTACTCAGTATACACCCTTTATGGGAGAACCATTTGTGAAAGAATTTAAAGAGCTGGTGGAAAAGGCAATGCTTGATTAGCTCCTTGTTTGAAATGGGTTCCTCTAGACCCTATCCTATTGTACGGCATTTACGATGAAATTCCGACTCCACCTTTTTTGGGTTCTCAATGATTTTAAAAAAATCATCAATGTACTTCAAGGTTTTCTTTAATTCCTTCTCTGATAATCCTGGTACACTATTGCAGTGCCGGTAAATTTCATCCTTGTATTGCCTGACTTCATCCAGGGCCAACTGTAGTTCTGCATCCGATGTGCAATATCCGCGGTATAACCTGGTCTTTACTGTCTCAATTTGCAGGACTTCTGATGGTACAGCATAGGGTGGATTGACAAGCCCGGACCAGTCAAAATCATAAGGAACTACGATAGGCACGGTTGACGAAGCTTCTTTCAACAGAATTGTGTTATGTTGAACCCAGACAGACCAGTCCGTGTTTCCGATCATATATTGAAAAACAGCCATAAGTATGGTCTTTTGCTGGTTGGTTTTGGTCTGATGTATATTACTGACTTTTAACCTCTCACACCCATTCCTACCTGCCATTTGCTTGGTAGGTTCAAGGAGAAATGCCATCTTTTCCAGCGTATCCAGCTCTCCTTTGAGATCGGCATATATCATGTGTGCAAGCCTGACATTGTAGCTTTCTTCTGCAAATAGATTATATAATTTGTAGGCCAGGTATTCTTTAAGTACATTTTGTTCATAAAGATCGAGCCGGGAGCGGCAATGTGTTACAACCTTGATCTTATCCTGACCTTCGAAAATGGTACTTATCACAGAGCTATCTGAAAAATTTAGACGTAGTGGAGGAAAATCACAATTATTTTGATCTTTTCTGAAGTTTCCACGTACGCAAATTTTAATCGGGATGGTTATTTTATTCCCTTCAGTGCCGGAATAGCTTATTTCTGCCTGATGACTTTCCTCTGCCTCCCTATTGCTAAAAACTGACTTGATGTCCATAGTCAGTGTAAGATTCAGTGGTTCTTCTGACTGAAACAAATACGTTGGTGGTCCACCCGTACCGGGTCGTGCATCCTGTGCATCAATCAGGACATAAGATTTGATCAGAAAAATTAGAAATAGAGATAATTGAAACAACAGCGCCTTTCTTATAAATGGTTTCATCATTTGTGTTTTTCTCTGGAATGGAAACAAACTGGAGAAATGAAATGATAAATGAGATAAAGAAAGTGGGATCCAATCAATATAAAGATATTAAATATTATTGTAAATACCTGCATTTCAATACTCCCCTTTTGATTAGTATGCTGAAAACAGCTAAATTTAGACTGCAACGAATACCCGGATAAGGCCACATGTAATGAAATACAACCTATTAATTCCTGCCTATTTTTGTTTCCTTATGTTTTCCTGCCAGCCTGACGGAAAACAAGACTTTAAAGTGGATACAGAGGTCTGTATACTCGGTGGCAGCGAAGCCGGTTTTACAGCTGCCATTCAGGCTGCCAGGTTGGGTAAAGAAGTTGTACTGATAGAGCCTACAGGACATCCAGGCGGTATGATGGTGGAAGGCATCGTAAAAGATATACGGTTTGGAAGTGCAAGGGTTATTGGAGGAATAGCCAGGGAAGTGTATACAGCCATAGAAGCATATTACGGACTTGAACCGGACTTCCAGGACCCTGACTGGTATTCAAGGTATGAACCTTCGGTAGCAGAGAGCATTATTGAAGATCTACTCGCAAGGGAAGAAAACATAGAAATTATCCGCAGAACCAGGATAAATGAGACTGGGGGAGTTGAAAAAGAAGAGAATAAAGTTAAATGCATCATCCTTGAAAACGGCTCTGAAATCTCAGCAAAAATATTCATTGATGCTTCCATTGAAGGACATTTAATCCATTTTGCCAGGGTCACCACTGAAACAATGCGTGAAGGAAATGCAAGGTATGGGGAAACCAGGAATGGTATCCAGGTTGATAATACTTACAGACAGTTTATGGAAAAGGTTGACCCATACATCCTCCCGGGCGATCCAGCGAGTGGACTCCTGCCAACTATTCAGGAAGGGGTGCCGGGTGAATATGGAGCGCGGGACAAGCACATCCAGGGATTCTGTTTCAGAATGTGCCTGACAAAGAATAAGGATAACCTGATTCCTGTTGCTAAACCTCAAAATTACAATCCTGCCCTCTATGAGATTTACAGGAGGTATTTGCATGCTGGAGGCAAATTGTTCCAACCATACCCAAACAGACATAAGGGAAAAACGGATATTGGTAGCTGGCATGACCTGTCTGCTAACCTTTATGGGGAAAACTGGCGATATCCTGAGGGCAATTATGCTACTCAGGACAGCATTGTTCAATATCACAGGGATTTTAGTGTTGGACTGATATGGTTCCTGCAAAATGATCCGGATGTAGATTCCACCACACGAAAGAATTGGGAAGGCTGGGGACTTTGCAGGGATGAATTTATTGATAATGGACACTGGCCACGCAGGTTATATATCCGCAGCGCCCGCCGTTTGGTTTCGGACCACGTTATAACAGAGCATCATACCAGGAGGGATAATAAAAAGCGTGTTGAAGATCCTGTTGCCATCGCCTGGTGGCCGCCCGATACCCATCATGCGCGGCGGATTGTTAAGGATGGTTATGCATACAACGAAGGATTTGTTTTTGGCGGTGAAAACTGGAGGCCCTTTGGCATATCCTGGAAAGCATTGATTCCTAAATCAGCAGAATGTACCAACCTGATCACACCTACTTGCCTTTCCTCCAGTTATGTTGCTTATGGTGCTATCAGGATATTGCCTACTTTTATGATGCTTGGCCAGGCTGCAGGTTGCGCCGCAGTATTGGCATTGGATCAGCAAAAACATGTCCAGCAGATAGCATATGAGGAGCTTAACAGCTTATTGCTTGAAAATGGACAGATCCTTGAAATCCCGGAGAATTGGCTTGAATTAATTACCACCATTAATTAGTAATTTGCTTTATGAAGTATCTTATATTGTTTGTAATCTCATTTGGCTTATTTTCAGGAACATATGCACAGCAGGTTGCAGATACTGCCTACAAGCCTGTTATTGCCAGCCCTGCTTACCAATCCGGTAAAGGACCAGTAGTCTTGATTGATGAAGGCCATTTTAACTTTCACACAAAAGAAGGTCGATATAAAGCTTTTTCAAATCTTCTTGAAAGAGATGGATATGTGGTAAAAGCTTATCAAGGCGAATTTGCAAGAACTAAATTAGCCAAAGGAAAAATCCTTGTGATTTCCAACGCCTTGAATGAGAAAAATGTCCGGGATTGGACTTTGCCGAATCCATCTGCATTCACAGTTTCTGAAATTGAACATGTTAGACAATGGGTCCTTGATGGCGGCAGTTTGTTTTTAATTGCTGATCATATGCCCATGGCTGGCGCTGCCCGGGATCTTGCGGCAGCTTTTGAATTTGAGTTTAGCAATGGATTTGTATTTGATACTGCTTCACGGGGACCGGCATTCTTTAAGATAGCAGATGGTACACTCGTTGAAAGCCCGATTACAAAAGGAAGAGATGAGCAGGAAAGGGTCAGGCAGATCGTAACATTTACTGGCCAGGCTTTTAAAATACCGGATGATGCAATGCCTGTTTTGGTATTTGATAAAAGATACGTGAATTTTTTACCGGATACCGCCTGGGTATTCAGAGAGTCAACACCCAGGAATAATGCCGAGGGTTGGTCACAGGGCGCGTATAAACAATCCGGGAAAGGAAGGATCGTAGTGTTTGGTGAGGCTGCCATGTTTTCAGCACAGCTGGCGGGACCGAACAGGGTCAAGGCAGGTATGAATCACGAGGTGGCAAAAGAGAACTACCAACTATTGCTGAATATAATCCACTGGCTGGAGGGTAAAATCCAATAAGCAGCCAAATGGGAAAAGAATATTTATCCATACAAATCAGCGATGATCAGGCAAGAAGAATTGCCAAAAACCTTTACAAGCTTAGTGGCGATGTTATATCCCTGCCTGGAGAGAAAGATTTTAACTTTTATATCAAATCTGATTCAGAAAGCTATATTTTAAAAATTAGCCGACCGGAGGCAGATATTGAGTTCATTGAGTTTCAGCACGCATTGCTGGACCATCTGGCCAATAGCAGCAGCATAACTAATGTACCATTTGCTCATCCGGACCGGGATGGGAAATTGATCAGTAAAATAAGGGACGAATCAGGCAATGTCCGTACAGTCATGTTGCTTTCATGGATAGAAGGCAGAATGTGGTCCACAGTAAATCCAATTTCCAATAAACTATTATTCAGTTTAGGAGTACAGGGCGGAAGGCTTGCAAATGCACTACAGGGATTCGATCATCCAAAGGCAAAGCGTAAAATTGAATGGGATCTTGCACAGGCGGACTGGACCTTTGGCTATTCCCAGGAATTTACCGGAAAACATCGGGAGATTGTTCAATATTTTCAACAGCAGTACAGCGCTAATTTTGCTGAATATCAACAGTTGAGAAAGGGCATTATACACAATGATGCCAATGACAACAATATTATTGTAAGCAATAATTTACATGAGCCTGAGGTAGCATCTATCATTGATTATGGAGATGCTGTTTATACCCAGATAATAAATGACCTGGCGATTGCCATTGCCTATGCAGTAATGGATAAACCGGATCCATTAAGGGCTTCTCTTCCAGTCATTGAGGGATATCACAGCCAATTTCTATTGTTGGAAAAAGAACTTGAATTCTTATATTACCTGGTAGCCATACGACTGGTCATCAGCGTTGTAAAGTCAGCCATCAATATACAGAAAGAGCCCGAAAATGAGTATTTATTAATCAGCGAAAAACCATCCTGGGAGCTTTTGGAAAAATGGATACAAATCGATACAAATTATGCATTTTACAATTTCAGAACTGCCTGTGGTTATTCCGCTCATCCCGATGAAAACAAATTTACTGGCTGGGCAAAAAACAATATCTGTAAATTCTCATCCCTCTTTCCTTCCATTGGGAAAGAAAAGATTTACCATTTGGATTTAAGTATCTCAAGTGTATGGATGGGCCTTCATGCTGAATCTGATGACCTGGATTACCTTCAATATAAAATTAGCAAACTCCAGGATCAGCAACCTGATCAAATCATTGCTGGTGGGTACCTGGAACCTCGCCCCCTTTATACTACCGCTGCCTATGATAAAACGGGAAACAATGGTACGGAAAGCAGGACAATACACCTGGGAATAGATTTTTGGTTACCTGCACAAACACCTGTTCATGCACTGTTTGACGGAATTGTGGTAACCGCAATTAATGACATTGGGGATAAGGAATACGGCGGATTGATCATTGTTAAACACCTCGCTGCAGACCTGGAATTTTTTACTTTATACGGCCATTTGTCCATTAATAGCGTCGAAACCAGGGAAGTCGGACAAAAAATAACAAAAGGTGAGTGTATCGGATATATAGGACATTATCCCGAAAATGGGAACTGGCCTACTCATCTTCATTTTCAAATAATGCTTGCAAAACTAGGCTATACTGATGATTTTCCTGGTGTTGCATACCCTGAAGAAATAAATGTCTGGCGTAGCATCTGCCCTGATCCCAACCTGATATTCGCTAATCCAGATCTTCAAGCCCGGGATCAGGAAAATGAATCTGCCATCCACAGCTACAGAAGAAAACATCTTGGAAAAAGCCTGAGTATCTCCTATAAAGAACCCCTGAATATAGCCAGGGGATCAAGTGTATATCTGATAGATACACTGGGCAGGAGATACCTTGATACGGTCAACAATGTTGCCCATGTTGGCCACGAACATCCGGAAGTAGTGAAGGCTGGACAGCAACAAATGGCGGTGTTGAATACAAACACCCGTTATTTGCATCCAGACATCACCAATTTCACCAAGAAATTGTTGGGTTTTTTCCCCAAGGAATTAAAAGTTGTTCATGTTGTAAATTCTGGCAGTGAGGCCAATGAACTGGCACTGCGCATGGCAAGGACCCTAACGCTGCAAAAAGATATGATTGTTGTTGAAGCCGGTTATCATGGGAATACTGGTGGATGTATAGATATCAGCTCTTATAAATTTGATGGTAAGGGTGGGCATGGTGCTCCTGAATATACACATGTTGTACCCCTGCCCGACCGGTACAGGGGTAGATACCAGGGAGACCATACCGGTGCGCAGTATGCCAGGCACATTGATGAACAAATCCACGGTATTCAATCGAATGGAAGAAATGTAGCCGGATTTATCTGTGAGAGTATAATCAGTTGCGGGGGACAAATTGAGCTTCCTGATGATTATCTGAAGCTTGCCTATGAATCAGTTAGAAATGCAGGCGGCGTATGCATCGCAGACGAGGTTCAGACAGGATGTGGACGTATAGGAAGTAAATTCTGGGGCTTTCAGCTTCATGATGTCATCCCTGATATTGTTACCATTGGCAAACCCATCGGTAACGGACATCCTTTGGCAGCAGTGGTATGCACTCAAAGAGTAGCAGATGCCTTTGCCAATGGTATGGAATACTTCAACACTTTTGGAGGTAACCCGGTTTCCTGCAGAATTGGCTTGGAAGTATTAAACGTTATAGAGGAAAAAAACCTTCAGGAGAATGCATTACGGATCGGAGAGTACCTAAAATCGGAATTCAGGAAACTTCAAAACGAATTCCCTGCAATCGGGGATGTAAGAGGGCAAGGATTATTTCTCGGTATTGAATTATGTGACCAACATAAAAATCCATTGACCGAAATGACCGCTTACCTGGTGAACAGGATGAAGGATCTGGGCATATTAATGAGCACGGATGGTAAGGATAATAATGTGCTGAAAATAAAACCACCGATGGTTTTTTCAATAGACAATGCAGATTTGTTGTTATCCAATGTGAGAACAGTATTGCATGAGGATTTTATGAGACAAAATCTATGATCATGTTATTTTAACCATCTGATGTCATTTCATATAACTTATTGACAGTCCTCCAGTTCCTTGTTGTTGCCTCTACCTTTAAGGCTTTTTCAAAAGCATTGTTTCCCATAACTACCTTGCCAAACCCGTCCGGGTAATAAAGGAAAATATATTTTTTATCAATAATAAAGTGTTCATTGGTCTGTTCCTGCTCCATTATCTTTTTTACCAGTTCATCCTGAGGCGTTTCAAACAAGAATGTAACAGCTAGCCTCTCTATCGCTTTGTCAGGATCCTGGGTAAATGGGTTGTTGTTTATAACGTGGACCAATTCCAAGGGTTCCAGGACCAGGGTAGGGACATCAAATCCATATTTATCCTGTAATTTCTGTTTAAGCTTCTGTGCGAGTTCCTCAGGATCAGTCTCTGCGCTCTTGAAGATAATGTTCCCACTTTGTATATAGGTATGGATAGCCTCCCATCCCAATTCTGCAATGTGGTCTTTCAGTTCTGCCATGCGGATCTTCTTCTGACCGCTAACGTTAATACCTCTGAGCAGTGCAATATAGGTTTTCAATAGCTTCATGTTAATAAAAATACATGATTAATTGGATTCCGCAACCATTATCTGCTTACTTGCATCTTATAATAAACGACCTAGTCATGCGTCCCCTAATAACGACACTTGCCATATTATTAGCACTTACCTGTTCATGCGAGAAAAAACCCACCCTTGAAGGTGAAATACATATATTCCTGCTGTCCGATGCAGCTACCCAGGATCCTTTGTGGGAAACCGAAGAAAGCAACCTGGTTAGGGAATTGGTTCCACTCATTGAATACAAGGATATATTGTCGTATGATTCAGTAGATTTTATATTTAAGATTAGCAATACTGCACAGGAAAACCTCGAAGGCCAGGAGTCAAATCTACATTCCAGGGCATTTGTAGTGGTGGCCAATGGTGAAAACATTTATACAGGTTATTTCTGGGCCTCATACTCTTCAGCTAGCTGCCCCTGGCTGACCATTGATCCTATACATGCCCAATATTCTGGAGAACTAAGGACTGCCTTAGGCTATCCCTGGCTGATGGAAGATATGAGCATTCCTGATCGAAGGAATGATGGACGCATTCTCAGCATCCTGCGTTTTGACCGGAAGCTTATCGATTAGTTGACGGTGGATTTTCCGTATATTTGCCAAAATTTTCTACATGTATAAAGGGATTATCCGTCCGCTGCTGTTCTTGCTGAATCCTGAAACCGTCCATCACCTGGTGGTTGCCCTTATCAAAGTCTTTTTTGCTATTCCTCTGGTTAAGCCACTTGTCAAAGCCCTCTATGCCACAAAAGATGAGAAGTTAAGCAGAGAGGTATTCGGACTTACTTTTGAGAATCCTGTTGGACTCGCTGCAGGCTTTGATAAAAATGCCAGCTTCTACAGGCAGTTTGCATGCTTTGGTTTTTCTTTTGTCGAGGTGGGTACAGCTACTCCTGTTGGACAGCCGGGCAATGACAGACCGCGCTCTTTTCGCCTGCCGGCAGACAAGGCACTGATCAACAGGATGGGATTTAATAACAATGGTGCCAGGGCGATTGCTGAAAGACTGGGTAAAGGTGGGACAAACATGATAGTTGGAGGCAATATTGGTAAAAATACGACCACCCCAAATGAATCAGCCGCAGAAGACTATGCAGATGCGTTTCTCGCCCTGTATGATAATGTGGATTATTTCGTGGTCAATGTGAGTTGTCCCAATATAAGCGATTTAAGCCATTTACAGGACCGCGATCAGCTGGCTGGGATTCTCTCCCGCCTGTCATCCATTCGTGCAGAGATGCTGCGAAAAAAGCCAATCCTGGTAAAGATCTCACCAGACCTTAACTGGGAACAGATAGATGATGTGCTTGAGCTGGTGGACGAATTCCATATGGATGGCATTGTAGCTACCAATACTACCATTACCAGAGTGGGACTTTTAACAGCTCCGGAAAATATTGAAAAGATTGGCCGAGGCGGATTAAGTGGCAAACCCATCAGGGAACGATCTACTGAGATTATAAGGTACATTTCTAAAAAGACTGGAGGCACACTGCCCATCATCGGTGTAGGAGGAATATTGAGTGCTGATGATGCCATGGAAAAACTCAGGGCAGGGGCTTCGCTTGTGCAGGTTTATACAGGATTTATTTATGAAGGCCCAGGCCTGGTTAAGAAGATCAATAAAGCATTGCTTCACGATTAGGTTTCGGTATCATATTCCCTGAATGTCCTGTCAGTATAAAACACTATCACACGTTCAATCTCACGCTTTTTTAGCACTTTCTCAACATCTTTCTCTGGTTTCCTGATATTTAAGGTAACAGGTCTTTTTTCAGCTTTCACCTCACTGACTGGTAATTGAATCTCTTTCTTAGCCTCAAACAGGTCTCCAGAAGGTGATTTTCCCTTATACATTTCCCCTGATCCGGTAATAAGCCAATCTCCATCGATCTCAGGAAAGGCGACAAGGATCTTCTGGATAAAATCAAAACCTGGTTTATTTCTACCGGACAGGACATGTGAGACACTTGAGCGCTGAACACCGATCTTGTCAGCAAACTGCGAGGAACTAAGTCTCTCTTTGGTTAAAATTTCCTGTATTTGGTCTTGCATGATGTATTTACAAATGTACAAAATAATTTAATTACAATTGTAAATTAACGTTAAAATTCACAATTTACAAATGTCACGAGTTAATTTCCTGATTTTACAGTTCAATTTTGACTAAAACACCTTTTAGGGTTACTATTTAGCCTAAAATGTACTTAAAAACAGCTTTTAAACAAGAAAATAGCCTTTTCTGGCCAAAATCAACCAGGTAATGGGTCATATCCCAATTAAAACGCTTACGATTTAGTTTAATTAACTGATATATATAGCTGGATATTAGCTATTTAATGTATCAATACTATGCTTAAACCTAGGATTGAATACATTTGTAAATCATTTCCTCTCTTATAACTTTAATTAAATGTTATATTGCATTGGTTAAGAGTATATTAAGGACTTAGTGTATTAGGAGTAAGATGATAGCATAATGCATACTGATGGATCATTATTAAATCGTTATCCCTGTATAGATATGTAACATAAGTAAATGTCAATTTGTCATAAAAGTTAACATTTGTAATTTACTAATGTGATCTTCTTTACCTGGATGATATTAAATTAACCGGTTCTTAATCTATAGCCAGGCTTTCTGATATTTACAATAAGAACCCTT
>Ga0209345_10004419_pt1 | contig 13613 bp, 13 predicted proteins | sample Cruoilmetagenom7_FD_187294 | JGI IMG/M metagenome (GOLD analysis project Ga0209345, IMG submission 187294) | Oil polluted marine microbial communities from Coal Oil Point, Santa Barbara, California, USA - Sample 7 (SPAdes) (version 2) | ecosystem: Environmental > Aquatic > Marine > Oil seeps ...
GAGGCCAACCCCCACCCGACAACAGAGTTGAATTACAGCAACCCTTTTGAACTGCTCATTGCGGTTATTCTCTCCGCTCAGGCAACAGATGTAGGCGTCAACAAGGCTACTGACAAGCTTTTTCCTGTTGCGAATACACCAGAAGCCATACTCGCGCTGGGTGTCGACGGTCTTAAAAGCTACATCAAAACGATCGGGCTGTTTAACAGCAAAGCAGAAAACATCATCAAAACCTGCCGCATACTGATTGAAAAGCATGACAGCGTTGTTCCTGATAACCGGGAAGATCTTGAGGCCCTGCCCGGAGTCGGCCGGAAAACTGCCAACGTGGTTCTGAATACAGCGTTCGGACAGTTAGCCATGGCTGTCGACACCCATATTTTCCGGGTATCCAATCGCACAGGCATCGCACCGGGTAAAAATGTTGTGGAAGTGGAAAATCGCCTGATGCGGCTGATCCCCAAAGAGTTTCTTCAGGACGCCCACCACTGGCTCATACTACACGGGCGCTATACCTGCCTGGCCCGCAAACCCAGATGTGGCGCCTGTATTATTGAAGACCTTTGCGAGTTCAAGCAGAAAAACGATTACCTGTAACTTTCTGACTCCATATAAAAAGCCGACTATGGGAACCATGGCCGGCTTTCTGAAGCAATGCTCTGGTAGGTTATTTGAACAAAAGACTTCCAGTCAGGCCTTCTTTTTCGAGAATTTCACGTAGGCGGCGCAGCGCTTCTACCTGAATCTGACGAACCCGTTCCCGGGTAAGGCCAATCTCCTGCCCGACTTCCTCCAGCGTACTGACCGGGTAGCCTCTAAGGCCAAACCGTCTGGACAAAACTTCCTGTTGCTTGTCACTTAGCTGATCAATCCACTTTCCAAGACAGGAGCACATATTATTGTCCTGCAATACATCAGCAGGATCAGAAGCGCCCTCATCCGCCACAGTGTCCAGCAAGGACTTTTCGCCACCTGCACCAATAGGCGTATCCATGGAGGCAACACGCTCATTCAGGCCCAGCATACGTTTTACGTCATTAACCGGTTTATCTACCTGCCTTGCGATTTCTTCCGCCGTAGGTTCATGATCAAGCTTCTGAGTCAATTCACGAGCAGCGCGCAGGTACAGGTTCAATTCTTTGACTACATGGATAGGCAAGCGGATCGTACGGGTCTGGTTCATTATTGCCCGTTCAATGGTCTGCCGTATCCACCATGTTGCGTAGGTGGAGAAACGAAAGCCCCGTTCCGGGTCAAACTTTTCAACTGCACGGATCAGCCCAAGGTTACCTTCTTCGATCAGATCCAGAAGTGTCAGCCCACGATTGACATAGCGGCGGGCAATTTTTACGACCAGCCGGAGATTACTCTCAATCATTCGTTTACGGCCGGATTCCTCACCTTTGCGCGCCAGGCGGGCAAAATAGACCTCCTCTTCCGCAGTCAGAAGTGGTGAAAAACCAATTTCGTTGAGATAAATCTGAGTGGCGTCCAGCTGTTTTGAGCTGGAGTAATAGCGGCCCTGAGCAGGGAACCCTTCCTTGACTTCGGCCGTCAGTGCGCTCTTATCGACTTGTTCTTCTGCGAGTAACTGATCCTCGGAGTCATCAACATCTGTTACACGATCAACGATGATACTTTCCTGTTCTGCTGACATATCTCTTGCCCCGCCTTTCAACAATCCCGGATGGTCGCCCGATACTTCTTTTTATTGCGGGCATTGGGTATCTGTTTTCTCTTCAGGATATCTTTATTGGCTTCAATGACCAGCTCGTGTGCTGCGGCCATTATTTCTTCTTATTTTAAGCACCTTATATGTCATTAGCGTGATGGCAGGTAATGGATCGGATCAACCGGGTTACCATTCTTCCGAATTTCAAAATGTAACATCGGACGTTCTGAACCACTGCCTCCGAGCTCTGCTATGACTTGTCCGGCTTTCACTCCCTCCCCTTCACTGACCAGAATCTTCCGATTATGAGCATACGCACTGAGATAGTGCTCGTTATGATTCACAATAATCAGGTTCCCATAACCTAACAAACCATTGCCGGCGTATACCACACTACCATCTGCGGCAGCTCTTACAGCATCCCCGGCTTTCCCCGCAATATCAACGCCCTTGTTGACTTTTCCGGATGCTGAATAACCTGCAATTACGGTGCCAGAGTGCGGCCACCTCCACGGAATGCCGGCTACCGTTTGGGTGCGCGCAGCCAGTGGAGCGGACGTATCAGACTTTCGGGTGACTGCTGGCTTCCGGGCAATCACTGCTGCCGGAGCAGAAGAACGGGGCGCCGGTGCCCGGGAGGATGTGTTTGAAGATGGCCTGGAAACCTTTGCCGAAGTTACACCGCTACGAGTGGCGTTGACTGTACCGCGACGATCCAGGCGAAGCACCTGTCCGGCCCGGATAGTCCAGGGCGCGCTGATTCCATTCGCACTACCCAACTCCCGATAGTCTCGGCCATAGGTCCAGGCGATGCCGTATAACGTCTCACCTTGCCGGACAATATGGCGCCCCCAATAAACCGGCGGATTATAAATATCGTCCTGATGAAGCGCCTGAGTGTTGCACCCACTCATTGCACCGGAAAGAAGCAGAGAAGCAATCAGAAAAAGCCAGAATTTACCGGTTTCAGATACACAGGCTGAAGACCTGGCACCAAAAAGGAACCGCGGGGAGGCCGACAATACGGCACGAGCTGACCCACGTAATAATCTCACTGAATAACACCGGCCGGGTTAGGAGTAATCTGTACAGGCTCTGAATATGCTCAAAGAAATCCCTGAAGTTTCAAAAGTAACTCGCTAATTTATTGCACATTTTGAACCTAAATCCAAGTTACTCGCCGCCCACCCTTGTTACCTGCTGTTGTCTTTGTTACGGGTGGGAACAACAAGGTGCCTGTAAAGGTAACACGGGGCGAGCCCGGTACTATTACATGCTGGCTACCCCACTTTATGATTACGCCCGCCAATCCATTCGACCAGCAACACAAGAACAACGCCCGCGAAAATCATTGTCGCTGCGGCCGCAACTTGCGGATCCAGACCAGTAACATCCGCAAATGCCCCTGGGCTGATACTGACCTCATTCAAGGGCACTTGCCTGCCCGAACTGTCAGTTCTCCAGCTGAGCGTTTCCTTCCACGGCCATACCTTGTTCAATGCCCCGATCATGAACCCGGTAAGCAGCGCCAGTACAGGGTCATGGTATTTGTGAAAGGCCCAGGTTATCAGCCTCGCAACCGATAACAGACCCACCAGACAGCCTGCCATGAACAGCGATAACAAAGCGATATCAAAGGATTTGATCGCAGCCAGAACCGGGGCATACATCCCGGCAATGACCAGAATAAAACTGCCGGAAATGCCGGGCAGGATCATTGCACATATAGCCACCGCCCCTGCCGCAAAGAAGTTAAGAGCTGAAGGATTAAGCTGACCCACAGACAAAGTCGTAATCCACCATGCGAAAGCAATCCCGAAGACAAGGGGAACAAGCAAGGCTATACGGTAATGCCGGACCTGACGGGCAACGTGCCAGACAGACGCAAGGATCAACCCGAAAAAAAAGCTCCAGATCAGAATCGGATATGCCACCAGCAGGAAGCTGATAGCCGATGCGAAAGCAGCTACGCTGACGAGAATGCCAGCCAGTAACGATGCAAGAAAAGTACCATCACAGGCCTGCCAGAAAGCCCTTGGCTTACCTCGGAGCAGGTCTCCGAAGATAGCTCCCGGAACAGCGTTAATTGCTTCCAGAAGCCGGAAATATATGCCGGTTATAAACGCAATAGTCCCGCCGGACACGCCAGGAACAATATCTGCTGCCCCCATCGCCATGCCCCTCAAAAAAACAAAAGCTGGATGTTGTCCGCGGCTATCGCTCTGGGTATTGGTTTCCTGTGACCGCCCCGTCACCGGACAACTCCACCCAACAGGGGTACAAAACGAACCGGTTCCAGTTCACGGCGCTCAAATCGGTCGCCGTTACGGATGATCTCCACCAGTACCTGATTCTCTTCGCCCACCGGTGCTACAAGCACGCCTCCATCTGCCAGCTGGTCCAGCAGCTCGGCTGGTACTTCCTTCGGCGCAGCAGTAACAATAATGCCATCAAACGGACCTCTTTCAGGCCACCCCATACCTCCGTCGGCATGCTTTAGCATGACGTTCCGGATGTTGAGCTGTCGCAGTCGCTCCCGGGCGCGGTCCTGAAGCGGCTTGATCCTCTCGACACTGTAAATCTGACCGAATAGCTGGGACAGCACCGCTGTCTGATAGCCTGACCCTGTGCCCAGCTCCAGCACTCTGGCAGGCTCATGCCTGAGCAACAGCTCGGTCATACGGGCGACAATGTAGGGTTGAGACAATGTCTGACCATAACCAATAGGTAGCGACGTGTCCTCATAAGCTCTATGTGACAAGGCTTCATCCAGGAAAATGTGGCGCGGCACCTGCCCCATGACTTCCAGCACGCGATCTGACTCGATACCATATTCCTGCAGGCGCTTTACCAGACGCATACGTGTTCGGTGGGATGTCATCCCTATACCCTGAAGCTCACTGCTCACGCATCGCCTCCAACACCTTCCTGGAGAGAGTCTACCCAGCTCCTGAGGGACACAAGCGCTTCATGGCGGGTCATATCAATATGGACCGGCGTCAACGAAACGTATCCCTCCGCTACAGCGTGGAAATCGGTCCCAGGGCCGGCATCGCCGCCTTTTCCTGCGGCACCGATCCAGTAGCGTTCCCTGCCTCGTGGGCAGGTCATAGGTACAGCACCTTCGGCCCGCTCCCGGTCACCCAGACGGGTAACACGGAACCCGGCAAGTTCTTCCCAGGGCACATCGGGCACATTTACGTTCAGTATGGAACGAGGCCCCAGAACAAAAGGGTGTTCACTTTCCAGAAGCATGCGCACAACTCTCGCAGCTGTGTCGAAATGATTGCGCCCCTCGTTCACCAGAGAAACGGCAATGGCCGGCAATCCAAGATGGCGACCTTCCGTTGCGGCCGCCACTGTGCCGGAGTAGATAATGTCATCCCCCAGATTGGCATGGGTATTAATGCCTGAGACCACGCGATCAAAGGGTTCACGGAACAGACCGTTAACCGCAAGGTGCACGCAGTCTGTAGGCGTTCCATCAATAGACCGGAAACCGTTCGGGTGCTGTTCAACCGTCAGGGGGCGGTTGAGCGTCAGCGCGTTACTTGCACCACTGTGATCCCTGTCTGGTGCTACTACTTCAAGGTCACCCAGGCCTTTGAGGCCTTCATAGAGGGCGACAAGTCCCGGTGAATGAACACCATCATCATTTGATAACAGAATACGCACAGTGCTCTCCAATAAATCGCTAACCAGAATTCGCTAGCCGGATTGTTTGTTATGACGGCTGAGGCTCGCGTCCTCCAGCTCAAAAATATCACCCAAAACCGTAGTGGCGTACTGGCCTGGGGCAAGGAAAAAATCCAGTTCAAGATCACCTTCACCGAGCCAGATCCAACTCAGGCTTTCTGGCATCGCGACCAAAGGGCGACGTTCAGGCTTCATCCGGGTGGTCATAAACAGCGCAGCAAGTTCCGGAGTCTGTGCCACCGTGTCACGTTCACGCTGACCAGCCTCCCCTGCAGCGCTTGTGCCGCCATCACCCCATAAAGGGCCTGTAGCCGTCTCACCAGGTTCACCCTCAAGCGGCGTCCGCCAGCAGCCCTCAGCTACACGTGACGCCAAAACTTCATTGAATAACCAGGAACGTGCAGCCGAAAAATACAATACGTTTTTATGGCCATCTCTGCCACCGCCTGACTTATTTGCCCCCCGGCCCCTACGCCTGCCCTGCCCTCCGCGGCGATTCAGTGCAGCGGGATCAATATGAACCGCACGGTCCAGATTAGCACCATCAAATCCGAAGCGCTGGGGGCCAAAATAGTTGGGCGCACCCTGTACTTTCAGGCGCTCAAGAGCACTCTCGACGACCTTCCGGTCTGCACTGATTTCCCGGAGCCTGATGGTAAAATGATTGCCTTGATGGTCGCCACGACGAAGTTTCCGCACACTACGACATGCAGATTTTACTGGCCAGCGCTCCGAGATCTTTTCAATAAGCGCCGCGTCATCCTCCGTCATACCGGGACGGTACAGGCTGAACCATTGACGGGTAACCGCATGGCGATCCTTCAGCCCGCAAAACCCCACATCAAAAGTCCTGCAATCAGCAAGAGCTGCAAGCTCTCTCGCCACAAACTCGGTATTGTCTCCGGTTTTCTCCAGGCGCAGACACAAATGCTCGCCTTCACCAGCAACAGTGGAAACATCTGACTGCGCAGGGAACTCCTCCAGTACTTCACTCACCTGAAAGTCTTCTGGCACAGTTTTCAGGTGAGCACTGGCTACCCGTGCGCCTTCCGAAACAGGCCAGTCCAGCCGCCATTTCCCTGCACCAGTTTGTGACTCGTTCACGATGCCACCTGCTCAAGCAGGCACACAGCCTGACAGGCAATACCCTCACCACGGCCAGTAAATCCGAGCTTCTCACTAGTGGTCGCTTTTACGCTTACACGGCTGACGGGAATGCCGAGGTCCGCAGCAATATTCAGGCGCATTGCCTCGATATGGGGCGCCATTCTGGGTGCCTGGGCAATGATTGTTGTATCAAGGTTCAGAACACCGAAGCCTTCATCCGCCACCCGTGCCATGACTCGGCGCAACAGGTCGCGGCTATCCGCGCCTGCCCATTCGGCACTGGTGTCCGGGAACAGGTGGCCAATATCACCCAGGGCAACCGCCCCCAGCAAGGCGTCCGCCAGTGCGTGCAGCAACACATCACCATCGGAGTGAGCCTTCAAACCCTGGCTGTAAGGTATGGAAACACCCCCGAGAATGACAGCATCACCCTCACCGAAGGCATGAACATCAAAGCCCTGACCAATTCGCATAATCCACTCCGGGAAATCCAGAAAACTCAGAACCGGCTGAGAATAAAACCGGCAAGATCCAGGTCAGCGGGTACGGTAATCTTGATATTGTCCGGCCGACCTTCAACCAGAACAGGCATGTTACCGGAAAACTCCATAGCAGAGGACTCATCCGTAACCGACTGTCCTTCCTTTAACGCTGCCTCCAATGCAGAAACCAGCATGGCATAGCGGAACATCTGAGGCGTCAGCGCACGCCATAACTGACTGCGGTCCACGGTTCCGATAACGTCAGGCAACTGACCCGGCTCGGCCTTTTTAAGCGTATCTGCAACCGGAGCCGCAAGGAGGCCACCCACTGGGTGATCAGACAGTGTTGAAACGAGATTTTCGAGGTCAGCCGGATGAACGCAGGGGCGCGCTGCATCGTGAACCAGCACCCAGTCATCGGCTGAAACCTGCTCTTGCAGTGCATGCAGTGCTGAGAGAACAGAATCCACCCGCTCGGAACCACCACCGCAGGATTGAATACGGTCATCATTACTGGCATCCGTATCCGGCCACCAGTGGTCAGCTGCATTCAGCGGAACCATACAACCAGAAAAAAGACCGGAGTCCAGCAGTCTTGAAAGAGTGATATCCAGAATAAAGCGGTTATTGATACGGAGGTACTGCTTGGGACATTCAGCCTGCATACGCTGACCGATGCCTGCGGCGGGAACAATCAACCAGAACCGTGGAGCAGTCATAAGGTGCCCGCACAAAGCCTGGAGAGCGCCGGGTAGCTTTTCCCCGGGAATGTCGGTGGCCAGGGGTGGTCACCGTCAAGCGCACCTGGATGTGCTCGTAGCGTTTCCCGGGAAAGAGCTACCCGGCGCTCGGAGCTCCAAACCCAGAAGTCACTGCTCAACAACAAGGAAAAAAGTCTCATCATCTCGAATCAGACCAAGATTCATCCGGGCCCGCTCTTCAACCGCCTCCTGCTCGTTACGAAGATTTCGTACCTCCGCATACAGGCGCTCATTACGGGCGAACAGCTCGGCATTTTCTTCACGCTGTTTCGCGATCGACTTTTCCAGCGTCCAGACTTGCGCAAAGCTGCCTTCCCCAACCCACAGACGTACCTGTAGCAGGAGAATAAGAACAACCATGAAAGCCCAGAGCAACTTCATTAATACCGATTCCGTTAAGGAGTTAAACGATCAAAAACCAAACACCGGACGCTAAGTATAGACCTTAGAGTAAACTAGCAACAAATTCTTCTAACTGCTTGGACAAAAAGGCCATCGTGACTGAACTTTCATTCAAAACACGATGGCCTTAACATTTTGTTACCTGAAACCCGAAGGGTCAGAGGTCAAACGGAAGCTGTGGAATTCAGCCTTGCCCCTTGATCTCGCTCAGCCCGCGATAAGGGGCCTGGCCTCCCAGCACCTCTTCAATACGCAACAGCTGGTTATACTTTGCAACACGGTCAGAGCGGCAAAGAGAACCGGTTTTGATCTGACCGGCGCAGGTAGCAACGGCAAGATCTGCAATCGTTGTATCTTCCGTTTCACCGGAACGATGAGAGATAACCGCGGTAAAGCCCGCATCCTGGGCCATTTTAATGGCATCAAGAGTTTCGCTCAGGCTGCCGATCTGGTTGAACTTGATCAGAATGGAGTTAGCGACCCCTGTATCAATACCACGCTTGAGAATCTTCGTGTTGGTGACAAAAAGGTCATCACCCACCAACTGTACTTTTTCGCCAATCTTGTCAGTCAGTACTTTCCAGCCATCCCAGTCACTTTCATCCATGCCGTCTTCAATAGACACAATAGGGTAACGCTCGGCCAGACCAGCCAGATAATCAGCAAAACCGGCAGAGTCAAAACTCTTGCCTTCACCCGCCAGCACATATTGGCCGTCTTTGTAGAATTCAGAAGCCGCGCAGTCCAGAGCCAGAGTAATATCGGTGCCGAGTTTGTAACCGGCCTTTTCAACAGCTTCCTTGATAATAGCCAAAGCCGCTTCATTCGACGGCAGGTCAGGAGCAAAGCCGCCTTCGTCACCGACTGCTGTGTTCAGGCCTTGTGACTGCAGCACTTTCTTCAGACTGTGGAAAATCTCGGCACCGATGCGCAGCGCTTCAGCAAAGCTCTTGGCAGCAACCGGCTGAACCATGAACTCCTGGATATCAACATTGTTGTCCGCGTGCTCACCGCCATTCAAAATATTCATCATCGGCACGGGCATGCTGAATTTGCCGGAAGTGCCATTGATATCAGCAATGTGCTCATAAAGCGGCTTTCCAAGAGACGCAGCCGCCGCTTTCGCCGCTGCAAGCGATACAGCAAGAATGGCGTTCGCGCCCAGATTGGCTTTGTTCTCGGTGCCATCCAGCCCCAGCATGATGTTATCCAGCCCACGCTGGTCAGCAGCATCTTTGCCTTTCAGTGCGTCAAAAATCTTGCCGTTAATGGCCTCAACTGCCTTCAGTACGCCCTTGCCCAGATAACGTGACGCATCACCATCACGCAGCTCCAGCGCTTCGCGAGAGCCGGTAGACGCACCAGAAGGCGCGCAAGCGCGGCCAAGAGTACCGTCTTCCAGAATTACGTCTGCTTCCACAGTAGGGTTACCACGGGAATCCAGAACCTCACGAGCTTTAATATTGGCAATCTTGGTCATTCTAGAAAGTCTCCAGGTTTTCAATGTCTAAAGTCATTAACACGATCTGGTGTAAGAGAGAGCGGGACACGGCTTTACGAAAACCGCTACAGGCACATCCATGTGCGCTTGGCTCCGCCATCCATGGCTCCGCACATTTTCGTAAAGCCGTGTCCCGCTCTCTCCCATAATTTGTACCCATAACGCGAAAACCGCCAATCAGGCGGTGTCGATAGGTTTAAAACTCTTCACAAGGTCATCAACAGCCTTAACCCGCAGCAGGAATGGCTCGAGTTGGCTTAAGCGCAACGCACAAGGGCCATCGCATCTGGCTTCATCCGGGTTCGGATGAGCTTCCAGAAACAACCCAGCCAACCCCTGAGACATACCCGCCAGAGCAAGATCCGTCACCTGAGCACGGCGACCGCCGGCAGAATCAGCGCGCCCACCGGGCATCTGCAACGAGTGGGTTACATCAAACATCACCGGCACATCCATGGATTTCATAATACCAAAGCCAAGCATGTCCACGACAAGATTGTTGTAACCAAAACTGCTGCCACGTTCGCACAGGATGACCCTGTCGTTTCCGGCTTCTGCACACTTGGCAATAATGTGCTTCATTTCCTGCGGAGCCAGAAACTGGGCTTTCTTGATATTGATCGCCGCGCCGGTTTCCGCCATGGCAACCACCAGATCGGTCTGCCGGCTAAGAAACGCAGGCAGCTGAATGATGTCGCAGACCTCGGCAGCGGGCGCTGCCTGAGCTGCTTCATGAACATCAGAAATAATCGGAAGACCATACTTGCTCTTGATATCAGCAAGTATCTGCAAGCCCTTATCAAGCCCCGGCCCCCGGAAGGAATTAACCGAAGAACGGTTGGCTTTATCGAAAGACGCTTTGAATACGTAAGGAATTCCAAGCTTGCGGCAAACTTCTACATAGCTTTCCGCAACTTCAAACGCCAGCTCCCGGGACTCCAGAACATTCATACCGCCAAACAGCACGAACGGCTTATGATTGGCGATATCAATATCAGCTACAGTAACGGTGCTCCGGGCCATTATCAGGATTCCTTACGGTTCGCCAGCGCCGCTTCTATAAAGCCCTTGAACAACGGGTGTCCATCACGAGGCGTCGAGGTAAATTCCGGGTGGAACTGGCAGGCAACAAACCAGGGATGGTCTGCAACTTCCACAACTTCGACCAGCTTTCCATCGGCGGAACGTCCGGAAACCTGCAGGCCGGCTGCTTCCAGCTGCGGCAGGAAGTGGTTGTTCACCTCGTAACGATGACGGTGGCGTTCACGAATGGTTTTTCTGCCATAACAGTTGGCAATATTCGAATTTTCGGTCAGAACGCAGTCCTGAGCCCCCAAACGCATGGTCCCACCAAGATCGGAATCGTCGGTGCGCTCTTCGCGCTCGCCAGTAGCATCCAGCCATTCGGTAATCAGGCCAACGACAGGTTCCGGCGTATGGGCACGAAATTCCGTGCTGTGGGCATCAGCCAGGCCGGCTTTGTTCCGGGCGTATTCAATAACGGCTACTTGCATACCCAGGCATATGCCAAGATAAGGAACCTTGTTCTCGCGGGCGTACTGCACTGTGCGAATCTTGCCTTCTACACCGCGCTCACCAAAGCCGCCAGGGACCAGAATGGCATCGGCACTTTCAAGCACCTGAGTGCCGTCGCGCTCGATGTCTTCTGAATCGATGTAATTGATTTTTACCTTGGTGCGGGTCTTTATGCCGGCATGAAGCAGAGATTCGATCAGTGATTTGTATGCCTCAAGAAGCTCCATGTACTTACCGACCATGGCAATCGTTACTTCGTGCTCGGGATTCATCAGTGAATCGACGACATTATCCCATTCACTCAGATCGGCCTCGCGGGCATCCAGATTGAAGCGTTCAATAACCAGTTGGTCCAGCCCATGCTCATGCAGCATGCGCGGAATGGCATAAATGGACTTGGCGTCACGCATCGGAATGACTGCACGCTCTTCCACGTTAGTGAACAGCGCAATCTTCCGACGGGAGCTGACATCCACTTCATGCTCGGAACGGCAAAGCAGGATATCAGGCTGCAAACCGATAGAACGCATTTCCTTTACGGAATGCTGGGTCGGTTTGGTTTTGATTTCGCCAGCAGTCGCAATGTATGGCACCAGAGTAAGGTGCATGAACAGCGCCCGGGAGGAACCAACCTCAACCTTCAACTGGCGGCATGCCTCAAGGAACGGCAGGGACTCAATGTCACCAACAGTGCCGCCAACTTCAACCAGCGCCACATCAGCACCGGCAGCGCCTTCTACAACGCGGCGCTTGATCTCGTCAGTGATATGGGGAATAACCTGAACGGTCCCGCCCAGATAATCACCGCGGCGTTCTTTGCGGATAACTTCTTCGTATACACGGCCAGCCGTGAAATTATTACGGCGGCTCATCGGCGTACGGATAAAGCGTTCGTAGTGGCCAAGATCAAGGTCAGTCTCAGCGCCGTCCTCGGTGACATAGACTTCACCATGCTGGAACGGACTCATGGTACCCGGATCCACGTTAATGTACGGGTCCAGCTTGAGGATAGTGACCTTCAGGCCACGCGCCTCAAGGATCGCAGCCAGAGAGGCCGATGCGATTCCTTTCCCCAGTGAGGACACAACACCGCCGGTGACGAAAATATAACGCGTCATGCAGATTCCATGATTATCAGGTTCTGTGAAGGAGGGAGATTGTCATCTCAAGATGGGACGCCAGACTACCAGAAAGCCCCAAACGACTCAATCACAATCCCGCTCTACAGTCAGCCGCCAGCCTGCTGCAGGGGCGCTTCCGCAGTATTGTTCAGAACACCATAAATCGCCAATGGCAATCAGTTCGCCCTCCCCCTCTGAAGCCCCGAAAACAAGGGGCAGGCAAGCTCTTTCCCATGGCGGAACCGCCTTCTCCTGCAGCCATTTTTTAAGTGATTTTGACGGGCCTCCCGAGTAAAAACGGATGCGCTCTCCCCCCTGCCTCGTACATATTCGTATTGGCGGCACATCAGCTTTCGCAGTAGCTACTGGCTCCAGCCGGATTTTCCAGTTACCCCAACTCACTGGCAGACCTGGTTCAAGAGCCACAGACTCTTCCGGCACCCAGGCCATATCCGGGACCAGGTAAAGCTCGCCCTGGAAACGCCGCAGACTGAAACCATCTCCCCGCAACTCGGGAGACCGGTCTTCCGCCGCGAACAATAAATCATTCAGTATCTGCGACCAGTCACTGATGGAAGGGGGAGAATAACCGGAGTGCCGCATCCACCAGCGCAGAAGGTTTTTCTGCTCTGCAAGAGCGAGAAGGCTCAGCCCTTTGACAGGAAGACGGTGCCTGTGTCCACCCAGTGTCTGCCATTGTAATTCTGCAAGACGCTGGTTTAAGAAATCACTTTCAGCGCAGGAGCCAGCGCTGTGCTGCAGCCTGCGGTTCAGGCCCGGCCAGCGTTTTTTCAGGGCAGGCAAAATACTGAGACGCAGAAAGTTACGGTCAAATCGTTGATCCGTGTTACTCGGGTCATCAATCCATGAAATACCGGCGCTGCGAGCGAAATTTTCAAGTTCCGATCGTTCAAAGCCCAGTAACGGGCGCACGAGCTGACCGGCACCCAACGCGCGACTTCCGGGCATACCTGCGAGACCGGCCACACCACTCCCACGAATCATCCGAAAAAGAACGGTTTCAGCCTGATCATCACCATGATGCGCCATCAGTAGAATATCACCGGGTTCAAGGAGCGCCTCAAAGGCCTCATAACGAGCCTCCCGCGCCGCCTCCTCAAGGCCTTCGCCAGGCCCTGACGCGAGCCTGACCTCTACCGGCTGAACCACAAGAGAGACACCCAGCCTGACACACAACTCCCGACAGAAGTTTTCTGTCTTGCCGGCGTTGTGCTGTAGCTGATGATTGATGTGCACTGCCCGCACGCCTGAATGGCAGTGCGCGGCAAGGTGCAGGAGAAGGGTGGAGTCCAGGCCGCCACTAAGAGAGATCGG
>Ga0209345_10004420_pt1 | contig 13606 bp, 14 predicted proteins | sample Cruoilmetagenom7_FD_187294 | JGI IMG/M metagenome (GOLD analysis project Ga0209345, IMG submission 187294) | Oil polluted marine microbial communities from Coal Oil Point, Santa Barbara, California, USA - Sample 7 (SPAdes) (version 2) | ecosystem: Environmental > Aquatic > Marine > Oil seeps ...
TCTCCCAAAAATTGTCAACTGCTAGTCTCTTCCAATACAAGATGGGCCTGGAGAGAGGCATGATTTCTAACACAAGATGAGCCTGAAGGACTAAGGCAGCTCGTTTATGATTGGGACATGCGACTAATCATGAACGACGAAAGTCTACAAACAACAGAGCAAGTCAGGCAATTTCTCCAGGGGAGTGAGGCAGTAGAGTTCAGGGGCCTAACGACTAAAGAGAAATACTACTGGATAGAGGAGGTGCTGATAAGATTTAGATATCATCGTCTCAACAGAGAGGAGAAAGGAGTGATACGCCGGTATATACAGAAGGTTACGGGATATGCCAGATCACAAGTATCAAGACTCATAAGGGAATACCAGCAGACAGGCCGATTGAGGAGAAGGCAATACAAGAGACACTGCTTTCCCCCAAAGTATACCCCATCAGATGTGATATTATTAGCCAGGACAGATGAATTGCACGGGTATTTAAGTGGGCCAGCCACCAAAAGGGTTATGGAGCGAGAGTACGAAGTTTATGGGCATAGCGAGTTTGGGAACATCTCCCGGATATCTATTGCCCATCTATACAACCTGCGAAGAAGTAACACCTATCGGGGTATAGTCAGACGATTTACCGGGACAAAACCAGCTGTACCTAAGATTGGAGAGCGCGCCAAACCGGACCCGAAAGGACAGCCCGGTTACATCCGAATAGACACGATCCATCAAGGGGACCTCAACGGTCAAAAGGGAGTATATCATATCAATGCCGTGGATGAGGTCACCCAATGGGAGATAGTAGCCTCTGTGGAAAGGATATCTGAAGCCTACCTGGTACCGGTCCTGGAAAGCATGTTAGTCCAATTCCCCTTTATCATCAGGGGGTTTCACTCCGATAATGGGTCTGAATTTGTGAACAAGACGGTTGCTGCTCTGTTGAACAAGCTGTTGATTCGCTTTACCAAATCCAGAGCCAGACACACCAACGATAACGGCCTCGTGGAGTCCAAGAATGGTTCTGTGGTTCGCAAACAGTTGGGATATGCTTATATCCCCCAGAGGTGCGCTGAAGTGATTAATGAGTTCAATAGAGACTTCTTCAATCCCTATATCAACTTCCACAGGCCTTGTTTCTTCCCGGTGACGGTGATCGATCATAAAGGCAAGGTGAAGAAGACTTATCCCTATCAGGAGGTGATGACACCATATGAAAGGCTGAAATCATTATCTGAAGCTGAGAGCTACTTGCGTCCCCATATTACTTCGGAAAGGCTGGAAGCGGTTGCCAATCAAATGAGCGACAATCAATTTGCAGAAAGGATGGTGAAGGCTCGTTCCAATCTCTTTCAACAAATCTCAAGATTTGCTATGCGGGTTGCCTGAAGCTGTTCTCTTTTATCCTTCAGGCTCATTCTTCAATTAGAATAGACTGAGGGTTGACAGCGCGTTCAGAAGTAAGTTGTGCCGCTCAAGATCTATGTCGAGATCAGTCCACATTTGCTCGTAGTTGCTCATTGGTAAACCTCCTCTATAGTTGTTGGGTTATTTGCCGCAGTCTTCCTCAGAAATTACCCTACTTTCAAATCGATCACCCTCCTTAACAAGAATTAGCGCCGGCCCCACTAGACCGCACCAGCGCAATTCTACCATGGGTTATTCGGCGTGTCAACAGAGTTGTTTATGGGTCCCATTAGTAATTTTTATTACGGCAGATTCCGGGGCCAGCTGACTCTGAAGTTTGACACCCTTAACCCCTTTGCTATAAGTTATTAAGTGGGATAGGTGGGGAGAGCATGCTAAGCCCTTATCGTGTGCTAGATCTAACTGATGAGAGAGGCTTCTTATGCGCTAAAATCCTGGGTGACTTGGGGGCTGATGTCATCAAAATAGAACAGCCCGGGGGAGATCCATCAAGAGGCATCGGACCCTTCTATCATGATATCCCCCACTCGGAACGGAGTCTCTATTGGTTTGCTTATAATGCCAATAAAAGAGGAATAACCTTAAACATCAAAACCCCTCAGGGTAAAGAGATACTTAAGCAGTTAGTCAAAAGGGCTCATTTTATTGTGGAATCATTTACCCCGGGATACTTGGATAACTTGAAGTTGGGCTATAAGGCATTAAATGAAATCAATCCCCAGATCATCCTCACCTCTATCACCCCCTTTGGGCAGACAGGGCCGCATAGCAAGTATAAAGCCTCGGATATAGTAACTGTGGCCGCAAGTGGACTGATGTATCTTTGCGGTGATCCTGATCGGCCTCCTGTTCACACCAGCTTTCCTCAGTCCTACCTTCATGCCGGTGCTGAGGCTGCAGCGGGAACAATGATTGCCCATTACTATCGAGAGCTGAGCGGAGAGGGGCAATGGGTTGATGTGTCGATTCAAGAGAGCATTCTGGGGGCAACAATGAATGCACCATCATTTTGGGATTTAAACCAAGTGATTCTGGAAAGAGCTGGATCTTTCAGGGTGGGGCTTAGCTCACAGGCAAGGCAGAGATTAATCTGGGAATGCAAAGACGGCTATGTAGCCTTTGGTATTTTTGGCGGGGCTTTCGGAGCACCTACCAACCGCGCTCTGGTAAAATGGATGGATAGCGAAGGGATGGCTTCACAAGATCTTTTGATGATGGATTGGGAATCATTCGATATGGCCACAGCAACTCAACAACAGTTTGATCACTTCGCTCAACCGATCAGCAAATTTTTTCTGTTACACAGTAAACGGGAACTATACCACGGGGCGATAGACCGGGGCATAATGCTTTGCCCGGTGGCCACGATTGAAGATATCGTAGACGATCCCCAGCTTAGGGCCAGGGATTTCTGGGAGGAAGTGGAGCACGCCGAGGTTGGCACTGCTATTACCTATCCTGGGGCATTTATCAAGCCGTCGGACATGTGTGTCAAGATACGGCGCCGTGCCCCGATGGTGGGCGAGCACAACGAGGAAATCTATGGGGGAGAGTTGGGCTTATCCGAACAGGAGCTAGCTCATCTTAGGCAGGATAGGGTTATCTAATGAAGCAAGCTCTTGACGGGATAAAGGTGGCTGATTTCTCCTGGATCGGGGCAGGCCCGTGGACCATCAAGTATCTAGCCGACCATGGCGCCCAGGTGATTCATGTAGAATCAGCTACCCGCCCTGATTTGCTCCGCTCCACCCCTCCCTACAAGGATAATATTCCCGGGCTTAATCGCAGTGCTTACTTTGCTATTTATAATGACAACAAATATGGAATGAGCTTGAATTTAAATCATCCGCAAGCGATGACGGTAGTTAAAAGGATAGTTGCCTGGGCTGATATCGTAGCTGAAAGCTTTGGGCCGGGTAGGATGAAGAAATGGGGGCTTGGCTACGAGGAACTTAAGCAGATAAAGCCCGACATCATTATGTTTATCTCAACTCAACAAGGGCAAACCGGCCCTCACAAAGATCAGCCCGGCTTTGGTACCCAACTCACCTCACTGGCTGGTTTTACCCAGCTTACCGGCTGGCCTGATCGCCCCCCAGCATTACCCTATGGGGCCTATACGGATTCAATCGCCCCAAGATTTGGGGCAGCAGCGATAATGGCTGCTCTAGATTACCGGCGCCGCACTGGCAAGGGGCAGTACCTCGATCTTTCTCAATATGAAACCGGCTGCCAATTTTTGGCCCCACTTATCCTCGATTATACCACGAGTCAAAAAATAGCCAATAGGATGGGAAATCGCTCACCCTATGGTGCTCCTCACGGAGCCTATCCATGTCGTGGCGGCGACAAGTGGTGTGTTATCGCCATTTTCACCGATAAGGAGTGGGAAAGTCTATGCCAAGCTATGGGTAATCCTCCGTGGACGAAGGAGGCCAGGTTCGGAAGTTCAGTTGGCAGGAAAAATAATCAGGATGAACTGGACAAGTTAATCGGAGGGTGGACAATCAACTTCACCGCTGAAGAGATAGTGGCCAAACTTCAAGCGGCGAAAGTAGCTGCGGGCATAGTCGAGACCTCTGAGGAGGTCTACCTTGACCCGCAGCTTAGACATCGCCACTACTTTGAGGAATTGGAGCACCCTGAAATAGGGAGACACTCCTATCCCCGCCCTGGTTTCAGACTATCTAAGACGCCTAGCCAAATCCATCTGCCAGCTCCTTGCTTGGGAGAGCATACTGAATATGTATGCACCAAAATCCTCGGCATGCCTGATGAGGAGTTTGTGGATTTACTCAATAAAGGTGTTTTCGAGTAGCCCCACACCGAGGTGATTCGACTTTGCTGCTCTACTCTTCATAAACCCCGGGGAATTTCTCCTTTTTTCTGAATTTTAGCGGGTCAGGTTTTTTCTTCTCCCAGAAGGATTGCTTATAATACTTTGCCTCCTCAGTGCCATAATATCTCCATAGGGAATCATACATCATAACCTCAAGCCCGCGTATCTCAGCGCTTATGGTGTTAAAGGCGAATTTAAGGCCTCTGATGGCGCCGGGGCTCTTGGTCAAAATCTCATCACACCATTTATCCACTTCCTCCTCCAGCTTATCAGGAGGCACCACAGCATTAACCAATCCCATCTCTAAGGCTTCTTTGGCGGTATATTGGCGGCAGAGATACCAGATTTCCCGTGCCTTCTTCTCTCCTACCACTCTGGTCAAGTAAGCTGCCCCATAAGCAGAATCGTAACTCCCTACCATAGGGCCGGCTTGCCCCAGGCGAGCTGTCTCTGAGGCTATGGAGAGGTCGCAAAGCTGCTGAAGGACCTGCCCGCCACCTATGGCGAAACCGTTTACCGCAGCAATCACCGGCTTAGGCATCTCCCTTATAAGTGCGTGAACATTGGGGCCTCGAAACATCTCAATACTATAGCCAGCTCCTGCCTCTTTGGCATCCCCCCCAGTGCAGAATGCTTTATCACCAGCCCCAGTGAGAACCACTACCCCAATCTTATCATCATATGCTGCATCTTCAAGTGCCTTCCCCAACTCTTTCATTGTATACGAGGTGAAGGAATTATAAGCCTTAGGTCTATTTATGGTTATCCTGGCCACCCCTGGTCTCTTCTCGTAGATAATGTCGGTGAATTCAAACTCAGCTACTTTCTCCCATTGAGCCATTCTGGGCTTTACCTCCTTTCGTACTAGTTTTATGGATTCCAACACTGTTGGCTAACTTGACGCAATTTTATACTTCTGCCCCGACTAAAGTCAAATCAACAATCTCCACTATCCTCTGGGCAGCCCCAACCCCCTCATAGCAATAATATTACGCATGATCTCAGAGGTGCCAGAAACAAGGGTCACGCTAGGAGAATATAAGTAGGTGCGTAAGATCCACCCTTTAAGGGGTGCCCATTTGGAGTCACTGCTCAGCTGGCCATATGCTCCCAAGATTTGCATTCCTAAATCAGTTACCCGCTGGAATAATTCGGAGCTGAACAACTTCGACATTGAAGCTTCGGATTCAGAGACTAATCCTTTGCCCTGCAACCAGGCAGCGCGATAGGCTATCAGGCGTCCTGCTTCGATTTCAATCGCCATCTCCGCCAGTTTATGGCGAAGTGCTGACTCTCCCGCCAAAGAGTACCCCTGGTGCTTTGTTTCCATGGCATATACAACCAAGTCTTCCAGGATCCGCTTGGCTAAGGCTGCGAATCTAATGCCCGGCCATCCCCTTTCGAAATTCAAGGCAGCCATTATATAGCTCCACCCTTGGTTTTCTTCTCCTACCAGGTTTGTTTTAGGAGTTCGTACCTCATCAAAGAAGACCTCATTGAAGGCGCAAACGCCAATTAGGTCTATTAGCGGACGGATGGTAATACCTTTACTCTTCATGTCTACCAGGAGAAGGCTGATACCTCTATGCCGGGAAGCATCCGGATCTGTTCTGGCTGCCAGCCAGCACCAGCCGGCAACATGAGCGGCACTAGTCCATACCTTTTGCCCACTAATAATGTAGTCATCACCACTGGCTATAGCCCGACACCGAACTGAGGCGAGATCAGAGCCGGCATCAGGCTCACTATACCCGGTGCACCAAAAACTTTCCCCAGCGGCAATCCTTGGCAGGTGCTCTCTCTTTTGTTGTTCACTACCAAACAACATGAGGCAAGGCCCCACCCAGGATACACCACCCACACCCATATCTGTCCCCGGCACTCCGTGATAGGATGTCTCTTCCTGATAGATAAGTTGCTCTATAGTGGAGCGCCCCTGGCCACCATGCTCTTTAGGCCAAGCCAAGGTAAGCCAGCCCCTGGCAGCAAGTTTACGGACTATCGCTTGGGTAAATGGCCAGACCTCATCTGAGTATTCGTCTTCAACAAGCCCTCCCCTCCACCCCGAAGGCAGCTCCTTGGTTATAAATTCCCGAATCTCGTGGCGAAATGCCTCCTCTTGTTCAGTGAACTTGAAATCCATGCTGAGCCTCTTTATGTTCGCCTTCCTCACCGGGAGGCTGCCGCGGGCTACCAAAGTCGGCTATCTACCGCCTATTATACCATCCAAACTTGAAAAAAGATAAACGATGCCTGATAATGAGGAAATCAACGATTCCCCCACCATGTACCTTAAGGGGGGATCATCGGGCAGCTGTGAACCGCTATAGGGTCAGCATTAGAATCGGTACAGCTCGTCCTAAGGGGGTGATGCGATGAAGACAAGGATAACCGAATTATTGGGAATAAAATACCCTATTATTCAGGGAGCGATGGCGTGGATTTCCTTCCCTCCTTTGGTAGCGGCTGTTTCCAATGCTGGAGGGTTAGGCATCTTAGGATCGGCATTTATGTCCCCTGATGAGCTAAGTCAGAATATCAGCATGATTAAGCAGCTTACCGACAAGCCCTTTGGGGTAAACTTTGTCCCTGAGAGTCCACAGGTGGATCAGCTATTGAAGGTGGTAGTTGAGGAGAAGGTTGCTGTGGTCAACTATGGTGTAGGTAACCCCAGGAGGATCATTGAGACAGCCAAGCTGCATGGAATAATAACCATACCTACTATGGGGGCGATAAAACATGCCGTGAGAGCAGAGCAAGATGGTGCTGATGCAGTTATCATCCAGGGGACAGAAGCCGGGGGACACTCAAGCTATGTGACTAGTATGGTGCTGGTTCCGCTGGTGGTAGATCGAGTTAAGATTCCAGTGGTAGCTGCTGGTGGCTTCGGTGATGGCCGAGGGCTAGTAGCTGCCTTATCCTTGGGGGCTGAGGGGATCTCTATGGGAACTAGATTCCTCGCCACTAAGGAAAGTCCAGCTCACCCTAAGGTTAAACAGAAGTTGATAGACAGCAGCGAGGAGGATACCATAGTTACTACTCATATTACCGGGCTCAGGGCGCGGGTGATCCGCAATCCATTAGCTGAGGCATTCTTAGGTGTTGGTGAGGATAAAGATCGGAGCAAGCTATTGAGCCTTCCAGGAAAGATGAGAAGAGCATTCATAGAGGGTGATATCGAGCAGGGCACTATCGCTGCAGGTCAGATTTGCGGGATGATCAATGATATACCCAGTTGTCAGGAGCTTATTGAGCGGATTGTTAGTGGGGCAGAAAAAATACTGGAGCAGATGACAGCCAAGATATCGGCTTGATTCGCTTGGTGTACGTTTGGGGGGGTTAAATTCGCCGGGTTGTTTTTTTATCAGGATATTGATTATAATTACACCAAGGGATTATGGAGAGCATCAGGTTTTATACCAAGCCTGAAGTGGTCAATCCATGCCTGGTTGCTGCCTGGCCTGGTATGGGCGGTGTGGCTATAGTAGCAGCGAGGTATTTGGCGGAAAAACTAGCTGCCGAGCAGTTTGCTAGAATCGAGCCAGAGGAATTTTTCGATCTAAATGTGACCCCCGTTAAGGACAGCATAATAGCCGAGCCAGAATTTCCTGAGAATAGGTTCTACTTATGGAAAAATAGAGCAGGAAACGATGTGATAATTTTCACCGGCGAGGCTCAACCTTCTATGAAAGGGTACAAACTCGCCAATCTGATTTTAGATGTTGCTCAGAGGTACAATGTTGACCGGGTGTACACTTTTGCCGCTGCCCCTAATCATATCTATCACACTAAAAAGCCTAAAGTTTTAGCAGTGACTACAAATGCCGAATTGATTCCTCAGTTGGAGAGGCATAAGGTAACGCTAATGCACACCGGTAGTATTAGTGGCATGAATGGATTGCTACTCGGGGTAGCGGTGAAAAGGAATATAGATGGTGTTTGTTTACTCGCTGAGATACCAGTTTATGCTACTCAAATACCAAACCCCCGCTCTTCCCAAGCTGTGCTTAGGACTTTGACCGAGATGTTAGGTATTGAGATTGAGATGACTGAACTCGATGATTGGGGAAAAAGAATAGATCAGCAGATGGAAGAGAATGTCGATCAACTTGCCAAACTATCTGGAGAGCAGGCAAAAAAGCTGGTTGATTATTTTGAGCGATTAAAGCAACAGGCAAGTGTCGAAGAGACAGAAAGTCAACCGCATCCCCAATATGAGACCGATGAACTCCTCAATGAAATAGAACAATTCCTCAGGGGGGAAAGGGGAAAGGGGAATAACTAAACTACCCCAATAGAAACTAAGAAAACCTCACCACAGTAGTCTAGCAGGTTACTTGACATAGCGGAGGAAGAGATTTAAACTCTTTTACGGGTATCAAAGGTGGGGGGTGAAAGGTTCTCCTGAATCAGCTAAGAGAATGTGGCGCCTCCTAGGTATCCGGGAAATAATGATAGCATAGAAGGAGGCATTATGGAAGCTGAAGAGGTTAAGCAAAAGTTTGCCGGCATGGTAGGTGAGCCCATCGTGAATGTGGTGGAGAAAGGATCTATAAAAAGGTATGCTTATGCGGTGGAAGACCCCAACCCTCTTTACTACGATGAGGAGTATGCGGCACGCTCCCGATATGGGACAGTTATTGCCCCACCAGGTTTCTTTGGCTGGCCTGCCAAGCCAGGGCCAATGCTTCCCAAGCTGATGTTGGATTTGCTCAATGGCCTGAAGGAGGCTGGCTATCCTAATCTTCTCGATGGGGGGATTGAACTTGAGTTTATGGTGCCGATTCGTGCTGGTGATGTGTTAGTGTCTTCTCCTAAGATTATGGATGTCAATGAGCGTACCACCAAGGCGGGGACCAAGATGGTCTTTGGCACTATTGAAACCACCTATATTAATCAAAATGGCGATACTGTGGCTAAGGCACGTCAAAATTTGATCTGCCTTCCTGGAGCTTAAGAGAGGAGGAGAAATGGCTAAGCAGTTGTATTGGGAAGATGTAGCTGATGGTAGTGAGTTAACTCCTATTCCCAAGATTGCTACCACCCAGATGCTAGTGAAGTGGGCTGGGGCAAGCGGAGACCTCAACCCCGCTCACTATGAGGATACCTTTGCTGCCGCTCAGGGCCTGAACCGGGCATTTGTCCAGGGCCAGCTTAAGAGAGCCTGGCTGGTTCAATTAGTGACCACTTGGATAGGTGATGAGGGCACGCTAAAGAAGTTATCATGTCAGTTCCGCGCCGTGGACTGGCCTCGCTTCATGGCATCGCTTACTGATCCCAAAGAAGGAGAGACCTGGTGGTGCAAGGGGAATGCCACCAAGAAATATGTTCAAGATGATGAGCATCTAATAGACTGCGATATTTGGGTAGAGAACGGCAAGGGCGAGAAGACAACCCCGGGTAAAGCTACAGTAGCCTTGCCATCACGGGGTAAGAGCTAATAGGAATTTAATAAAAGGAGGGAACAGATGGCAAAAATGCTCGAAGGCAAGGTGGCGATCGTCACCGGGGCAGGACGGGGGTTGGGGCGAGGTGAGGCACTAGCTTTGGCCAAAGAAGGGGCAAAGGTAGTGGTCAACGACCTTGGTGGAGGCTTTGATGGCACTGGCACAGCCCATGGTCCTGCCGAGGATGTATGTAAGGAGATCAGAGCCTTTGGTGGCGAAGCAGTACCAAATTTTGAAAGCGTGGCCGATTTTGCGGGGGCAAAGAGGATAATCGAGGCTGCCGTAAGCAACTTCGGTGCCCTGAACATTCTAGTCAATAACGCCGGCATCCTACGAGATAAGATGATATTCAATATGGGAGAAGACGATTGGGATGCAGTTATAAATGTTCACCTCAAGGGCACCTTTAACTGCACCAGGCATGCCTGTGCCTATTGGAGAGAAGAGCACAAGGCGGGGCGAAGCCGTGGTGGCCGACTGATACACACCGTGTCCGACGCTGGTCTTTTGGGAAATCCCGGCCAAACCAATTATGGAGCATCCAAGGCAGCAATCGCTGCGTTTAGTTTAATCACCTCCCGGGAGATGGCAAGATATGAAGTAACCTCTAACTGCGTTGCCCCAGGGGGGAGAACGAGGCTTACCACCGATGCCACTCCATCAATGAAAGCTCTTATGGAGAAAGTGCCGCCGGCAGGAGAGTTTGACCTCATGGATCCTGAGAATGTGGCTCCGCTTGTGGTCTATCTGGCTTCTGATGATGCCAAGGACATAAGCGGTGAGGTGTTCAGGCTTATGGGGGATAGAGTTTGGTTTCTCCGCGGTTGGCACACCATAGAGTCAAAAGGAAAGGGGAAAGCGAGGTGGGCCCCTGAGGAAGTAGGGCCGGTAATTAAAGAAATGGTAAAGAAGGTCGGTGCCAAGGAAGAAATAATGGGGCCATTTAAGGAGGCGGGACTTATATAATTCGGGAAGGCTTGGCGGGCTGTGTGACAGTACAGAGGAGACAAAGACACCATACAGGGCGTGAATTTTAGTGCTGAGGGAAATCGTTGATTTTTTCCCAGGGATGTCAAGGAGACCAAGGATAATTCGTAGCTAAGGGGGATGGTTGTGGTCTCGGTTGATGAACTGCGGGGCATGATCGGTAAAGAGGCAAAGGTTGAGGTAACCCAGATTGAGAAGGGGATGATAAAGAAAGCGGCCGAGGCCATAGGCGACCCAAATCCCCTGTGGCAGGATGAAAAACGTGCCCGAAAAACCAAATATGGGGGAATTATCGCCCCACCAGGGCTGCTCATTACCGCAATGATGTCGGGAAGCCGACCGGAGGGGTCGATGCCGTTCCAGCGGCTGTTGGCAGGTGGAGGAGAGTGGGAATTCCTCTTACCAATTAGAGCTGGTGATGTGATAACTTCTACCACTGCTCTTGCTGATGTTTATGAGCGGGAGGGTAAAGCAGGGAAGATGTTGTTTTTCATCTTTGAGACAATCCATAAGAATCAATTGGATGAGGTGGTGGCCAAGAGTCGTTCCACCTTGATCAACTACTGAGGTGAGATTCATGGCCAAGCAGATTTTCTATGAAGATATAGAGGAGGGTGCTGAGATACCTGCTTTGACTAAGCACATTACCAGACGGCAGTTGGTGATGTGGGCTGGGGCATCGGGGGATTATTACGAACTCCATTACGATAAGGATTTTGCTCAAAGCACTGGGGTACCAGATGTCCTGGTTCATGGTCGGCTGAAGGCCGCTCTTCTCGGCCAATTGATAACCGACTGGATTGGGGAGGAGGGGAGATTAACAAAGCTGAGTTGCAGCTATCGAGGTATGGACCTCCCTGGAGAAGACCTTTTGTGCAAAGGGAAGGTGACTAAGAAATACGTTAAGGATGGCGAGCACTACATAGAGTGTGAGGTTTGGACTCAAAATCCTAAAGGGGAAAGAACTACCCCAGGCACAGCCACTATCGTTCTCCCTTCTAGAGGAAGATAAAACACCTATAGCAGCTTCAATATCCGCCGGAGGTTTAAGTATGGCTGAGAAATTAAAGGGTAAAAGTGGGGTGATTACCGGTGCTGGCCGTGGCATCGGGAGGGAAATCACTTTGGCGATGGCCGCCGAGGGTGCCAATGTAGTAGTTGTCGATCCTGGTGTAGCCAGAGATGGCTTGGGTAGTGATGTGGCGCCAGCTGATGAAGTAGTGGCTGAGATTAAGAAAAGGGGGGGAACAGCAGTTGCCAACTACAGCTCGGTAGTTGATTTTAAAGCTGCTGAGAGCATCATCAAGGGCTGTGTAGACAATTTTGGTCACCTGGACTTCCTAGTGAACTGTGCCGGCATCCTCAGGGAGCGAATGATCTTCAATATGAGTGAAGAGGATTGGGATGCAGTAATCGCTGTTCACCTTAAAGGATCCTTCAATTGTTGTCGGCATGCCTGCATCATAATGAGGGAGCAAAGGTATGGCAGGATAATAAACCTCGTCTCCGATGCTTGGCGGGGAACTGTAGGACAGTCCAATTATGGCTCTGCTAAGGGAGGAATTGTAAGCCTTACCAGGGCGATTGCCCGCGAGATGGGAAGATATGGAGTAACCTGCAATGCTGTTTGCCCCATAGCGGCAACGCGGATGACTATGACCGAGGAAGTAAAGGCCGGCATGAAGAAAAGGCTTGAGGCTGGCCTGATAACCAAGGAACAGTATGAGGCTATGATAAACATGCCAGGGCCGGAGTATGTCTCCCCTATGGTGATATACCTAGTCAGTGATGCAGCGGCTAATATAAATGGGCAGGTGCTTCATATTGAGCGGGGGAGAGCAGCTATTTACTCCGAGCCTGTGGAAGTAAGAGCTATTTATAAAGCGGAGGCGGCGGGAATGTGGTCTGTAGACGAGCTGGAGGAGTTTGTGCCTAAAACGTTATTAATGGGTTATGTTAACCCTGCCCCAGCACGCCCCGAGGAGAAGAAACCCGCCTCATAGAGAGTTACCTTTCTAGTTATCTACCCAGGGAATGGTGTAATTTGGCCCCGTAGTGTAGCGGACTAACATGCCACCCTGTCACGGTGGAGATCGTGGGTTCGAATCCCATCGGGGTCGCACCTGCTACTTTTTGCGTGACACTTTTCCCGTGTTTGCCCCTTCACTTCTGACTATCACTTGGAATGGTAAGCTGTCTCCCTCACTTTGGCCTCAACTTCTTGAGCAACAGCACTCACAAACCCTGCGGGAATTGGCCCAGTCATATGGTGTCTCTCACGAAGCCATCAGGAGAACTCTAGAGTCTGCAAGGCAAACAGTAACATAATCCCTAGCACTCCTATCAAGCTATCCTCAGTCTAAACTTCTACTTCCCCCCCGATGGTTTAGGGACTACTATGCAACTCTTGACACCAAAGGCTAATTGTGCTATACTAGCTAATAGTTGATATATAGAACAAATTCTGCTATAATAAAAATCATGAGGAGGTGGAAGAATGTCTCAGCAATTAACTTTTGGAGAGTATATCAGGAGACGGCGCAAGGAACTTAAGCTCTCGCTGGGTGATCTGGCTAAGAAAGTAGAGGTTAGCTACACCTATATGTCGAAGATTGAGAACGACCAGCAGATTCCATCGGTTATAACAGTATTTCGCATTGCAAATGCCCTTGAAGCTTCAGTGCTAGAACTCTCGAAACGGCTGCCATCCGACATCATAGAGAGGTTGCTTGAGGAACAGGCGAAGCCTGCGGCTAGTATGCAGAGGAAGTCCGGGAGCCCAGCGAATGAAGAGCAGGCATCTCGAGCCCTAGTTGAGAATGTGCCGAAGGAGCTTGTTACTGCGCTGGCAAATTTCTTTGATCTCGACCCGCATGAGCCTGATACGCGAGAGCTGGTTCACTGTATTCAAGCTCTTGCTCGC
>Ga0209345_10004421_pt1 | contig 13605 bp, 27 predicted proteins | sample Cruoilmetagenom7_FD_187294 | JGI IMG/M metagenome (GOLD analysis project Ga0209345, IMG submission 187294) | Oil polluted marine microbial communities from Coal Oil Point, Santa Barbara, California, USA - Sample 7 (SPAdes) (version 2) | ecosystem: Environmental > Aquatic > Marine > Oil seeps ...
AGGTGAACGAACTGTGATGCACTATTTGACAAAACCTATTATTAAAACACTTGATGAATCTTTTATAGAGAGATAATATGTGTAGAGAATTTGCAATAAGAAGTAAATATGAGATTTATCTTACATTTATTTGCTATACTTACAAAAAATATAATGAAAATAATCAAGATAGGGGAGATGATGCAAGTTTATAAACTATTATATGTAGAAGATGAAATAGAAACAAGACAAAATATAATAAAATATATACAACAATATTATAACTTTACAATAATTGAAGCAAATGATGGGAGTGAAGGTTGGATAAAATATAAAAAGCATAAACCTGAAATTTTAATAACAGATTTATCTATGGAAAACTTATGCGGATTAGAATTAATAGAAAAAATTCGAGAAGTAGACAATAAAATTAAAATAATTGTTATCACGGCACATGCTGAACAAGAAAGATTATTACGAGCTATTAGATTGAATCTAATTGAATACTATATCAAACCAATAAGTAGAAAAGCCTTAAAAGAAAGTTTGTCTTTGGCTATTCATAAGTTAGAAATTGAAGAAAAAAACTATACTATAAATTTTAATGAACACTCTTATTATAATATAAACACAGATGAATTAAGAGTTAATGATAATATTGTAAAGCTAACTCAATCTGAAATAAAACTAATTAATTTTCTAATTGAAAATAAGAATAAAGCACTAGAATCAGTTACAATATATAATGAAATATGGGATTTTGATAAAGAGTATAAACCAGAATCTGTACGAACCTTAATAAAAAAACTTCGAAAAAAGCTCCCAGAGAATACAATAGAAAATATTTATGGTGGACTATATAAACTTAATGAATGAGTTATTAGTAGAACATTAATAATTCTAAATAATCAGGTTACATTTCCTTTTATAAAGGAAACAAAATTGCTAAAATAGATATAAAAACACCTTTATTCTTGACATTAAATAACAAAAAAGCTATAATCCGCGTCCATACATTGGTTAGAGTAATGTAAAACAGATAGTTTTACCTTGGTTCTAATGAGTTCTTTAAAGGAAAAAAAATGGAAAAAATAAGATTAAAGTTAAAAGCTTACGATCATAGAGTTCTTGATCGTTCAGTTGCTTCAATTATAGAAGCTGTTAAAAGAACAGGTGCTGAGTTGATTGGTCCAATACCAATGCCAACTAAGATTAGAAAATATACTGTTCTAAAATCACCACATGTTAATAAAGATGCAAGGGAGCAGTTTGAGATCAGAGTTCATTCAAGAATGATTGATATTGTATCTGCAACACCAGATACAGTTGATAGTTTAATGAAACTTGACCTTGCACCTGAAGTTGACGTTGAAGTTAGATCTATGGGTCAAGAGTAGGAGGAAAAAATGGAATTTATTGTAGAAAAAATCGGTATGAGCCGAACTGTTACTGTTCCAGCAACTCCTGTTACACTTGTAAAAGTAGTTGATGCGAAAGTATGTGAAGTAAATGATGGAGTAGCTGTTGTTGCTTATAGTGATGGTAAAAAATTTAACAAGGCTATTGAAGGTCAGCAAAAAAAATATAACTTAAGTAAAGAGTTTAATAGATTTGCAACTTTAAATGTAGCAAATACAGAAGCTGGTGAAATTGATACTGCTGCTTTAGTTGAAGGTGTAATTGTAAAATCTACATTCTCATCAAAAGGTAGAGGTTTTACAGGTGTTGTAAAAAGACATAACTTTGCTGGTGGTAGAGCATCACATGGTCATAGAATGGGTAAAAGAACTGGTTCTATTGGTAATGCTGAATGGCCAGGACGTGTTATGAGAGGTAAGAAAATGCCAGGACACTATGGTAACACAAACGTAACACATAAAAATGATGTGGTTTCTTTCGATGCAACTACAGGTATATTAGTTCTTAAAGGGAGCGTTGCTGGTGCAAACGGAACTTTAGGTAAAGTAAGGATAGCATAATGGGTAAATTAGTAGTATTAAATGATAAATTTGAAAACTCTAGCGAATTAGCATTAGGTGAAAAGTTTGAAGGTATAAACGCTCACAATTTACATTTATATGTTAAATCTTACTTAAGTGGTATTAGAGCTAACACTGCAAGAGTTAAAAATAGAAGTGAAGTAAGTGGTGGTGGTAAAAAACCTAAAGCTCAAAAAGGTTCTGGTGGAGCTAGATATGGTTCTAAAAGATCACCATTATTTGTTGGTGGTGGACAAGTTTTTGGACCATCAAATAGAAACTATAACCAAAAAATAAACAAAAAACAAAAAGTTTTAGCTTTAAGATTTGCAATTAATGCACAAGCAGAAAGAGATGCAATCTTTGTAGTTGATTCTGTTAAAGTTGATTCTGGTAAAACTAAAGATGCACAAGCTATCGTTAACAAGTTAAACCAAAGAGATCTTTTAGTTGTTGTTGAAAATTTTGATGATAAAACTTATTTAGCTTTTAGAAACATCAAAAATTGTTATGTGATTGAAAAATCAGAACTTAATGCTTATTTAGTAGCTGCTTACCACTCAATTTTAATTGAAAAAGCAGTAATTGATAGCTTAGTATAAGAGGTATAAAAATGGCAGATATTACAGATATCAAATCAATTGTTTATACAGAAAAAACTATTGAGTTGCAAGAAAATGGTGTAATTGTTGTACAAACAAGCACTAGAATGACTAAAAATAGTTTAAAAGAAGTATTCAAAGAGTATTTTGGAGTGACACCTACAAAAGTTAACTCTTTAAGACAAGATGGTAAAGTGAAGAGATTTAGAGGAAGAGTTGGTTCAAGACCAGATTTCAAAAAATTCTATGTTACATTACCAGAGGGCGCTGAAATAGCGAACCTTTCAGCATAGTAGAGGGAGTAGAAAATGGCAATTAAAAAATTTAGACCAATTACACCTGCGAGAAGATTTATGTCTGTTATGGATACTTCTGATATTACTTCAAAAGCAACTGTTAGAAGTTTACTTGTAAACGTTAAAGCAACTGCTGGTAGAAATAGTAATGGTAGAATTACATCTAGACATAGAGAAGCTGGTGCAAAGAAATTATACAGAATTATTGATTTTAAAAGAAATAAATTAAATGTTTCTGGAACAGTAGCTACTGTTGAGTACGATCCATACAGAAACTGTAGAATTTGTTTAATCAACTATGCAGATGGTGATAAAAGATATATTATCCAACCTTCAGGATTAAAAGTTGGTGCTACTGTTAGTGCTGCTGAATCAGGACTTGATATTTTACCAGGTAATGCAATGAAACTTGCAAGTATCCCTGTTGGTACAATGGTTCATAATATTGAACTTAAACCAGGTAAAGGTGGACAAATAGCAAGATCAGCTGGTGGATATGCACAAGTTATGGGTAGAGAAGATAAATATACTATTCTTAGACTTCCAAGTGGTGAAATGAGAAAAATTCTTTCTGTTTGTATGGCTACTGTTGGTATCGTTGGTAATGAAGATTTCTCAAATATGGTTATTGGTAAAGCAGGACGTCAAAGACATCTTGGTAAAAGACCACAAACTAGAGGTAGTGCAATGAACCCGATTGATCACCCACATGGTGGAGGTGAAGGTAAAACTAACTCAGGAAGACATCCAGTTACTCCATGGGGTATGCCAACTAAAGGTTACAAAACTAGAAAGAAAAAAGCTAGTGATAAACTAATCATTTCAAGAAAAAAGAAATAAGGGTATAAAATGGCAAGAAGTATAAAAAAAGGTCCATTTGTTGATGCTCACTTAGCAAAAAAAGTTGCTAAAGCAGTTGCGACAGGTGACAAAAAACCAATCAAAACTTGGTCAAGAAGAAGTATGGTTTTACCAGATATGATAGGTCTTACATTTACTGTTCATAACGGTAGAAATTTCGTTCCTGTAAATATCACAGAAAACCATATCGGTTATAAATTAGGTGAATTTGCACCAACTAGAACTTTTAAAGGTCATAAAGGTTCTGTACAAAGAAAGGTAGGTTAATAGAGTATGGGTAAAGCTACATTAAAATTTATTAGACTATCTCCAATTAAAGCTAGATTGGTTGCTAGAGAAGTTCAAGGTATGAATGCTGAAGTTGCAATTGCATCTTTAGAGTTTACACCAAACAAAGCTGCTGGAGTTATCTCTAAAGTTATCGCTTCTGCAGTTGCAAATTCAGGTTTAGAACCAGAAGAAGCAATTGTAACAAGTTGTAGAGTTGATAGAGGTCCAGTGTTAAAGAGATTTACACCAAGAGCTAGAGGTAGTGCTTCTCCAAGACATAAGCCAATGGCACATATTTATGTTGAAGTAAACGCAATCGAAGGAGACAAATAATGGGTCAAAAAGTAAATCCTATTGGACTAAGATTAGGTATCAATAGAAACTGGGAAAGCAGATGGTTTCCAAACAGAACTAAGATGCCAGAAAATGTTGCAGAAGATAATAAAATAAGAAAGTTCGTTAAAAAAGAACTTTATTATGCTGGAGTTGCACAAACAATAATAGAAAGAACTACTAAAAAAGTTAGAGTTACTGTTGTTGCGGCACGTCCTGGTATTATCATCGGTAAAAAAGGTGCAGATGTAGAAAAGTTAAAAAATAACTTAAATGCATTAGTTGGAAAAGATATTGCTGTTAATATTAAAGAAGAGAGAAAACCTTTCCTTTCTGCTCAATTAGCTGCTGAAAATATTGGACAACAACTTGAGAGAAGAGTTGCATTTAGAAGAGCTATGAAAAGAGTTATGCAAAATGCAATTAAAGCTGGAGCAAAAGGTATTAAAGTATCTGTTTCAGGAAGACTTGGTGGAGCTGAGATGGCTAGAACTGAGTGGTATTTAGAAGGTAGAGTTCCTTTACATACACTTAGAGCTAGAATCGATTATGGTTTTGCAGAAGGTCATACAACTTATGGTTGTATTGGTATTAAAGTTTGGATATTTAAAGGTGAGGTTCTTGCAAAAGGAATTCCTGTTGAAAAACCAGATGATAGTAACAATAAATCAAAAAGACCAACAAAAAGAAGAGGTAAATAACCATGTTAATGCCTAAAAGAACAAAATTTAGAAAAGTTATGAAGGGTCGAAATAGAGGTACTTCTCATAGAGCTAATACTCTTGCGTACGGTGAATTTGGACTTAAAGCTTTAGAGCATTCAAGAATTGATGGAAGACAAATTGAAGCATCAAGAATCTCTATGACTAGAAGAATGAATAGACAAGGAAAAGTTTGGATTATGGTATTCCCAGATAAACCTTTAACTAAAAGACCATTAGAAGTAAGAATGGGAAAAGGTAAAGGTCCTATTGAAAAATATGTGATGAATATCAAACCAGGTAAAATTTGTTTTGAAATTGCAGGTGTTCCAGAAGACGTTGCAAGAGAAGCTTTAGCGTTAGCTCAAAGTAAACTTCCTTTTAAAACTAAGATAGTAACAAGAGAGGGTGAAAATGAATTATTCTGATATTAACGGAAAAACTTCACAAGAGTTAAATGATTTATTAAAAGAGAAAAAGGTGCTACTTTTTGAACTTAAACTTAAGTTGAAAACTATGCAATTAACAAATACAAGTGAATTAAGAGCTGTGAAAAAAGATATAGCTAAAATTCAAACTGCTATTACAGCAGTGAAATAACTGAAGGATTAAAATTATGAGTACACATAAAAGAGAAATCCAAGGTGTTGTGGTAAAAAGATCTGGAGATAAAACAGCTTCTGTATTAGTTACAAGAAGTGTTTTACACCCAAAATATCACAAGACTGTAAAAAGATTTAAAAAATATTTAGTTCATGACGAAAGAAACGAATTAAACATTGGTGATACTGTTGTAGCGGTTGAATGTAGACCATTATCTAAGACAAAATCTTATAGATTAAAAACTATTACATCAACAGGAGCTAACGTATGATTCAAAGTTTTTCAAGATTAAATGTTGCTGATAATACTGGTGCTAAAGAGATTATGTGTATCAAAGTTCTTGGTGGAAGCCATAGAAGATACGCAACAGTTGGAGATGTTATTGTTGCATCAGTTAAAAAAGCATTACCAGTTGGTAAAGTGAAAAAAGGTGCTGTTGTTAAAGCTGTTATCGTTAGAACACATAAAGAGGTTCAAAGAGAAAATGGATCTTTAATTAGATTTGATGATAATGCAGCTGTTATACTTAACGATAAAAGAGAACCAATAGGAACAAGAATTTTTGGACCAGTAGCAAGAGAAGTTAGATATGCTGGATTTATGAAAATTGTTTCACTAGCTCCGGAGGTATTATAATGGCAATCAAAATGAAGATTAAAAAAGGTGATACTGTAAAAATCATCGCTGGTGATGACAAAGGTAAAACTGGAGAAGTTTTAGCTGTTTTCCCAAAAGATGCTAAAGTTATAGTTAAAGATTGTAAAATTGCTAAAAAAACAGTAAAACCATCAGAAGAAAATAAAGATGGTGGATTTGTTAATAAAGAGATGCCAATAGATATCTCAAATGTAGCAAAAGTAGAAGGTGAATAAGATGGCAGCAAGATTATTTGAAAGATATAAAAGTGAAGTTAAACCAGTTTTAGAAACTGAATTTCCTCAAAATAAAATGTTAACTGCAGCGGTTGAAAAAGTTAGTATTTCTGTAGGTACAGGTTTTGCTATGAAAGATAGTAAGCTTATCCAAAATATTACAGATACTATCTCTTTAATTGCAGGACAAAAAGCTGTTGTAATTAAATCTAAAAAATCTGTTGCTGGATTTAAAGTAAGAGAAGATATGCCAGTTGGTATAAAAGTTACTTTAAGAAGTGATAGAATGTATGAATTTTTAGACAAACTCGTAACAATTGCACTTCCAAGAGTAAAAGATTTTAGAGGTCTTGATAGAAATGGTTTTGATGGTGCTGGTAACTTTAACTTTGGTTTAGATGAGCAATTAATGTTCCCAGAAGTTGAGTTTGATGATATTATTCAAACACATGGTATGAATATATCTATTACAACAACAACAAATAGTGATGAACAATCATATAGATTGTTAGAATTAATGGGTGTACCATTTACTAAAGGGAGAGCGTAATGGCAAAGAAGTCGATGATTGCAAAGCAACAAAGAACACCTAAGTTTTCTAGTCGAGCATACACTAGATGTTCAGCTTGTGGTAGACCAAAATCTGTATATAGAGATTTCGGACTTTGTAGAATATGTTTAAGAAAAATGGCTAACGAAGGTTTATTACCTGGTGTTAGAAAATCTAGCTGGTAAGCTAAAAAATTAAGGAAAAAAGCCCATGATGAATGATTTAATCGCAGACGCTTTAACAAGAATTAGAAATGCTGCAATGAGAAAGTTGGAAACAACTACTCTTGTACATGCTAATACTGTAGAAGCTGTTTGTAATGTTTTAAAAGAAAAAGAGTATATTGAAGATTATAAGATAGTTGATACAGACCCAAAGAAAAAAACTATATCAGTTACATTAAAATATGACGACAATGATAAAAGTGTTATCAACGAATTAAAAAGAATGTCTAAGTCAGGAAGAAGAGTTTATAAAAACGCTTCTGAGCTTAAAAGTTTTAAAAATGGATACGGAACAATTATAGTAAGTACTAACAAAGGTGTTATAAGCAATGATGAAGCTTATAAACTAAATGTTGGTGGTGAAGTTCTTTGTTCGGTTTGGTAGGGAGTAGTTATGTCAAGAATTGGTAAAAAAGCTATAGAGATACCAAAAGGTATAGAAGTTTCAGTTAATGATACACTTGTTACAGTTAAAAAAGGTAATAAATCTATTGATGTTGAAACACACGGTAGAGTTGGAGTTGAAGTAGTTGATAATAGTATTAACTTTTCACTTATTGGTGAAGAATCTCAAGATAAAGCATATTGGGGAACATACAGATCTTTAACAAACAATGCTGTAATTGGTTTAAATGAAGGTTTTGCAAAATCTTTAGAGATCAATGGTGTTGGTTATAGAGCTGCAGTAAAAGGAAATGTGTTAGAATTACAACTAGGATTTTCTCACCCAATTAACTTTGAAATCCCAGCTGACATAGATATTGCAGTTGAAAAAAATGTTATCAGTATTAAAGGTAGCAGCAAACAAGAAGTTGGACAAGTTGCTGCAAAAATTAGAGGTTTTAGACCACCAGAGCCATACAAAGGCAAAGGTGTGAAGTATTCTGACGAGCATATCGTGAGAAAAGCCGGTAAAACAGCTAAGAAGTAGGGGTATAAAAATATGAGTAGAGCAAAAGATTTATTAAGAAGAGATGCCTTAAGATTACGAAGAAAAAAAAGAGTTAGAGGAAAAATTAGTGGTGATGCTACTAAACCTAGAATAACTGTTTTTAAATCAAATAAATATTTTTATGCACAAGCTATAGATGATATCGCTTGTACTACATTGGCTTCAGCTGATAGTAGAGCATTAAAATTAACTGTTAGTAAAGAGAGTGTTGTAAAAGTTGCAGCTGCAATAGCTGAAACTTTAAAATCAAAAAATATTGATTCAGTAGTTTTTGATAAAAATGGATACCTTTATCATGGTGTAGTAAAAGCTTTCGCTGATGCACTAAGAGATAATGGTATTAAACTATAAGGGGCAATGATGGCAATTAATAGAGATGATTTCGAAGAAGCTATCGTTAAGATTGGTAGAGTTACAAAAGTTGCTAAAGGTGGTAGAAGATTTAGATTTACTGCTTTAGTTGTTGTTGGTGATAAAAATGGAACTGTTGGTTTTGGTGTAGGTAAAGCTAAAGAGGTTCCAGATGCTATTAAAAAAGCACTTGATGATGCATTTAAATCATTAGTTAAAGTTAACCTTAACGGTACTACAATTAACCATGATATTGAATACAAGTATAATTCAAGTAAAATATTATTAAAACCAGCTAGTGAAGGTACAGGACTTATCGCTGGTGGTGCTGCTAGACCAGTTCTAGAACTTGTAGGTGTTACTGATATTATAGCGAAGTCATTAGGTTCAAATAATCCTAATAACCTTGTTCAAGCTACAGTTGAAGCACTAGCTAAGATAAAAGGATAGAGTATGTCAATTTTACATGATTTACAACCAGCTGATGGTAGTACAAAAAATAGAAAAAGAGTAGGTAGAGGTCAAGGTTCAGGAATGGGTAAGACTTCTACAAGAGGTCAAAAAGGTCAAAAGTCTAGATCTGGTTACAAGATTAAAAGACACTTTGAAGGTGGGCAAATGCCACTTCAAAAAAGAGCACCAAAAGTTGGATTTTACTCAAGAGTTAGTAAACCTTACTCTATCAATGTAGATAAAGTAAAAAAAGTTGCTAATCTTGAAGAGATTACAATTGAAACAATTAAGTCTGTTTATAAATTATCAAAAGATGTTACTAAAGTTAAACTTATTGGTTCAACTGTTAAAGATATTGCATCTAAGATAAAAGATGAAAATGTAACAACAACTGGTAAATAAAACTTATGAATAAAGATTTATTAAATAAAATTTTAATTACATTAGGTTTTATTTTAATATACAGGGTACTGGCATATGTTCCAGTACCTGGTGTTGATTTAACTGTTGTAAAAGAATTCTTCGACACAAACTCAAACAATGCACTTGGTCTCGTTAATATGTTCAGTGGTAACGCTGTTGAAAGATTAAGTATAATTTCACTTGGTATCATGCCATACATTACAGCTTCAATTATTATGGAACTACTTGCTGCAACATTCCCAGCTCTTGGAAAAATGAAAAAAGAGAGAGATGGTATGCAAAAATATATGCAAATCATTAGATATGCAACTATAGGTATTACTTTTGTTCAAGCTATTGGTGTATCTATGGGACTGAATTCTTTAACTGGAACAGCTGGACAAAGTGCTATTATGATTGATATGGATACATTTGTTGCGGTTGCTACAATCTCAATGATTGCTGGTACTATGATGTTGATGTGGATTGGTGAGCAAATAACACAAAGAGGTATTGGAAACGGTATATCTTTAATTATCTTTGCAGGTATTGTTTCGGCAATACCAAGTGCAATTGGTGGTACTATTGATTTAGTAAATAACGGACAAATGAGCTTCTTAGTTGTTATAGCAATATTAGTTGTTATTTTAGCTACTGTTGGAGCAATTATCTATGTTGAATTAGGTGAAAGAAGAGTACCTGTTTCTTATAGTAGAAAAGTTATTATGCAAAATCAAAATAAAAAAATTATGAACTATATACCAATTAAAGTAAATTTAAGTGGTGTAATTCCTGTAATTTTTGCAAGTGCTATTTTAATGTTTCCTGCGACAATATTGCAAGGGACTCAAAATGAAACTTTAATTATGGTTTCTGATTATTTAAATCCAAATAGTTATACATTTAATTTAATGACATTCTTATTTGTTGTATTTTTTGCTTATTTTTATGCTTCAATTACTTTTAATGCAAAAGATATATCTGAAAACTTAAAAAAACAAGGTGGTTTTATTCCAGGGATTCGTCCAGGAAGTGGAACAGCTGAGTTTTTAAATGAAACAGCAAGTAGATTGACTTTTTGGGGTTCTATCTATCTTGGTATGGTTGCAACAGTTCCTTGGCTTATTGTAAAAGCTATGGGTGTTCCATTTTTCTTTGGAGGAACAGCTGTTTTAATTGTTGTTCAAGTTGCAATTGATACTATGAGAAAAATAGAAGCTCAACAATATACTAATAAATACAACACTCTTAGTGCTGTTGGTTTATAATTAAACTATGGCAATTCCATTAAGAAAACCTCACGAAATAGAAAAACTTCGCACAGCAGGAATTGCTGTTGCGAAGACTCTTAAATATCTCCAAGAAAATGTAAAATCGGGTATGACCTTGTTAGAAGTAGATGCAATGGGTGAAAAATATTTAAATGATTTAGGTGCAAGAGCTGCATTTAAAGGTTTATATGGTTTCCCAGGTGCTATATGTACTTCACTTAATGAAGTTATAATCCATGGAATACCAGATGATACAGTTTTAAAAGATGGAGATATTTTAGGTATAGATATTGGTAGTGAGATTGATGGTTGGTATGGTGATGCTGCTATTACTATGCCAATTGGTACAATTAGTAAAGAGGATGAAGATTTAATCGCTTGTAGTAAAGATGCACTATACTATGCAATTGATATTATCAAGCAAGGTATGAGATTTAAAGAGTTAAGTTTGGCACTTGAAGAGTTTATTATTGGGCGTGGATATGTTCCTTTAATAAAATTTTGTGGTCATGGTATTGGGAAAGAACCACATTGTGATCCAGAAGTACCAAATTATCTTGATAGTCCAAATGCAAAACAAGGTCCTAAAATAAAAAATGGGATGGTTTTTTGTATTGAACCTATGATATGTCAAAAAGATGAAGAACCAATTATTGACCCAAAAGATAAATGGTCAGTAAGAAGTGCAGATGGACTTAGAACAAGTCATTATGAACATCAAGTTGCAATAGTAGATGGTAAAGCCCAAATACTTACACAGATATAAAAGTTAAATTAAAAGGAATTATATATGGCTAAAGATGATGTAATTGTTGTAGATGGTAAGGTTATTGAAGTTTTACCTAATGCAACATTCAGAGTTGAATTAGACAATGGTCATGTAGTATTATGTCACATTTCAGGGAAGATGAGAATGCACTACATAAAAATACTCTTAGGAGATACTGTTAAAGTAGAAATTACACCTTATTCACTAGATAAAGGTAGAATAACTCATAGATATAAATAGTTTTATATAAAATAAAACTATTTATATAAATTTTAAAGTTGTAGCTCTTACAACTTTTCTTTTCAAATAAACAATCATTTTACAACTTATTACGAAACTTTTTTCTGTTCAGTAGTGATTCGATCTTCAAGTTTTTTCTTTTGATCAATCAAGAACATAATATTTTCTTTCAAAGCCGCTTTATGCTCATACGAATCTATAATAAACTCATATAATTTAGGACGATTTTGCTTCCAGTTATGCAATGTTGTTTTATTTACCTCGAGGTCACTCTCTAGCTTTCTCAAACTTGGTCCGGTTTTTACATTAGGTGCTGTCATTTGATTCCTTGTGTTGATTTGTAGATAGAAGTGTACCAATATATGGAACAAAAGTCAAGTAAAATTAAATTTTTGTTCCAATAATTGGAACAAAAGTTGATAAAAGGGTAACTTTTGTATAATTCATCGAGGATTAAATGGTTAAAAAAAAGATAGTAGATTATTTAAATTTATATAAGAGTTTTGGATTAGAGTATTGTGAACCGATATCTTTTAATACAAAGTTAAGTAGTAGTGATAATTTACCAAATAATATAGAAAATCTAAATAGTTATATAGAACATTGTAGTTTATGTGAATTATCTAAAATTACAAAAAAGAAAACAATTGGATTTGGTAACAATAAAAGTAAAATTTATATTGTAGGTATCTCTTGTGATTTTCAAAATGAAAATATTTCTGTATTATTAAACGATCTTATTGAAAATAGTTTAGAATTAAATAGACAAGATATATATATTACAAATTTAATAAAATGTACTCCACAATTCAAAAATAATATTAATAAAAACAATATTGATTTATGTAAAGAGTACTTTATAAAACAAGTTGATATAATTAGACCAAAGTATATAATAGCTTTGGGAAATGTATCAAGTTATCTACTAAAAAATGAAAATAATATCTCATATGTATCGGGTAATAGTTATGATTACAATGGTTTAAATCTAATACCGATGCTTGACTTAGAGTTTGTTTATAAAAATCCATCTTATAAAGATAAGCTTTATAATGATTTTAAAAAATTAAAAATATTAATGGGGCAAAAATGAAATATTTACTATATATATTTATATTTATATTTGTGGGGTGTACACAAAAAACGACACAAACAATTACGCCAGACAGAAGTTATAGTTCCACTACTAGTATCATAGGTCAAGATAATAGTACACTATCAAAGAGAATAGTTGCTAATCAAACAGTTGAAAATAGTTTTGTTCAAAATAATACTATTGCAATAGTATACCCTTCAGTAAATATTGGGAAATATGCACTAGAAGCTACCAATAGTATTAATACATATTTATTATATAAAGGGAAACCATTTTCTGTAGAAACTTACGATATGTTTCTTCAAAGTGAAAAAAATATTATTAAAACTTTTACACAAATAGAACAAAGAGATATTACAAAAGTTATTGCTATGATAACTACAGAACAATTACAATATCTAAATAGTGTTCCAAATATTGATAAATTTAATATTTATTTACCACTTATTAATAAATATGAGGTAAGTAATATAGATAAATTAAATAATTTACATCTAACTTTTGGAGGTATTAGTTATGAAGAACAGTTTAAAAAGTTGTTTGAATACTCAAAGGGGATAAAATTAGTTGAGTTTTATGATAATACTCAAATAGGAAGTTTTTTACATGGATTTCTAAAGTCACAACCTGTTGCATATACAAAGATTGTTGATGATAATAATGGAAGATATCAATATTTTCTAAAAGGGAATAGGTATATAGATAATGCAAGTATTGTATTAAATACCCCTATTGTAAAAAGTTCAATATTACTATCATCTGTGGTAGCACAGGAATTAACACCAGCTATGATACTTTCAA
>Ga0209345_10004422_pt1 | contig 13604 bp, 12 predicted proteins | sample Cruoilmetagenom7_FD_187294 | JGI IMG/M metagenome (GOLD analysis project Ga0209345, IMG submission 187294) | Oil polluted marine microbial communities from Coal Oil Point, Santa Barbara, California, USA - Sample 7 (SPAdes) (version 2) | ecosystem: Environmental > Aquatic > Marine > Oil seeps ...
ATCATCAGAGAAAGGAAAAAGATCAAGAGACAAACAATCCAACAACGTCGCTTGCAACATCAAAAACAAGCTGCATAATCAATCACACAAACGAACCAGAGCCTCCGAAACTCAAACCGCTCTGATGTCCCATTTTATATGACGACGGACAGTATATCCCCCTACCTAATCCCCCTAATCTCTTGATGAAAACCCCTTAGGATATTTCAGTCCTAAAGGACCCAGACCAGTGGGGCATAAACAGGGGCATTACTGGCTCCCTGGGGGTACCTGACCACTTATACTGATGCTCTAATTGAAGTTGGCTGTGGACGCAGTCCTGAGCTAACCAGTCTCGGCCGATTTTCCCTGAGAACAGGGAAATTAACAGGGAATTTTACTAATTCCGGAGAATGCGCAGACAACGCATATCTTCCTTTTGATGCCTTCGCGAATTTCCTAATTATTTGAATTGAATCTTTGTGCTGGAACTACGCCCCGTGGCGCACATTTATCGGGATAAAGTTCGACCTATTCGGCATACTTTGATTAGGCCCGAGCCTAGGTATTTGCTCTCAGTGATGCTTGCACTCCCATACAAGTCAAGTGAAAAAACATAGCGCCCTCAAAAGAGTTTGTCAACTTATCAATAGGTTAGGGCAAAATTATTAATTGATTCCGTCATTCATTCGGCGTATGCCGGTTCTATCGCGGACTGCCTAGCTAAGTTTTGGCATGTCGGGATATGCGGTGCTGGGCCCTTTCCCGTCTTAGCTTGGTGATGCCCCATCGCGCCTTCCTGAAATGTTAATAAATGGAGGCCGTGATGGCTATTTCTCCAGAGCAAAAAGCTTTGCCTAATGTTGACTCAAAGCGAAACGACCTAAAGCCCAAGTTGGTGTTAATCGACATGCCAATAGAAGATCTTGAACCTCCCAAGAACCCGGTAAGAAAACAGAATAAAAAGCAACTTGGAAGGATATCAAAATCCATTGAGGCGTTTGGCAACGTTGTGCCGATTCTTATTTCCGACAATAACGAAATTATTGATGGAGAATCCAGATACCTCGTCGCAAAGGCGAAGGGCTTAAAAACAATACCCTGCATCAGGGTCGACCATCTTACCGACCAAAAGGTTAGTCTTCTTCGGATTTCGCTCAACAAGATCGGGGAAACCGGCGAATGGGACCCGTTGGCTTTGCGTTTGGAATTGACCTATCAGCTTGAATTCGGAGCGGACCTGAGCATCACCGGCTTTGAGGCGCCGGAAATAGATAACGTGCTCGAGATTGGCGGGGTTAATCCTGATGAACTAGATCCGCTAGACGACATTTCCGACATCCATAAACCGCAGCAGAATGTGGTTAACCGGAACGGGGACCTCTGGTGGCTTGGCAAAAACCGTGTTCTGTGCGGCAACGCGAGAAACCCGGATCATTTGAGCCGCTTGGTATCAGACAGACCGATCGCTTTGATACTCACAGATCCGCCGTTCAACCTGAAGATATCGGGCCACGTCCGAACATCCAACGGAAAATTTCCAGAATTTGCAGAAGCGTCTGGAGAGATGACGACAGAAGAATTCGCCGGTTTCCTCACCGAAGCACTCGGATCCGCGCTCGTTTTTGTGGCCGAAGGCGGCCTGATTTACTGCTTTATGGACTGGCGCCATATTGACGAAATCAGGGAGGCATTTCGCCGGCTCTCTCTCGCGCAGATCAATCTTGCCGTCTGGGTGAAGCCTAATGGCGGTATGGGGTCATTATACCGCTCGCGCCAAGAGTTGATTTTCATCGCCAAAAGGAAGGGCGAAGCACACCGCAACAACGTCGAGTTGGGGAAGCATGGTCGATATCGAACGAACGTTTGGGAGTTCGGCGGTGCAAGTGGTGGCACAAAATCCGAAGAAGATGACTTCTCGGTCCACCCGACTGTGAAGCCTGTGAGGTTACTCCAAGAAGCAATGCTTGATGTGACGGTCGCGGGGGAATTTGTGTTGGATCCGTTTCTGGGAAGCGGCAGTACATTGCTTGCGGCCGAGAGGGTTGAGCGTGTTTGTCTGGGGCTGGAAATATCGCCAGCCTATGTAGATGTCACCATTGCTCGCTGGGAAAAGATGACCGGTAGAGAGGCCATTCATGCCGACACCGGTTTGACGTTCAAGGAGGTGCAAGAGCAACGGGATATTGAATCAGGCGACATAGGCGGCCCGCCTGAACCCGACAACCCTTTACCTGCATCATTCGACGACATGGAGGATTTCTGATGGCGGATAGAAAAGCACCGGGTGACCAGCGCGTAGGCTTTGGGGCTCCCCCGAAGCATTCACAGTTCCAACCCGGCCAGTCAGGAAATCCGGGTGGGCGGCCAAAGGGGGCCAAGTCCCTGAAATCTGTGTTGCAGGACGAGTTGGCACGCGAAATCAACCTGTCAGAGCAAGGCGTTCATTCCAAAGTGACCAAAATGGAGGCATTGGCAAAACGCCTTGTCGGAGACGCCCTGTTGGGAAAGGCACGTTCCTTGTCCGAACTTCTACGGCAGATAAATATGCACCTTCCGGAATCTGAGGGCGCCGAGAAACATGATCTGCCGGCATCTGAAGACGATGTCCGGTTGTTGTTGAAATACGCATCAAAAGCAGTGGATGCCCAATTGAGTGGAGAAGAGAACAATGACCCATCCGACGAATTCTGAAATAAACGCACTCTTTCGGATCAGCTTTTTAGCCTTTGTCGATAAAGTCTTTGAAACCCTTCATCCGGGGCAAACCATGGAGGATAAATGGCACATCAAAGCCATCTGCTATGAATTGATGCGGGTCGCCAACGATGAGAACCGGCGTCTGATGTTGCACATTCCACCCAGGAGCCTGAAATCGATTATCACTTCGGTTGCCTGGCCAGCTTTCGTCCTTGGGCTAGATCCTGCGACACAGGTTTTTGTTGTTTCCCACAACCTCGACCTTGCAATCATCCTGTCCAACAAATTCAGAAAAGTGGTCGAGGCTGATTGGTACAAGGATGCGTTTCCGACCATGTCGGGGAAGCCTAACAAAGACAACGAGCGCATTTTTGTCACTCAGTCCGGCGGATTTCGGGAAGCCCTTTCGGTGCACGGGGCTGTCATCGGAAAAGGCGCTGATATTATCATCATGGACGATCTTCTCGACGCGTCCGATCTGGCAACACAGACGGGGTGTGAGAAGGTCAATAACTGGATCGACACGTCGCTTTCGACGCGCTTCAATCATCCCGTTAAAAGCAAAATGGTTCTGGTCATGCAGCGGCTTTCTATTTTTGATCCGTCGGCACATCTTAACTCTCAGGAACCGTGGCACCAGTTGTCCCTGCCTGCTATCGCAGATGAGGACATAGTCGTGAGGCTCGACGCGAATGAAACCCACCTGTTTCTCAAAGGCGAACTCCTGGATCCTGTCAGGCTTCCGCAAGAGTACTTGGATCTGCAAAGATCGAAGATGGGCGAGGCGAATTTTCTGGCCCAGTATCAACAAAAGCCGGTGCCGGACGGTGGAGGTGAAATCGATATCTCCCTCTTCCAGCGTTACGAGGCACTTCCCAAGCCCTTCGATGTGCGCTTTCTTAGCGTGGATGCTGCCTCGGGCTCACAGTCAGGATCGTATTGTGTCATTCAAACTTGGCAAATGACCGATGGCAGCATTTATCTTGTGCACAGTCAGCGTGGGTACTGGAAGTTTCCAGATCTGAAAAAGCGGGTCATTGCGGCTCACGCTCACTGGAAAGCCGACTTTATTGCCATCGAGAAGGCTAGCTCTGGTATAGCATTGCTTGAAGTGCTGTGGGATTACTACCCGGTTAATATCAGACGACAGCTGCTGTACCCGGTAAAAGCAATACCTTCAAAAGAGATTCGAACTGGCAAAGCCATGGTCATGGTCGCTCAGGGTAAAGTATACTTGCCTGTGGAGGCGCCATGGCTGAACGATCTGGTGGTCGAATTGGGAGCTTTTCCCACTGGCTTGAATGATGACCAGGTTGATGCGCTGTCACAAGCTATCGAGTTTTTCCGAAAGCTTCTGACAAGTAGATACAACCCTCATTTCAAAGGAGGTGGTCGGGTTATTGCGTGGTGGTGATCGAGTGGCAGTCACTGACGAGGTGTTATAACAGCTTTGTCTCAGTAACGATCCTGCAATCTACAGCTGTTTTATCAGCCCATTCATTTCTGCCAGATCCTTACGTAGGTAATATCCCTTGTCATGATACGACTCCACATACATGGCAACTGTATTGCAGGGCTCGACGTAGACGTTGAAATCATCGCTGTTATCCGCGCCAATTCCTTCGGCGGCACGTATCGCTGCACCAGGTGAAACTTTGATATACTCTCCTACGAACCGTGCCATTCCGATCTCCTTATCCTGTCCGGCGCCGGCAAAGTATTCCCTTGGTCGTAAAGGCGCAGTTCAAAGTATAGAGAATCGAAGGTGAATGTGATCATATAAATGCTTAAGTTCAGCATGTGCTGGCAAATATGTCGTTTCAGTTACCGTCGGCCAATGCGGTGATCTGGAGAGCGTAGCCAGGGTTGTTGACTTTAAGACCCCAAAGGGAAAGCTTTGCCTCATGGACGGAATAATTATCACAGACTGGCCGGGTAAAAGCTTTGAGGATTGCGCGCCTGACACCCATCCCGCCCTTTGGCATATGCTTGATGTGGCGGCGGTGGCGGGGGTGCTGCTAGCGCGGCGTTCGTTGACAGGCGAGGCGGCGCAGGACAGCGCATTGCAATTCCTGATTGCCCTGCACGATCTTGGTAAATTCAGCGAGAGCTTTCGTGCCATGCTACGCGGCCAGCCTAGCAGCGGTGTGCGGCACTGGCAGCACAGCTATACCCTGATGAATTACCTATTGGACGATGATATCGCGGCACTGATCGGCGGGGACGAGGCCATGCGCACGGTGCTTTATGCAGCCGTTGCGGGGCACCATGGCGGTCCTCCAGAGGACCTTGACCTGCGGGATGTACAAAAGCACAAGGCGCAGATTGGCGCGGGACTGGGCGCGGCTTTGGAGGCTCTGACGGTCTTGGCGCCACTGTTTGTCGGGGCTTCGCTGGAGGGACTTCAGGGTGCGGGCGCGCTGTCCTGGGCGCTTTCGGGGTTGACGGTGCAGGCGGACTGGATCGGTTCCAATGCTGCGTGGTTTCCGCCACAACCGGCGGATATGACGCCGGAGGAATACTCCATCGGGGCGCAGGAACGGGCTGAAAAGGCCGTTGAGGCGGCGGGGCTGTTTTCCGGCACGCCGCGCCCGCAGGCGGATATTCTGGCGGGCCTGCCACCGCGCCCGATGCAGGCGGCGGTCGTAGATGTGGAACTGCCCGAGGGGCCGGTGCTGGCTCTGATCGAAGACGCCACCGGCGCAGGTAAAACTGAAGCGGCGCTCATGCTGGCAGGACGGATGATGGCGGCGGGCAAGGGCGCGGGGCTTTACTTTGCCTTGCCAACCATGGCGACCAGCAATGCGATGCTGAGCCGGTTGCAATCCGCCGCGCCGCGGTTGTTTTCTGGCCAGCCCAGTCTGGCGCTGACCCATGGCCGAGCAGGCATGAGCATCGCCTTCCAGGAGATCCGCGAAGGCCGCGCCGACGGTATCAACTGCTCGGACTGGCTGGCTGATGACCGCCGCCGCGTGCTGTTGGCCGATATCGGCGTGGGCACCATTGACCAAGCGCTGATGGCGGTGCTGCCGACGCGGTTTAGCACCCTGCGACTCTGGGCGCTGGCGGGCAAGGTGCTTATCATTGACGAGGCCCACAGCTATGACCCCTATATGGAGGCCGAATTGCAAGCGCTGCTGCGGTTTCAGGCGCGGCTTGGCGGCTCGGCGATTGTGATGACCGCCACCTTGCCCGCCCATATGCGTGCCGGTTTTGCGCGGGCCTTTCAAGAAGGGCTGGGCGTGGAGGCTACGCCAATAAGTGGGCAGGATTATCCGCAGTTCGCGCTGGTGGCGCAGAGGGTTAAAAGCCAGCCGGTGGCCCCCGTGCCCGCCACCTGCCGCAGGCTTGCGGTGCATCGGCTGGCCGATGTGGAGGCGGCAGTGGCGCTGATTGCGGGCGCGGCGGCCAAGGGGGCGGCGTGTGTGTGGGTGCGCAACGCGGTGGACGACGCGATTGCGGCAGTGGCGGCGCTGCGGGCGGCGGGGGTGAAGGCTGATTTGCTGCATGCCCGCTTTATCATGGAGGACCGGCTGCAAATGGAAACCGCGGTGCAGACCCGTTTTGGCCGGAATGGCACGGGGCGGGGAGGGAGGGTGCTGGTGGCAACGCAGGTGGTGGAGGCCTCGCTGGACCTCGATTTTGACCTGATGGTCAGTGATCTTGCGCCCGTGGGGGCCTTGATCCAGCGAGCGGGGCGGCTGTGGCGCCACATGGATGCACGGCCTGAGCGTGCGCGCCCTGTGGTTGGTCCGGCGCTCTATGTGCTGTCACCCGACCCGGATGCGGTGGAAGATGCCCACTGGCTGCACAAGGTGCTGGACGGCGGCGCATGGGTGTATCCGCAAGACCAGCAATGGCGCACCGCGCGGGCGATTTTTGATACGGGCGAGATCATTGCCCCCGAGGGACTGCGGGATTTAATCGAGGCGGTGTATGGTGATGCGCCGGTGCCCGACCCGCTGCAAGCCGCCGAACTGGAGCGCATTGGCCGCTTTGCCAGCGAGCGGGCGCAGGCGCAAAACGCCCTTGCCGATGCTATGCAGCCCTATGGGCAGCACCAGATGGAAAAGGTGTTTGATGATCTCAGCTTCCCCACCCGCCTTGGCCAGCCACAGGCCACACTGCGTCTGGCGCGGTGCACGGAAGGCAAGCTGGTGCCGCTGGCTGGCGCAGGGCGCTTTGGCTGGGCCCTGTCGGAAGTGCAGATATCGAAAGCGCGCTATGAAAAGTTGGGCGGGGTGGATCAGGATGACCCCATGATAAAGGCCGCCAAGGCGGGATGGCCGCAATGGATGCAGGACAAGGTGGTACTGGCCGTGGTGGATGCGGCGGGGGGTATTTGCGAGGGGTTGCGATATGAAAAATCAACCGGTCTGGCTTTCGGATAAAAATCTTTGTAATTCTCCTGAATTGGCGTAGTCTATCCACCATAGATAGAAGAATTTCAAATGCTGAACCTTATCAATGACCCATGGATTCCGGTGATTCGCGCAGGCAGTGCCGAGGTGCTCCGGCCTGACCAGATCGCCCAAGCGGATGTGGAGCGGCTGAACTGGCCGCGCGCCGACCTCAACCTAGCCTCCATGGAATTTCTAATCGGGCTGGTTTATCTGGCACATCCTTGCGCCAATCGTGCCGCCCCGCCCGATGCCGCCACTCTGCGCGCGGCGCTGGCCCCGCTGGCACCCGCCTTCAACTTGTTGGGCGATGGTCCGCGTTTTTTGCAGGATATGGAAACGCTGTCAGGGGAGCCGACCCCGCCGGATATGCTGTTTATAGACAGTGCTGGCGCTTCGACCGCCAAGAAAAATGCCGACCTGATGGTGCGGCGCGAGCGCTATCAGGGCCTGCCGTTACCGCTTGCAGCGATGGCGCTTTATACAATGCAGGCCTTTGCGCCTTCGGGTGGGGCGGGCAACCGCACCTCGATGCGCGGCGGTGGGCCGATGGTGACGCTGGTGCGCCCTGAGGTAGAGGGGCTGTGGCCCTTGATCTGGGCCAATGTGCCCCACGGCACGCCTCTGCCTGTCGCCAGTCTGCACAAGCTGCCATGGATGCGTGAGACCGTTAGTTCCAAGCCGAAAGGTGTGGTGATGGTGCCCGGCGAGGGTAGCCAGAGCGTCCACGCCCCCGAGGTGTTTTTCGGCCAGCCTCGCCGCTTGCGGCTGGTGGCGGCGGGCGGCGTGGTAACGGGGGTGATCCAGCAGACCTATGGCAATAATTACCAGCACTGGCGGCACCCGCTTTCGCCTTATTATACTGATGCCAAGGGGCAGGTTTTACCGGTGCATCCCAAGCTCGGGGCCTTTGGCTATCGTAACTGGCGCGGGGTGCTGCTGGCCTCGGAAAAAGGGCTGAAGCCGCAAACCCTGACCACCTACCTCAAGGATATGAAAGCCCCGAAATGTAGCCTGATCGTGGCCGGCTGGGCGATGGATAATATGAAACCACTGGATTTTATCTGGTCGGAACAGCCGGTGTTTACCCTGTCGGAAGACGCCGAGTTTGCAGCAACGGATATGGTGTCTGCTGCCGAGGCGGCGGGGTATGCGCTGAAAGTTTGCGTGGCCGAGGGGGCCGATAACAACCGCGCGCTGGCGGCGCTGGAGGGGTATTATAACACCACGCAGGCACCGTTCGAGGCCCTGATGGCAAAGATGGCCGCCGATGGCGCCCTGCGGCATGAAGCGTGGCTTCAGGCGCTGCGCCAGGCGGCGCTGGCGGCGTTTGATGCGGCGGTCTTGCCTGGATTGCCTGATCTGGCAGAAAGCAAACGCGAAAAAGCGGTCAAGGCGCGGGGCAAGCTGCTGGGAGCATTTAGCGGCTTTGGCTTGGGCAAAAAGATATTTAGCCCGCTGGGGCTGGTAGCGAAAAAGAAAAAGGAAACGGTATGAGCGAGGATGTGAACAGCATTTGCCAAGGCTGGTGGACGCGCGAGATCAGCGCCGATACCGGTTCCGCCCGCAAAACCCGCGCAGAATTGCGGCGCGCGGATACCGCGCTCAAGGCGCTCGGCGTGCCGGCGGTGCATCGGCTGAACGCGGCGCTGGCCGCCGGTGGCTTTAAGGTGCGCCATGACCCCGCGCGGCTGGCGCTGATCGCGGTGGCACTGGCCAATATCAAGGAGAGTGGCCCGAAGGTGGCGCGGGCTTTTGGCGCGGGGGAACCTCCCAGCCTCAGCCCCATTCGCTTCAACGCCCTGATCCGCGCCGCCACGCCCGAGATGCTCTGGCGGCCGTTGAGCCGCGCCTTGGCGGTGGTCAGGGGCAAGGCCGCTCCCGGGGCGCTGGCCGCCGATCTGTTTTACTGGAGTGAACAAACCCGCACCCGCTGGTGCTTTGAGTATTACGGCGAAACCGCCGCCACCCCGATTGAACTGGAGACCGAAACATGACCCGTTTTTTGCAATTGCATTACCTGACAATATACCCCCCCTCCAACCCCAACCGCGACGATCTTGGTCGGCCTAAATCCGCCATCTACGGCGGCGCGCCTCGCCTGCGGATTTCCTCGCAAGCCCTGAAACGCGCCGCGCGGATTTCCGACGTGATGCAGCGTGATCTGGCAGGGCATCTGGGCGACCGCACCCAGCGGATCGGCGAAGTTGTGCGCGACGCGCTTTTGGCCGAGGGGACCGGAGCTGAGAAAGCCGCCGAAATCGCCGAGGGCATTGTAGATGTCTTTGGCAAGGTAGATGCCAAAAATAAAGCCCGCACCCGGCAGCTGGCCTTTATCTCTCCTGACGAGAAAGCCGCCGCGATCGACTGGGCCAAAAAGGCGCTGGCGGGGGAAAAGCTTCCCGATAATGCCGAGTTGAAAAAGTTGGTGCTGCGCCGCGCCGACGGGGCGACCGATGTGGCGATGTTTGGCCGGATGCTGGCCGATGACCCCGATTTCAACCGCGAGGCGGCGGTGCAGGTTTCCCATGCCATTACCACCCATAAGGCGCTGGTGGAGGATGATTTCTATACCGCCGTGGATGATCTGAAGAAAGCTGCCGAGGATGCGGGGGCCGGATTTGTCGGCGAGGCAGGGTTTGGCTCTGGGGTGTTTTACCTTTATGTCTGCGTCGATACCGCGCTGCTGTTGGAGAACCTTGCCGGCGACACGGCGCTGGCGAAAAAGGCGATTGGGGCGCTCACAGAGTCGCTGGCGGTGTCCACCCCGTCTGGCAAGAAAAACAGTTTTGCCCACCAGACCCGCGCCAGCTATATTCGGGCCGAATGCGGCAGTAAGCAGCCGCGCAGCCTTGCGGGAGCGTTTTTTGCACCGGTCGCGGGCGCAGACCTGATGGTGGCTTCGGTGCAGGCACTGGAGGATATGGCCCGAAAACTTGACGAGGCTTATGGGCCCTGCTTTGATGCCAGCGCGGTGATGAATATCAACCAAGGGCAAGGCACTCTTGCAGAGATCCGCACCTTTGCCGAAGATTGCGCGACCCATGGCTGAGCATCTGGTTTTTGCGCTGGTCGCGCCGATGGGGGCTTTTGGCGATCTTGCCGGCCACGAACAGCGCGGCTCCACCGGCTGGCCCGGGCGCTCGGCCATTTTGGGGCTGATCGGTGCTGCGTTTGGCGTGCGGCGCGACGATACTACGAAGCAGGATGCGCTGAATGAGTGGCGCATGGCGGTATCAGTCTTGTATCAAGGGCCGGTGCTGAACGATTTTCATACGGTGCAAACTGTGCCTTCGGCCCGTATCAAACACCCGGCCACCCGCGCCGACGCCTTGCGGGCGCTGACCCGCACCGATAACGGGCTAATCACGCGGCGCAGCTATCGCATGGATTGCGCATTTGGTGTAGCGCTTTGGGGCGGGGATGCGGCGGCGCTGGAAACCGCGTTGAAGACCCCGCATTTCGTGCCCTATCTGGGCCGTAAAAGCTGCGCGCTTTCGGCCCCGATGGCACCGAAACGGCTGGAGGCCGAGGGGCCGCTTCAGGCGCTGGCTCAGGTCACCCTGCCGCCGTTTCTGGCGCTTGACCCCGCCGCGCCACTATTTGTCGCCAGCGATATCCCGCTGGGCGAAGGTCGCTGCGAGACGCGCCATGACATCCCTCTGGACCGGCAAAAATGGCATTTCGCGGCACGCGAAGTGCATATCCATCATCCGGAGGGGACGCCATGAGCCTGTATTTTTCGCGCCTTACGCTCAATCCGGCCCCGTCATCGCGTGCCCTTATCCAGCTCCTCAACCCCGAGAGCGCAAGCGCAGCAGCCGATGCGCACCACCGGCTGATCTGGACGGCGTTTTCTGATGCCAAGGACCGCAACCGCGATTTTTTGTGGCGTTATGACGGCGATAACCGGTTTTATACCCTCTCTGCCCGCCCGCCGCGCCCGAATGATCTGTTCGGCGAGCCGGCGATCAAAACCTTTGCCCCTAACCTGGCCATTGGCGATCGATTGAATTTCGTGCTGCGGGCCAACGCTACCAAAGTATCAAAACAGGCCGGCGGCAAGCGGGTGGATGTGGTGATGGACCTGCTGCATGACGAACCAAAGGGCAAGCGCGCGGAAATGCGGATGAAACTGGCTCAACTGGCGGGGGAAGCGTGGGTATCCAGGCAGGGGGCGGCCAAGGGTTTTGCCCCGCTGAAAACCGTGGTCGAGGGCTATACCGTGCTGGAACTGGGCCTTGAAACGACCAAACGAGATAACCGGCCGCGTCTTGGCGTGCTGGACCTATCCGGCACCTTGACCGTGACCGATCCGGCACTATTTCTGCCGTCACTCGCGCAGGGATTTGGCCGCGCCAAGGCCTGGGGCTGCGGGCTGATGCTGATCCGCCGTGCCCCATGACCTTACCCCCCGCCAAGCCGATCCCGCTAAAGGAGCGCGCAGCGCTGGTCTTTGTGGAGCGGGCACAGCTGGATGTGAAAGACGGGGCCTTTGTCGCGATTGACAGCGAGGGGCAGCGCATCCAGATCCCCGTAGGCGGTGTAGCCTGCCTGATGTTGGAGCCCGGCGCGCGGATCAGCCACGCGGCGGTGGCACTGGCCGCACAGGTGGGCACGCTGGTCACCTGGGTGGGCGAGGGCGGCGTGCGGCTCTATTCGGCAGGTCAGCCCGGCGGGGCGCGGGCGGATCGACTGTTGTGGCAGGCAAAAATTGCGCTGGATGACAGTGCCCGCCTGAAAGTGGTGCGTAAAATGTATGCGCTGCGCTTTGGTGAGGAGGCCCCCTCGCGCCGATCGCTGGATCAACTGCGCGGCATTGAGGGCCAGAGGGTGCGCCACAGCTATGCCCTGTTGGCCCAACAGCACGGGGTGGACTGGAAACAGCGCAAATATGACCCAGGCGACTGGAGCAAGGCCGACATCCCCAACCGCTGCCTTTCTGCAGCCACCGCCTGCCTGCACGGGCTGTCCGAAGCCGCAGTGCTGGCGGCGGGTTATGCGCCGGCGATCGGTTTTTTGCACTCCGGCAAGCCTCGCAGTTTTGTCTATGATGTGGCGGATCTTTATAAGTTAGATACCGTGGTGCCCGAGGCCTTTGCCATTGCGGGCAAGGCGCAAAAGGGGCGGCTGGAGATGGCACCCGAACGAGCAGTGCGGCTGGCCTGCCGAGATGTGTTTCGTAAAACCGACCTGCTGGGTAAGATCATTCCGCAAATCGAGGAAGTGCTGGCAGCGGGTGGGCTGGACAAACTCGGCGCCACTCCTGAGGCTCTTGGCCCCGCCTTAAAAGAGGAGGTGAGCGGCGATGATGGTCATCGCGGTTAACAATGTGCCACCCCGTTTGCGCGGGCGGCTGGCGGCTTGGCTGCTGGAAATTCGTGCGGGCGTTTTTATAGGTCACTACTCGGCCCGCACTCGGGCGCGGATCTGGGCGCAGGTGGAAGCCGGGGTTGAAGAAGGCGACGCGGTGATGTGTTGGAAAACCCCCACCGACCAAGGCTACGATTTCTTGACTATCGGCCAAAATCGCCGCATGCCAAAGGATTTTGATGGCCTGAAACTCGTGCAATTCGCGCCGCTGAAAAAGGGTGGAAAACGGTGAAAAAGGTTGGTAGAAAAGCAATACCAAGTCTTTGTTAACGATATTAATGCCTTACAGGCAGACTGTTCCCCGCACACGCGGGGATGAACCGGCTTTTGAACGAGATGGCAAATGGTCTGATAGCTGTTCCCCGCACACGCGGGGATGAACCGTTTAATTTCAGAGGTAATAATATATGTCACAACTGTTCCCCGCACACGCGGGGATGAACCGTTTTATGATGCGGTCAGCCCGATTTATTCAAGCTGTTCCCCGCACACGCGGGGATGAACCTTCATACCAGCCAATTCCTTTTTAATGTAAACTCTGTTCCCCGCACACGCGGGGATGAACCGCTTATCAATGTCAATTGCGACCGGATCAAGCGCTGTTCCCCGCACACGCGGGGATGAACCGTTTTTTCGTTTTGGTCACTGGTGATGTCCACCCTGTTCCCCGCACACGCGGGGATGAACCGTTCTATTAGTAAAGGTGTAATATGAGATTTAACTGTTCCCCGCACACGCGGGGATGAACCGGATCCAGCCGGTTATGGAATTCGACGCGCCATCTGTTCCCCGCACACGCGGGGATGAACCGGTATGGTGATATCTAACGTGGTAGCTAATCCCCTGTTCCCCGCACACGCGGGGATGAACCGCCCTATTTGACCTATTGCAAGCGGATCGCCGCCTGTTCCCCGCACACGCGGGGATGAACCGTTCTGGGACGTATAGCGGTTCTGGTGTGTTCACTGTTCCCCGCACACGCGGGGATGAACCGAACGAAGGTGACCGTGCGTCGGATGCCGGAACCTGTTCCCCGCACACGCGGGGATGAACCTTCAAAAGGGCCACCTCAGTCAGCCAATGTTCACTGTTCCCCGCACACGCGGGGATGAACCGGATCAACGGGTTGTCTTGCACAGCTACGATAGCCTG
>Ga0209345_10004424_pt1 | contig 13598 bp, 6 predicted proteins | sample Cruoilmetagenom7_FD_187294 | JGI IMG/M metagenome (GOLD analysis project Ga0209345, IMG submission 187294) | Oil polluted marine microbial communities from Coal Oil Point, Santa Barbara, California, USA - Sample 7 (SPAdes) (version 2) | ecosystem: Environmental > Aquatic > Marine > Oil seeps ...
ACCTTTATGGAGCAGGAGCTCTGCTAGATATGAGCCATCCTGTCCTGTAATTCCAGTAATTAATGCTTTTTTCAAGTAACGCCTCCCACTTAAATTTATCGATGGTAGTATAACCATTGACACAATTTGTGTCAATCAAAGTGAATACGGGATTAAAAAGAGGTTTGGCGATCGCCAAACCTCTTTAATATTTCACACTTATTTTTTCTTGAAAATGATTGTTTCCTCTTTTTCATCGAAATCCACTAGAACTTCGTCGCCCTCTTTGAAACTACCAGAAAGTAATTTGACCGAAAGGGGGCTTTCGATTTGCTTTTGTAAGGTGCGCTGGAGCGGCCGGGCACCGAAACTGGGATCAAAACCTTCTTTAGCCAGCCACTTACGGGCTTCTTTGCTTAAAGATATTTTCAGCCCGTGTTCATCTAAACGTTGTTTGATTTCTAATAATTGGAGATCAACGATCTTATACATTTGTTCAAGTGAAAGCGGTGAAAAAATAATAACCTCATCAACCCGGTTGAGGAATTCGGGTCTAAATGTATCTTTCAGGGATTTCTCGATCTTTTTGTTGGATTCAATGTCTTCAGCGTTTCCGCTTTTTTGTAGAAAACCGAGGGTGCCTCCGCGGCGAATGAATTCTGTTCCAAGGTTGCTTGTCATGACAAGGACTGTATTCCGAAAATCAACTACCCGGCCTTTCCCATCTGTAAGGCGCCCATCATCTAGTATTTGAAGGAGTGAATTCCATACATCCGGATGTGCTTTTTCAATTTCATCAAAAAGCACCACTCGGTATGGGCGACGGCGGACCGCTTCAGTTAGCTGGCCGCCCTCTTCGTATCCAACGTACCCGGGAGGTGCACCAAAAAGACGAGATGCGGTATGCTGTTCGCGGTATTCGCTCATGTCCAGGCGGACAAGTGCTTCATCATCATCAAACATGAATTCTGCCAACGCTTTGGCTAATTCGGTTTTACCAACTCCGGAAGGGCCTATGAAAATAAATGATCCAATGGGACGCTTAGGATCTTTCAACCCTGAACGTGCTCGACGAATAGCGTCGGCAACTGCATTTATTGCTTCATCCTGCCCGATTATTCGCTCATGTAGATGCTTCTCCATATTTAACAAGCGCTCTGCTTCAGACTGCATCATTTGATTAACAGGGATGCCAGTGGTTTGAGAGACCAGATCAGCTATATCGCTTTCATCAACTACTTCATCCAGCTTGTGTTCCGCCTCCCATTTATCGCGCTCTTTGCTGAAATCAGATTCTATTCGAAGGCGCTCTGCTTTTTTGCGCGCAGCTTGTTCGTAATCCCGTTCAATGCCGAACTGCTCCTCTTCAGCGCGCAGTCGATCTATATCGCTTTTCATATTTTTTAAATTGCTTGGCATAGAATACAGAGCAACCCTCAATTTCGCTGCCGCTTCATCCATTAGATCGATTGCTTTATCTGGTAGAAATCGGTCAGTGATGTAACGGGAAGATAATTTTGTTGCTGCCGAAAGCGCTTCATCTGTGAAATGGACTTTGTGGTGCGCTTCGTAGCGATCACGCAACCCATGGAGCATTTCGATAGTTTCATCGATTGATGGCTCATCCACATACACTGGTGCAAAACGTCTTTCTAGGGCGGCGTCTTTTTCAATATGTTTTTGATATTCTTCAAGGGTTGTTGCGCCAACACATTGCAGCTCTCCACGAGCAAGAGCTGGTTTTAACATATTGGATGCGTCCATTGAACCCTGCGCGGCTCCAGCGCCGACTACAGTATGCAATTCGTCAATGAAGAGAATTATTTCACCTGAGGAGCGTTGTACTTCTGCAATAGCTGATTTTAAACGTTCTTCAAACTCTCCCCGAAAACGGGAGCCAGCGATCATTGCTCCTAAATCGAGAGAAATAACTTTTCTGCCCATTAAAATCTCAGGCACATCGTTGTCGGCAATCTTTTGGGCTAATCCTTCAACGATCGCAGTTTTTCCCACACCTGCTTCCCCGATCAGAACCGGGTTGTTTTTTGTACGGCGAGAAAGAACCTGGATAACTCGCAGTATTTCTTCGTCTCTTCCAATGACCGGGTCCAGTTTATTCTCATGTGCGAAAGCAGTTAGGTCACGGGAAAATTTTTCCAATGTTCGATAGCGGCTTTCAGACTTTCGATCTGTTACTTTCTGGCCACCTCTGAGTTTCATAATAGCTTCGAGAACACGTTTTCGATCTACTCCATTTTCTTGCAGTAAGCGGGATGCTGGTGTGTTTCTCTCACTTACAATAGCAAGAAAAAGGTGCTCAGTGGAAATGAACTCATCTTTTAATTTGGATGATTCTTCAGTTGCTAACTCCATGATTCTTTTGACTCTGGGTGTAATGAAGATCTGCCCGGCTCCACCGCCAAAAATACTGGCTTTCGGGCTGCTGCTCAGTACATCATCTAATTTTTTCAACAACATTTCCGGGTCGATTGCCATAATCTCGAGAATCTGAGTGATAACTCCTTTAGGTTGTTCGATCAAAGCGAGGAGGATGTGTTCGGTATCAATCTGGTTATGACCGTAGCGCTGAATGATTTCGGCAGCTCGTTGAGCTGCTTCTTGCGCGCGGTCTGTGAATCTATCAAATCGCATCATAATATTTTTCCGTTAACTTTTCTATATTTTATCATTTTGGGGAATATTATTACAATGAGGGTTATTAAATATTTATTAATTACAGATGTAGAGTCAAGTTATGAATTTTCTATTTAATATTAAGGATTTGAAATGTAAGACAGCACATGGGATGATGAATCACTGAACCATAGATTTCCTGTCTCATCAACGTCCAAGCCGTATGGATATCCGATGAGATCTTCAGAAATATTGATATCTTGATACCCATGTAAGTATTTACCTGTCGCACTGAATTTTAATATACGACCAATTTCCGGATCGGCGAGGAAAATATTTCCTTCAATGTCTGCAGTGAGATAGGGCTTGTTATCAATACCCTGTCCATACCATGCTGATACATCGAAACTGTTAACTGGTTTGAATTCGAATTTCGTTTCATTGAGTTCGAAAGTTTGAACACGGCGGTTCCACGTGTCTGCAATAATGATTTGCCCAGATGAATTAACAGTTATACCAACAGGTTCATCAAATTGGCCCGGCTCAAACCCTCCACCACCGAATTGGGTTTTGTAGTTTAGGTCATTGTCAAAAACAACCACACGTTTATTTCCCGTATCTGTTACAAACACATTCCCGTTTTTATCAACAGTGATACCGCGCGGTCCCCAGAAGCTTTCTGGTGTGTCTCCTTGAGCGAATATTCCCCACATATTAATAAACTTTCCAGTGGAATCGAATTTCTGAATTCGGTGATTAAAGGTATCTGCTACGAAAACTGAACCATCAGGGGCAACCGCTACATCCCATGGTTCGTTGAAGGTTCCCCCGGGTGCGTTCTCTTCCAGCGCATTGGCAAGATTTCCCCATACATTTAATAGGAGACCATTTGGTGAAAATTGTTGGATACGATGGTTTAATGAATCAGCCACATAAATAGTCCCATCGGGAGCGATGTCAATTCCTCGAGGTGTGTTTAGGTCACCAGGCGCGCTGCCGCTCATGCTGATGAAACCATCTGGTTTTCGTGAGACCATCTTGCTCTCATATGGGTCGGTTTCGATGGTTTGTTCTATTGATGCTTGAGTGTTGTACTGCCACATTTGAGACGCAATGTCCTTGCGGATGTAGAGCCGCATTTTTTCGCTTGGCAGCCATGTCTCTAAGGTCAGATGTTGGTTGTCATTGATTTCCGAATAAAGTGAATAGTCGCGATCAAACCAAATATTGAAGAGAGCCTGGCGCATATTTTGGTCTTTCAAAGCGGAAGAAATTCGATCCCAATTAAGGCTCCAGTAATCTTGCATAGGCCACCACAAGCGCATATACTCATAGGCATAATAATTGTCTTTTACGATTGGCTCCAATTTCGTGTATTTGTCCTGACCTGCAATTATGAGAGGTGCTTCTTCCAGTGTCCGGGTTGGATTTTCTAGATAAACGATCTTGTTTGGATAATTTCGTAAATACCACCAGAATGGATACAATCCATGGTTATCATAAGCAACTTTAATGTCGAGCCCAGTTGTAGTCCTGCGCGATATTTCCTCCACCTGATCCATGATTAGCTTGGGTCCATCGGACGCATGTGCATACACGAGGTATTCCTTTGGGGAATCATAGTTAATAAATGCTGCTCTATAGGATGATCGGGCAGTAATCAACGCCATGACTAGGAAAATTCCGATGATAAGCGAGTATTTAATTTTTTTTACTTTCTCTTTTTCACTTGTTTTTATAAGAAAGATTATGAGTCCAACCTCAAGAGTTGATAAGAAAAGAAAGTGATACGTATTTTGAAGTGCAATCTGTGTTTTTCCTTGAAATGGGGCCCGATTCCCGAGTATTTGCACGAGCATAAGCAGCGAATTAATAAGGAAGGTAAATGTTCCTGCACGGAGTAGTTTTTCTTTTTGCAAATGAATCAAAGAAGATTTTGAAATTACTTGCTCTATCGACCAAGCGGCTGTTAGCAACATTGGAAAAACAATATGCAGTGTTAACCAGGGCATCTTTTCGCCGGCAATAGTATAGGCAATTAGACTGGTGATAACGAGGAAAATAAAAATTGCCGGATTTGGAACAAGATCCTGGTCAGGGAGGATTGCAACATCACCAGATTCACTTTTCTCATTTTCATGCTCCGCATCCATTCCTGGTTTTCCAGATTGCGTGTGGTCCCTAAGGCCTGGGTGGATGGTCCAGAAAGATTTTTGTTTAATACCGATATAAAAAGCGAGGATTGTTCCAAATACTGACAAAAATTCATATATTGGAATAAGGATAAACGCATAGTAATAGGCGGGTTGCCCGCCGCGCTGAACAGATTGCTGGTTTAGCCAATGGCCTAAAGAACCCACCATACCGGTTAACAATCCCACATTATTCGTAAAAAACGTTGTGTAAAAAATTGTATAGATACTAAAGAAGGTTAGGGCAAGTTTCCACCAATGATCTTGATTCCAAAGAGACCCGATGATATACGAAAGCAGAAAGAAGAAACCAATAAAAATGTAATTTGTCAACAAAACAAATGGATCAGAGTAAGCTGATGGATCCATTCCGGAAAAACGAACGAGAAAAGGTGCGAGCAGTGGAAGAACCAAAGTGCCGAGAAGAATCAGCATATTAAAAGATCGAGACCCTTGCAGGAGATCCCAGCTTAAATGCTTTTTTATGAATATTAAAAGGAAGATACCAAGTGCGAGGGGAATCAATCCGGGACCAGCGAAAACAAGAAGGGGCCAGATGAAAGCGACTATCTCATTTAGTTTTATAGGCCCTTGGCTATTTACAAGTGCAGTTATATCAACGTTCTGGGGTTTTGAATAAGATGACCTGAAAAGAAGCACAGAGGTAATAATCGCTAAACAAATTCCAGCGACTAATAAAATGTTCATAAGGATCATGCGTGTCTTACTTCTCTTTTTTCCCCATTTAATTAATAAAAAATCTCGGATGAATAAGATCAATAAAAAAACCAGAAGCTGAGCAGCTAAAATGTATGCAGTTTCTTTAGCGGTGAAATTCAATGCCATCACCGCAGTGAAAAAGTAGAGATATTTAATTTCATTAGATTCAAAAAAGCGCAGCAGTCCATAAATAGCTGCAATGCCCAGGAAAACACAAATTACATCGTTGCGCGCATAACGCCCATAAAAGAGCATAAAAGGTGAGATTGTGAAGAGGATTCCGGCTGCAATTGATCCAAATTTTCCTAAGTACCTCCGAAAATAAGTTAACGCAAACACTATCGTCGCTATACTGAAGAGCGCATGAGGAAGGCGTGAGGTGAAATCATTGTCTCCAAAGAGGAAATACGCTAATGCCATTAAATGAAATTGCAGAGGGCCATGCGTAATTGGATCATGGCGATATCCGCGACCCGAGAATAGATCAAAGGCAGGAACGACATGATTGACTTCATCATGGCTCATGACCCGATCGCCAAGGCCATTTATTCTTGATAGGATTGCCAGAATTATGACCGATGCAATGATAATGTCCCATATTTTTATACGTTTAAATAAATTTTCAACAGGTTCTTCTAAAAAATTTTGCATTGGCTAGATTCTCCAGTATCAAATTATGGTTTATATTTTTTATTTGATACATCTATTAGTATAGAAATGTTAGAATAAACGATATTACTATATCTTATATTACACATATTTGGGGGCAAAATTATATATCGAGTAATTATCAATCTTGACCGTAGGAAGTATTATTGTTACAATATTAGATTGTCAAGTATCTATGTTTACAAGTGGTTTATTGTCCAGGAGAAATAAATGAATTCTGTTATGCCGGTGAAGTCGTACGCTCGCATTCATTCTATTTTAGATTTACCCAATCTGATCGAAATTCAAAAAGACTCATTCAAAAGGCTTAAGGAAGAGAACTTAGCTAATCTTTTTACTGAGATCTCACCGATCGAATCTTATACCAAGGGGATAAAGTTATATTTCCCAAGCAAATCTCCTGAGGTTGAGGGTTTTGATCTCAAGTATTGGTTTGAAGAACCGAAGAATTCGATTGAGGAGTGTATTGAACGTGATCTTACCTATTCTTCTCCTCTATATGTATCTGTTCTCTTGGCGGGGCCAGAAATACCTGAGCCAATCAAGCAAGATATTTTCCTCGGTGATTTTCCTGAAATGACTGATAAGGGGACTTTTGTCATTAATGGCACTGAACGTGTTGTGGTTTCTCAACTTATCCGATCGCCAGGTGTTTATTTTAGTGCACCGGTAAATCGCGCAACTGGCAGAAAATTAGCAACGGCTAAGCTTATCCCTGACCGGGGCGCGTGGATGGAGTTTGAGACACGCAAGAACGATTATATTATTCTAAAATTCAACCGCAAACGAACAGTTCCGATTACTGTATTTTTGCGTGCTCTTGCAGCTATTGACGATGGAATGAAGGATACTCCATTTAAAACTGGTTCTGATCAGGAGCTGATCGAATTGTTTCGGGATGTTGATAAGAATCCAGACCGGGCTTTTATTCCGTTGTCAATTCGGCAAGAACCTGAGTGGGATCTTTCACGTGGAAAAACAATTGCTGAAGCAGCATTGCTTGAATTTTTTAAGAAAATGCGCCCGGGTGATCCGGCAACAATTGAAAATGCTCGTGAATTCCTTCTGCAGCAGCTCTTTGATCAACGACGCTATGATCTGGCGCGTGTAGGCAGATATAAGCTTAATCAGAAATTGGGCCTTACGGGGAAAATCCCGATCTCACATCGAACGATCACCAAATGGGATATTGTACATATTATACGGCGAATGATTCTGATCAATAATCAGCAGCAAGAAAAGGATGATATCGACCACTTAGGTAACCGTCGAATAAAAACAGTAGGCGAATTAATCCAAAACAAACTGCGAATTGGCATGCGTCGTATGGAACGGGTTATTAAGGAAAGAATGTCTATCCGCGATCAAGATCAAGTGTCTCCGGTTAGTTTGATCAACATTCGCCCTCTTGTCTCTTCGTTGCGAGAATTTTTTGGTTCCAGCCAATTATCACAATTTATGGATCAGACAAACCCGCTTTCAGAGCTTCGACATAAACGTACGGTATCTGCGTTGGGCCCTGGTGGTTTGCGCCGTGAACGTGCTGGATTTGATGTACGCGACGTACACAATTCTCACTACGGCCGCATTTGTCCTATCGAAACACCTGAAGGGCCGAATATTGGTTTGATTGGCCGTTTGGCATCATTTGCTCAAGTTAATGAATTTGGTTTCCTCGAGACTCCTTACCGAAAGGTGTATAACCAATTAAAACCGACAGATAAGCGATTGGTTGGACGAATGGTTAGGGAAGATGTGGTGGGTGGAAGCGGAAAGAAAATATTAAAGTCGGGAGAAAGAATTTCGGCGGATTCATTTAAAGAAATAAAAAAACTGAAGAAAGATTTAGATTTTATTCAAATTATTCCGTTCGTATCAGATGACGTGGAATATCTTTCCGCAGATAAAGAAGATCAGCAGAATATTGCCCAAGCGAACACAGTAATTGACAAGAATCTAGAATTTATTAAAGAACATGTATCATCACGTTATCAGGCTGATTTTATTACAAGTTCTCCTTTAAAGATTGATTATATTGATGTGTCACCTCACCAGATTGTCGGGATCAGCGCTTCTTTGATCCCATTTCTCGAACATGATGACGCAAATCGCGCGTTGATGGGATCGAATATGATGGCGCAGGCTGTTCCATTAATTGTGCCTGATTTACCAATTGTTTCAACTGGGCTGGAGAGATACGTGGCTAAGGATTCAGGGCAAGTGGTTACTGCTGAGGAAGATGGTGAAATTATCTCGGTAACAGGAAGTCGGATTACTGTAAAAACACCGAATGGCAATAAAGTATATCCCCTAAAAAAATATAGACGGTCCAATCAAAGCACATGCATTGACCAACGGCCTTTAGTTCGAAAAGGTCAGCGTATAAAGAGTGGGGATGTGATAGCAGATTCATCCTCCACTGTCGGAGGAGATCTTGCGCTTGGGCAGAATGCTCTAATTGCGTTTGTTTCTTGGGAGGGTGGAAACTTCGAAGATGCAATCATAATTTCTGAACGACTGGTTCAGCAAGACCGCTTCACTTCTGTTCATGTTGAAAAGCATGAGGTTGAAGCGCGGGATACTAAATTAGGCGCGGAAGAGATCACACGAGATATTCCAAATGTCGGTGAAGACGCGATCAAGGATTTGGATGAAGATGGGATCATTCGAATTGGTGCTGAAGTTGGACCCAATGACATTTTGGTAGGGAAAATCACTCCTAAAGGTGAAAAAGAACTGACCCCGGAAGAACGTTTACTGCGGGCAATTTTTGGCGAAAAATCACGTGATGTGAAAGACACATCTCTGCGCATGCCGCATGGTGAACGCGGAAAAATTGTTGATGTTAAAGTTTTCACGCGTGAAGAAAACAGTGACCTTTCTGCGGGTGTTGAGAAGATGGTTCGAGTTTCCATTGCACAGCTACGGAAATTAACTGCTGGCGATAAAATGGCTGGCAGGCATGGGAACAAAGGTGTGGTTTCCCGCGTTGTGCCAGTGGAAGATATGCCAATGTTACAAGATGGCACAGCTGTTGATATTATATTAAATCCTTTGGGAGTTCCTGGGCGGATGAATATCGGTCAGGTCTTAGAAACTCATTTAGGTTGGGCGGCAACCAGACTTGGGTTCCGTGCAATTACACCAGTCTTTGATGGAGCATCCGAAAGCGAGATTGAAGCTGAACTGGCGCGTGCATGGATGATTGATGAGGCGTGGAACAACATTGGTGAAGTTGCTTGGGATTGGATCCGAGAGCAGGGTTATGACCCTGAGATAATCAAGGATGATGAAGAGGTTCGTTTACTTTACCTTGAGAACTGGTTAGGTGAAAAAGAATATGATGTTTATAAATTCTCAACAGATTCTAACTACGCCCGTCAGATTACGCTAATTGAATGGCTGCGTGAAAAAGGATATAACCCGGAGAAACTTCTTGCTTTTGGAAATCAACAAGATTTAGAAGGTGATCCTGATGAAATGGATAATAAAGCTATTCTAACGTGCTTGAAAATTTGGCTGGAAAAACACGGCAAAAATACAGAGAAAATAGTTGATGAAAAGATACGTGCGAAAGCAGACCGTCTAATGGTAAAAACAGGGGATCCTTTACCAATTTTAGGAAAGCAAGTTTTGCGTGATGGTAAAACCGGAATGGCATTCAATCAACCAATAACCGTAGGGTATATGACGATCCTAAAATTACATCACCTGGTGGAAGACAAGATCCACGCACGATCCACTGGCCCTTATAGTCTTGTTACGCAGCAACCTTTGGGAGGTAAAGCCCAGTTTGGTGGGCAACGTTTTGGTGAAATGGAAGTATGGGCTTTGGAAGCGTACGGTGCCGCTTATATACTCCAAGAGATGTTGACCATTAAATCTGATGATGTACAAGGCCGCGTTTCTTCATATGAATCAATTGTCAAAGATGAGCCAATTGAAGAACCGAGCTTGCCCGCTTCATTCAGGGTTCTTGTAAAAGAACTTCAAAGTTTGGGTTTGGCGGTTGAAGCAGAACTGGATACTGGTGATGTAATTCGATTTGGGAAGGATGAAGAGAGAATAAAACCCGTAAAGCTTGATACGGGGTTATTGGGTTTAGGTAAGAATATTGATAACCTATTCAAGTAAATCGTTGACGGAGAGGGTTGGCCTATGTTATACTCAATCTTCGTGTTTTAATGGGAACAAGTAAATAATTTGGAGGCTTGGAAGTGCCAACTATCAATCAGTTAATTCGAAAAGGTCGAAAAAGTAAAAAAGTTAAAAGCAAGGCACCCGCATTGCTTTATACATATAATTCTAAAAAACAGCGCAGAGTACGACAGCCGAAGGGTGCGCCGCAGAAGCGTGGAGTTTGTACAGTAGTTCGTACAATGACACCGAAGAAACCTAATTCTGCATTAAGAAAAATTGCCCGTGTCCGTCTTACCAACCAGTTGGAAGTCACCGCATATATTCCTGGAGAGGGCCACCAGTTGCAGGAACACTCAGTTGTGATGATTCGTGGTGGGCGCGTGAAAGATTTACCTGGTGTTCGTTATCATATTGTCAGAGGCACATTGGACACAACCGGTGTGGCAGATCGCGGACAAGGACGTTCAAAGTATGGCTCAAAAAAACCGAAGAAATAATAATTGCACTTATAGATAAGATATTGGAGTTTTGAATGCGAAGGACTAAACCTGATAAAAGAGTAGTTGGACCTGATCTGAAATACAAAAATGTTAATGTTCAGGTATTGATTCATCATATTCTAAAAAAAGGAAAGAAAAGCACAGCCACGCACATTGTTTATAGCATGCTTGATATTGTGCAAGAAAAAACAAAAAAGGATCCGGTTGAAGTATTGGAAGCAGCTTTTAAAAATGTCGGACCTATCATGGAAGTAAGACCGCGCAGAGTTGGTGGCGCAACCTATCAGATTCCTATGGAAGTAGATGCACGCCGTCGTTTAACATTGGCTATCAGATGGATTCTTTCCTCTACTCATAACAGAGGAGGCCGTTCTTTTGCCGAGAAGCTTGCGGCAGAAATTATGGATGCTGCAGAAAACCAGGGGTCAGCTATTAAAAAACGAGAAGAAACACATAAAATGGCTGAAGCCAATAGAGCCTTCTCGCATTTCCGTTTTTAAGACAACGACAAGGTAGAGATACGTTTAATTAGGTAGGGACCGGCATGACGCGAGAATATCCTCTTGAAAGAATACGTAATATCGGAGTTATCGCGCATATCGATGCTGGGAAAACTACTACAACTGAACGTATTTTATTTTATTCAGGCAAAACACATCGAATTGGTTCAGTTGATGATGGAACTACTGTTACCGATTGGATGGAGCAGGAACGAGAACGGGGCATTACTATTGTTTCTGCAGCTATCACCACCAGCTGGAAGGATCACCAGATCAACCTTATTGATACTCCAGGTCATATCGACTTTACGGCTGAAGTTCAGCGCTCTCTAAGTGTTCTCGATGGTGGGGTGGTTGTGTTTGATGGTGTACAAGGGGTCGAACCGCAAAGCGAAACTGTTTGGAGACAGGCAAATAAATTTCGTGTTCCGCGGATATGTTTCATCAATAAATTAGATAGAGTAGGGGCATCATATGATTACTCCCTAAAAACAATTAAGAAAAAACTTGGAGCAAACCCAATTCAAGTGCAGATCCCAATCGGGATGGAAGCAGATTTTACGGGTGTTGTTGATTTAATTGAAATGAAGGCTATTTTCTGGAGAGATGAACTTGGATCTGATCCACTGATCGAAGAAATCCCTGCTGATTATATTGATATTGCTGCTGAAAAACATTCTCAATTGGTTGAAACGGTTGCGGAATTCGATGATTCGTTAATCGTTAAATTTTTAGATAACCAGGAAATTACAATACCAGAATTAAAAGAAACGCTGCGGAAAGCTGTGATTAAGGGTATTGCGACACCTGTTTTTTGTGGTTCATCTTTGCGCAACAAGGGTGTTCAATTATTATTAGATGCGGTTGTGGATTATCTCCCTTCACCTTTAGATATTCCTACTGTAACCGGGATAGATCCGAAAACAGATAAAGAAATTATTAGAGAAACATCTGCAGTAGAACCTTTGGCAGCGTTAGTGTTCAAAATTGTCTCGGATCCATATGTGGGGCGAATGGCTTATTTCCGCATTTATTCCGGGAAGATCACCAAAGGGATGATGGCTTACAATGTTTCTACTGGGAAGAAAGAGCGCGTAGGGCGTCTGATAAGAGTTTATGCTGACCATCGTGAAGATATTGATGAGATCAGCGCGGGAGATATTGGCGCAGTTCTGGGTATGAAAAATGTATCTACTGGCGACACTATTTGTTCTGCTCATAATCAGATATTGCTTGAGAGGATATCATTCCCGGATCCTGTTATATCTGTCGCGATTGAACCAAAAACTACTGCAGACCATGATCGGTTGGAAAAAGCTCTGCAGCGTCTCTCTGAAGAAGATCCAACATTCAAGGTCCATGTTGATGAAAACACGGGGCAAACATTAATCTCGGGGATGGGCGAGCTGCATTTAGAAATCATTGTGGATCGAATGCTTCGTGAATTTAATGTCAAGGCGAATGTTGGAAAACCACGGATATCATACCGGGAAACGATCTCAAAGGAAATCCCGAAAGTTGAATATAAATATGCTAAACAAACTGGCGGCCACGGACAATACGCGCATGTTGTTTTTTCTATCGAACCATTAAAGCGGGGGGGGGGCATTCAATTTGAAAATAAAATTGTACGTGGTGCTGTGCCATCCGGGTACTTTAAAGCAGTAGAAAAAGGAGTTAGAGAAGCCGCGGAGTCTGGTGTTGTGGCGGGATATCCAGTTACTGATATTAAGGTAACATTTTATGACGGCTCATTCCACGAAGTCGATTCGAGCGAAATGGCTTTTAAAATGGCTGCGATATTTGCTTTCAGGGAAGGCATTCAAAAAGGAGGGCCCGTTTTGTTGGAACCTATTATGCATGTTGAGGCAGTTTTACCAGAAGAGTATTTAGGAGATGTTTTAGCGCAGTTAAGTGCGCGGCGTGGTGAAATCAGCAGCATGGAACCAAAACCCGGGAATGCGAAAGCTGTCAATGCTAGTTTGCCGCTAGGCGAAATGTTTGGATATGCGACTGAACTTAGATCTGCCACACAGGGTCGTGGTGTGTTTTCGATGGAATTTTCCCACTATGCGCCTATTTCAGAAGAAACCAGGAAGAAATATTTTAATTATTAGTGTTATCATAAGGAGATTATTATGGCAAAAGAAATATTTGAACGAACAAAACCACATATGAACGTGGGAACAATGGGTCACATTGACCACGGAAAGACCACGCTCACCGCAGCCATCACCAAATACAGTAATATACGCGGGATGGCA
>Ga0209345_10004425_pt1 | contig 13597 bp, 9 predicted proteins | sample Cruoilmetagenom7_FD_187294 | JGI IMG/M metagenome (GOLD analysis project Ga0209345, IMG submission 187294) | Oil polluted marine microbial communities from Coal Oil Point, Santa Barbara, California, USA - Sample 7 (SPAdes) (version 2) | ecosystem: Environmental > Aquatic > Marine > Oil seeps ...
CCAATATTTTTAACTGCAAACTTCGCCACACCAATTACCATAACTTTTGTTGGAATTGGAACTTCAGTTTTCCAATGATAAAGATTAGAAATGGAATCTAAATTTGTTTCTTCAATAAGAGACCCGTTGGCAATGGTTTGATAATGGTTCGGAGCTTTTATAATGTATTCAATGGAGGCCTTGTCTGAAGGATGATCAACACACGGAAACCAATGATGAGCTCGATTTGGCCAATTATCACCAAAAAATGTTCTATCTCCATGTAGGTTTTTGCTAATAATTAAACCATCTTTTGGTATTCCTTTGTATGTTACAGTATAGGTATAGGGTAAGTTAGGAAAGTTGTGTTGTGGAATTATTTCTAATTTATTATTTGCGTGAGAAAATTCTACTGGAATTTTATTCTGATATACAGAATCTACAACCATACCTTTTCCTGAAATAGAATCTCTGTTGTATAAATCTAGATAAAAAGAAGAAGTACTTTTTTTAAACTTTAAATGAACAGCCATTTTTGCCTTTATTGAATCGTTATCATCATTAACCTCAATAGCAAGTCTATAGTGTTCAACGTTTAAAGATTTTAATTGTGCGTTGTAATTCTGTGCTTTTAAAATGGTTAGACTTAAACACAAAAAAGCAAAAAGTAAGTTAGATTTCATCATTTTTTATTGGTTGGGCTAATTTAACGAATAAAATATTTAATCTCAATTTCGAAGCAAAAAAAAGGTCTGAAGAAAATTTTCTTCAGACCTTAATTAACTAAAACCAAAATATTAACCTTTATTATAAAGGCTCACAATTTCATGAATGTCGTTCAGTTCTTTAGACTTGATTTTTGTAGCTATTTGAGTGGCATCAGCTAAAAAAGAACTTAGTACTTTACTAAATTTGTTTTTTGAAGTAGGAACTTTAATTAGTTCATCAAAAACTTTTTCTACATAATATATTTTAGAGCCATTAACCGCTCTTTCAAAAAGATTTACTTTTTCTCCTTGAACAACTTGTTTTGCAAAAATCATATCGCCAGCACTGTAAATTCTGCAATATACATCTTCACCACGTGTGTAGCATTTAATGGTTTCAATTTCAGGGCTTTGTTCATTCCCTTTTTCATCGATGTAGGTAATGTGTAGTAAACTTTTAGCATCACTCATCTTCTGAATTTTAACATTAGAAATGGTATCATAGTGTTTTGTAACAATCGATCCATTTACATATTCCTGTCCGTATATGCTTATTGAAAAAGTAAATAAAGCAAAAAATAATAGTAGAGATTTCATATATATTTATTAAAAGATTAATTTATCGTTTATACATTCAAAGGTACGTAAAAATATTATGCACGCATAATAAAAAAGTATTTTTTTTATGTGATTTTAGTTATCCTTTTTTTTATAGTTTTGCCAAAGAAGGTTTTAACATAAAATATAAATAAATACTTCTTATATTTACACAATTAATACATTAAAAATTTGACAATGAATTACGGAAAAGAATTTAAGAAATTTGCCACTAAAGATCAAGGAATCAGTAGTATGTACTACGACAAATTGGTAAGCAGTGTTACACCATATATTATTGAAGAACGTCAGTTGAATGTTGCACAAATGGATGTGTTTTCACGTTTAATGATGGATAGAATTATATTTTTAGGTACTGCAATTGACGATTATGTAGCGAATATTATTCAAGCACAATTGTTGTTTTTAGAAAGTGTTGATAATTCAAAAGATATTTCAATTTACATTAATTCTCCAGGAGGAAGCGTTTATGCAGGTTTAGGAATGTATGATACGATGCAATTTATTAAGCCAGATGTTGCAACAATTTGTACTGGAATGGCAGCTTCAATGGGAGCAGTTTTAATGTGTGCGGGAACTGAAGGCAAACGCTCGGCGTTACCACATTCTAGAGTTATGATTCACCAACCATTAGGTGGTGCGCAAGGTCAGGCAAGTGATATTGAGATTACTGCACGTGAGATTTTAAAATTAAAAGACGAATTGTATCAAATAATTTCAAAGCATTCAGGACAGAGTATGGAGAAAGTAACTTCAGATTCTGATCGTGATTATTGGATGAAAGCTGAAGAAGCGAAAGCTTATGGAATGATTGATGAAATATTAGTAAGAAAGTAAAAATTATTTATGGCGAAGGATGAAGTTTTAGAATGTTCGTTTTGTGGAAGGAAAAAGCCAGAAACCGATTTATTAATTGCAGGTCTCGATGCGCATATTTGTGATAAATGTATTGAGCAAGCTCATGGTATTGTTTTAGAAGAAATTGCTGAAAATGATTCTTCTGGGCTTACTTCCGAACTGATTGTTAAAAAACCAAAAGAAATAAAGGAATTTCTAGATCAATATATGATTGGTCAAGATCAAGCAAAGCGAGTAATGTCTGTTGCAGTTTACAATCATTATAAAAGATTGTTACAACCAGATACTAAGAAAGAGGATGATATTGAAATTGAAAAAAGCAATATAATTCTTGTTGGTGAAACTGGAACTGGTAAAACCTTGATTGCGCGTACAATAGCTAGAATGTTGAATGTTCCTTTTTGTATTGTTGATGCTACAGTTTTAACTGAAGCTGGTTATGTTGGTGAAGATGTTGAAACTATTTTAACACGCTTGTTACAAGCTGCTGATTACGATATAAACAAAGCTGAAAGAGGCATTGTTTTTATCGATGAAATTGATAAAATTGCAAGAAAAGGTGACAATCCTTCTATAACTAGAGATGTTTCAGGAGAAGGTGTGCAGCAAGCATTATTGAAACTTCTAGAAGGTTCTGTTGTAAATGTGCCGCCAAAAGGAGGTAGAAAACATCCCGATCAAAAGTTTATTGAAGTAAATACGAAAGATATTTTGTTCATTGCTGGTGGTGCTTTTTCAGGAATAGATAAAGTCATTGGTAAAAGATTGAATAAACAAGCGGTAGGTTATGGAGCATCGATTAAAGTAGATAAAGTTGACGAAGCTAACTTATTGCAATACATAATTCCAAGTGATTTAAAAACATTTGGTTTAATTCCTGAAATAATTGGTCGATTACCTGTTTTAACACATATGAATCCGTTAGATGCCGATACATTAAGAGCTATTTTAACCGAGCCTAAAAATTCAATAATTAAACAATACCAAAAATTATTTAAAATGGATGGTATTGATTTTTCAATAAATGAAAAAGCATTGAATTATATTGTAGATAAAGCTGTTGAATATAAATTAGGAGCTAGAGGATTACGATCTTTATGTGAGGCAATTTTAACCGATGCCATGTTTGAAATGCCTGGAGGTGAAGAAACTTATTTAAAAGTGAATGAGAAATATGCCGAAAATAAAATAAATAAGTCCACTCTTAAAAAGTTAAAAGCAGTTTCTTAACCTTTGTAGAATTATAAAAATATTTTGATGGCTCGGATTTAAAATCCGAGCCATCAATTTTAATGAGTCTAAGATACCTGCCTTCGCAGGTATGACAATATGTAAATTATTTCCTATTTTTAAACTTTCAAAATAATAAAAATTGATTTCAAGAACCACCATAGATAAAGTTTTTGACTCAGCTAGAGTAGAAGAAGTAATTGGCGAATTCGTTCAGCTTAAAAAAGCAGGAAGTAATTTTAAAGGGTTAAGTCCTTTTTCCGATGAACGCTCGCCTTCTTTTATGGTATCTCCTGTAAAACAAATTTGGAAAGATTTTAGTACTGGAAAAGGAGGAAACGCTATTTCATTTTTAATGGAGCACGAACATTATTCCTATCCAGAAGCCATTCGTTATTTAGCTAAAAAATACAATATTGAAATTGAGGAAACTGAACAGTCCGATGAACAAAAAGAACAAGCCAATGAAAGAGAAAGTATGTATTTGGTATCGGAATTTGCACGAGATTATTTTCAACAAAATTTATTTGAAAATGAGCAAGGAAAAGCAATTGGGTTAAGTTATTTTAAAGAAAGAGGTTATACAGAAGCTACAATTAAGAAATTCCAACTTGGTTATTCGCTTAATGAATGGGAAGCTTTTACGACTGAAGCGATTAATAAAGGTTACAATTTAAAATATTTAGAATCAACTGGTTTAACCATAGTAAAACAAGATTTGCTAGCTGCCTCAGGAATAAAACAATTCGATCGTTTTAAAGGCCGAGTTATGTTTCCGATTCACAGTATGAGTGGTCGTGTATTGGGTTTTGGAGGTCGAATTTTAACCAATGATAAAAAAGCAGCCAAATATTTAAACTCTCCCGATAGTGATATTTACCATAAAAGCAATGTTTTATATGGAATTTACTATGCAAAACAGTCTGTAGCAAAGGAAGATAATTGTTTTTTAGTTGAAGGCTATACCGATGTTATTTCGTTTCAGCAAGCTGGAATTGAGAATGTGGTTTCTTCTTCTGGGACAGCTTTGACTGAAAATCAGATTAGATTAATAAACAGACTTACAAAAAACATTACCATTTTATTTGATGGAGATGCAGCTGGGATAAGAGCTTCTTTAAGAGGTATTGATTTAATTTTGGAACAAGGAATGAATGTAAAAGTACTAACTTTTCCTGATGGTGATGATCCCGATAGCTTTTCTAAAAAAGTTTCGGAAAGTGAATTAAAGGAGTATTTAGATAATAATTCACAGGATTTTATCAATTTTAAGGTTTCACTTTTAATGACGGAAGCTCAAAATGATCCTGTTAAAAAAGCAGGTTTAATTAGAGATATTGTTATTAGTATTTCAAAAATTCCAGATAGAATTCAGCAAGAAGTTTACATTCAAGAATGTTCAAGAATTATGGATATTTCTGAAAATGTTTTGTTCAATGAATTGGCTCAACTTAAAAATAAATCTATAAGAGAAGAAGCCAAAAAAGGTAGTACTTCTCGTAGAAATTTAAGTAGTAATAAAGGTCAGCAAAATGCTCAAGACCCAAATGAACCTCCATTAGATGTTTTGTACCCTGAGCTGATGCAAGTACATAAAAATCCAAACGTTAAGGAGGTTGATGAGTTGCGAAAATATGAACAAGAAATTATAAAAGTTTTATTACTTTATGGAGATAAAGAAATAGAATTTACCGATTTAATTGAAGCAAGTGAGAATTTAGAAAGTGGTAAAAATGAAAAAAAGAAATTTGTAAGTGAAGTTTCAAGAGAAATTTATTTAAGCTTACAAGAAGATGAAATAGAATTTACCGATGAAGTTTTTAAAGAAGTGTATTTTCATCTAATTAATCAATTAAATCAAGATAAAAAAGTGGTGCTTGATGAGTTCTTGAACCACCCGAACAATGAAATTTCTAAGCTAATAACCGATATTTTAATGGACGATGAAAAGTACGTTTTAAGCGACTGGTCTAGAAAGGATATTTCAGTTCCCAAAAAAGACAATGAAGAAAAAGTTTCAAAAAGTGTAAGGGATGTAATTTTAAATATTCGACGCGTTTTGGTTATTAAAAAAATCAATTCAATTTTAAAAAACTTGGAAGAAGGAAAATCATTGAGTGCCGACGATATGATTACAGAATATAACGAATTGAAACTAAAATTAGGCAATGAACTGGGAAGGCCAATTGGCTAAATCTTGTCTTTTAAAACAATTCCTTTGTATTTTTCTGCAATTATCAAAAGAGCTTTATCTGCCTCTAACCGTGATTTAAACTCACCAATTTGAACTTTCCATTCAGGAGCTTTGTAAAAAATTTGAGCTTTGTATTCTGGAAATGAATTTTTAAAATTACTTCTTAATTTATAAGCTTCAGTTTCATCACCATTGTAAAGTTGAATTCTAAAAATAGATGAAACCTCGTTTTTTCTATTAAATTCATTTTTTTTAGAAATTAAATCCGCAATTTTTTCTTGTTCACTTTGAGCGAACAAACTACAACTACTTGTGAAAATGATTAAAAATGTGATTAAAAATGTTTTATTTGTTAATATTTTCATCGTATTTCTTATTTTTTTCAAATTTATTATTTTCCTGAGACATTAAAACTATGATATTCTTATTTAGAATGAATATAAATTAGGACGCCATCCTATATACCATTTTTAGTTTTGGTTTTTAATATTACTTTTGTGAAATCGTTTTAGGATGACTTATGTCATCTATTTTTAAATGAAAATATTGTACCAAACTAGAAAGAAAATATTTTATTTAAGTATGAAAAGTGTGAAACACCACAGTACACTGTCAAGACTAGCACTATTTAGTCTTGCTTTCCTTTTATTTTTTTCAGTTAATTTATCTGCTCAAGAAGCCAATGCAGCAAATGGAGAAAAACTCTATAAGTCTGTTTGTGCTGCTTGCCATAAATTAGATAAAAAACTAATAGGGCCAGCCTTAAAAGGCATTACGGAAAAAAGAGATCAAGAATGGTTAATCAAATGGATTAAAGATAGTCCGGGATTAATTAAATCTGGTGACAAATTAGCAATTCAAGTTTTTGAGGAGAACAACAAGCTTCCAATGACTGCAAATCCTCAATTATCTGACCAAGATATTCTTGATATTTTGGAATATACCAAGGGAGAGCCAGTTGTAAAAGAAGTTGCAGCTACTCAAGAAGTAGATCCAGGTGTTGAACTTGGTAAAAAAATCTACAAAGCAAATTGTGCTGCTTGTCATAAACTAGAAGGGAATCTAATTGGGCCACCATTATTAAAAATTGGGGATAAATATGAGACCGAATGGTTAAAAGCTTGGATTAAAGATAACAATGCTTTAGTCGCTTCTGGGGATAAATTAGCTAAAGAAGTTCAGGATAGCAACCCAGCCGCAATGACACCTTTTTTACATTTATCTGATGAAGATATCGATAATGTGCTAAAATATTTAGCTGTTGGAGATGTTAAGGCGCAACCTGCTGTAGCTACTGGAGCTGACACTAAAATATTTGAAAATCCAAAATTTGGAGTTTGGCCAACATTGGGATTAACAATTTTAGCATTCCTTTTATTAGCAATGATTGTTGCAGCGACAACCAATAGAGTTGTTGTTGAAGGTGAGGAGAGTACCCCAAGTATGTTGAAAACAATTCTTTTCAACCCATTCTTAAGGTTTTTGTCTGTAATCTTCTTCTTATTATTAGGAGCTTGGTTATTATTTGGATGGTTAATGCAAATTGACGTTAATGAAGGTTATCAGCCAATACAACCTATTGCTTTTTCACATGCAGTTCACGCTGGTGATAACAAAATAGATTGTCAGTATTGTCACTCTTCAGCAAAAAACAGTAAAACTTCTGGAATACCGTCTGCAAATGTTTGTATGAACTGTCATAAATCTATTACAGAATATAATGGTGAGTTATTTGGAGATTATTCTAAAGAAGATTTAGATGGCGAAATTCAGAAAATATATGACGCTGTAGGTTGGGATAAAGATAAATTAGAATATATAGAAGGTGCAGAAGAAAAACCAATTGAGTGGGTGAGAATTCACAATTTGGCAGATTTTGCTTATTACAACCATTCCCAACACGTTACTGTAGCTGGTTTAGACTGTCAAAAATGTCACGGTCCAGTTGAAGAAATGCATGATATGTATCAATTCTCACCATTAACAATGGATTGGTGTATTACTTGTCATAGAGAAACTGAAGTTGATATGACCGAAAATGGATATTACAAAAATATTCACGATCAATTGGCTAAAAAGTACGGTGTAGAAAAAGTGACTGCAGCTCAAATGGGCGGGTTAGAATGTGGAAAATGTCACTATTAATATTAATTACGAAGTAAACAATCAAATATACAATGGCATCAAACAAAAAATACTGGAAAAGTGTTGAGGAGCTTAACGAAAACAGCTCTATTGTTGATACGTTAAAACATAACGAGTTTGTTGAAGAAATTCCTACTAACGAGTTTTTAGGTGATAAAGAAAACTTAGAATCTTCATCAACTACACGTAGAGACTTTTTAAAGTATGTTGGATTTACAACTGCTGCAGCTTCATTAGCAGCTTGTGAAGGTCCTGTGGTTAAATCAATACCATATGTAATTAAACCAGACGATATTATTCCTGGTGTTGCTGATTATTATGCAACTACAATTGCTGATGGATTTGATTTTGCAAATGTTTTAGTAAAGGTAAGAGAAGGTCGTCCAATTAAAATTGAACCAAATAAAGACGCAAACGGAAGCACAAACGCACGTGTGCAAGCTTCGGTTTTATCATTATATGATAGTAACCGGTTAAAAGCTCCTAAAGCTAAAGGCGCTGAAATCTCTTGGTCAGACGCGGATTCTCAAATTGTTTCAAAATTAAACGAAGTAAAAGCTGCTGGTTTACCAATAGCAGTTTTAACTGGAACTTGTGCTAGCCCTTCTACTAAAAAATTAGTAGGGAAGTTAAATGAGACTTTTGAGAATGTTAACCATGTTATATATGATGCGATTTCCGAATCACCTGCACTAGATGCTTTTGAAGCAATGTATGGTGAAAGAGCATTACCAGATTACAATTTAGATAAGGCAGATGTAGTTGTTTCAATTGGAGCAGATTTTCTAGGTGATTGGCAAGGTGGAGGTTTTTCAGCAGGTTATGCAAAAGGAAGAATACCTTCAGAAGGGAAAATGTCTCACCATGTACAGTTTGAATCAAATATGTCTTTGTCAGGAGCAAATGCTGATAAAAGAATATTGGTGAAACCATCTGAACAAAATTTAGCTTTAATAAAATTATTTAACGCAGTTGTTAAAGGAATTTCTACTAGAGAAGCTTCTCCTTTAAATGATGCAATTTTAAAAGCTGCTAACCAAATTAAAAAGGCTGGTAGTAAAGCAATAGTTTTAACAGGAATTCAAGATAAAAATGCTCAATTATTGGCATTAGCAATTAATAAGTTTATTAATAGTGAAGTTATTGATGTTGTTAAAACAAAAAATATAAGAAAAGGTAATGATGCTGCAGTAGCACAGTTAATAGCTGATATGAATGCAGGAAAAGTTGGAGCTGTTATTATTAATAACTCAAATCCAGTTTATACATTACCAAACAGTGCTGATTTCGTTGAAGGATTGAAGAAAGTGAAATTATCTATAGCATGTTCTACACAAGATAATGAAACTGTAAATGCTGTAGAATATGGTTTAGCAACACCTCATTATTTAGAGTCTTGGGGAGATGTAATGATTAAAAAAGGTGAATTTAGTTTAATGCAACCTACAATTAATCCATTATTCAATACGCGTCAGTTTCAAGATTCTTTATTAAAGTGGACTGGTAGTTCAATTTCGTATTATGATTTCTTAAAAGAATCAAGTGCTGAAATTTTAGAAGGGAAATCTTGGAATCAAGTACTTCACGATGGAGTATTTAACTCAACTGTAATTCCTTCAGAAGAAATAGAAGTTTCTGAAATAGAAGTGGATATTGACGCAGCAGGTTCTGAGTTAGCTAAAATTAAAGGAAGTGATTTTGAACTAGCATTGTACACTAAAGTTGCAATGGGAGATGGTCAAATGGCAAATAACCCTTGGTTACAAGAATTGCCAGATCCAATTACTAGAACAACTTGGGATAACTACTTAACAATGTCAAAAGCAGATGCTGATGCGTTAGGAGTTGTTAACTACAATGTTGCAAATGGAGCTTTAAACGGTAGTTTAGTAGAAATTTCAGTTGATGGGGTTTCAGAAACTTTGCCAGTTTATGTTCAACCAGGGCAAGCAAAAGGATCATTAGGTCTAGCGCTAGGTTATGGTCGTTCAAATGGATTGAAAGAAGAAATGCAAACTGGTAAAAATGCTTACCAATTTTATAAAGATTACAATAATTTCCAATCTAATGTTTCAGTAAAAGTTGTTGCAGGAGAGCACGAATTTGCGTGTATTCAGTTACATAATACTTTAATGGGACGTGGAGATATTGTAAAAGAAACCACTTTAGAAACATATAATGATCACTCATTAAATCCTAGAAAAACATGGAATAAAGTTCCTGTGGTTTCTTTAGATCATAATGAAGTTGAAGCATCTACTGTTGATTTATGGGATGAATTTGATCGCTCTGTTGGTCATCATTTTAATCTTTCAATAGATTTAAATTCATGTACAGGATGTGGAGCATGTGTAATTGCTTGTAATGCTGAAAATAATGTACCGGTTGTTGGTAAAGATGAAATGAGAAAATCGAGAGATATGCACTGGTTGCGTATTGATCGTTATTATTCTCATGAAGAAAGTTTTGCTGAAGATGTTGAGAAGAAAGAAGCTGGAACAGGAGTGATGGGTTATAAAAATACAATGGCTGAATTAGAAGACGCTTCTGAAAATCCATCTGTTGCTTTTCAACCTGTAATGTGTCAACATTGTAATCACGCACCTTGTGAAACTGTTTGTCCAGTAGCAGCAACATCTCACGGTCGTCAAGGCCAAAACCATATGGCGTATAACCGTTGTGTAGGTACGCGTTATTGTGCAAATAACTGTCCTTATAAAGTAAGAAGATTTAACTGGTTCCAATATCCTAATAATAATGAGTTCGATTACAATATGAACGATGATTTAGGAAAAATGGTTCTAAATCCTGATGTAACGGTTCGTTCAAGAGGGGTTATGGAAAAATGTTCTATGTGTATTCAAATGACACAAGCAACTATTTTAAAAGCGAAGAAAGAAGGAAGACCAGTTGATGCAAATGAATTTGAAACAGCTTGTTCTAACGCTTGTAGTACTGGAGCAATGATGTTTGGAGATATCAATAAAAAAGAAGATACAATTACAAGTTTAGTGAATGATACTAGAGCTTATCATTTATTAGAACATGTAGGAACAAAACCAAATGTTGTTTATCAGGTAAAAGTGAAAAACACACAAGAAGCATAAAAAATAATATTAATAGATACTAATTAAATAAGAATATGTCGTCTCATTACGAAGCACCTATTAGACAACCTTTAGTTATCGGAGATAAAAGCTACCATGATGTTACTGTGGAAGTAGCAGCTCCAGTTGAAGGTAAAGCAAATAAATTATGGTGGACAGTTTTTACAATTGCACTTCTAGCTTTCCTATGGGGGTTAGGTTCAATTATTTACACTATTGGAACAGGAATTGGAGTTTGGGGTTTAAATAAAACCGTAGGTTGGGCCTGGGATATAACAAACTTTGTATGGTGGGTAGGTATTGGTCACGCCGGTACGTTAATTTCTGCTGTATTGTTGTTATTCCGTCAAAAATGGAGAATGGGTATTAACCGATCTGCTGAAGCAATGACGATTTTCTCAGTTGTACAGGCAGGTTTGTTCCCAATAATTCACATGGGACGTGTTTGGAATGCGCATTTTATGTTACCAATTCCAAACCAATTTGGTACACTATGGACAAACTTTAACTCTCCTTTACTTTGGGATGTTTTTGCAATTTCCACATATTTATCGGTATCATTAGTATTCTGGTGGACTGGTTTATTACCTGATTTTGCAATGTTACGTGATAGAGCTGTAAAACCTTTTCAAAAGAAAATTTATAGTTTAGTAAGTTTTGGTTGGTCTGGTAGAGCAAAAGATTGGCAACGTTTTGAAGAAGTTTCTTTGGTGTTAGCTGGTTTAGCAACGCCTTTAGTACTTTCGGTACATACAATTGTATCGTTTGATTTTGCTACTTCTGTTATACCTGGATGGCATACAACAATTTTCCCTCCTTACTTTGTTGCAGGAGCGGTATTCTCAGGATTTGCAATGGTAAATACATTGTTAATTATAATGAGAAAAGTTTCAAACTTAGAAGCATACATTACAAAACAACATATTGAGAATATGAACATCGTAATTATGATTACAGGTTCAATAGTAGGTTGTGCTTATATAACAGAGTTATTTATAGCTTGGTATTCAGGGGTTGAATATGAACAATACGCATTTTTAAATAGAGCGACTGGTCCTTACTGGTGGGCATATCTATTAATGATGAGTTGTAATGTTTTCTCTCCACAATTTATGTGGTCAAAACGATTAAGAACAAGTATTATGTTCTCATTCTTTATTTCAATAGTTGTAAATATTGGAATGTGGTTTGAAAGATTTGTAATTATTGTAACTTCATTACATAGAGATTATTTACCATCTTCATGGACTATGTTCTCACCAACTTTTGTTGATATAGGAATTTACGTTGGAACAATAGGTTTCTTTTTTGTATTGTTTTTACTATATGCAAGAACGTTCCCTGTAATTGCACAAGCGGAGGTAAAATCAATTTTGAAATCTTCGGGAGATAACTTCAAGAGATTTAGAGATGCTGGAGGGGTAAATCCTGCACCAATAATTTCTAAAGTTGTAAAAGAGGTTGAAGTAGACACTGAAGCTCAAACAGCTAGTTTATTAGGAATATTAGGTGTCTTTAATAAGGAAACGGACTCGGCAGATGATTTGAAACAAATTAGTGGAGTTGGACCAAAATTGGAAAAAACTTTAAATAGTATTGGTATTTATAACTTTGTTCAAGTTAGTAGAATGACAGATAAAGAGTATGACTTGTTAGATTCATTGTTAGATTCTTTTAAAGGAAGAGCTAAAAGAGATGATTGGGCAGGACAAGCTAAAAACTTAAAAAATAACGGTTAATTATGAGCTCAAAAGTAATACAAGCAATGTATAATGATGACGACATTTTAATGGATGCCGTTAAAGAAGTTCGAGCAGCGAGCCATCATATTGAAGAAGTTTATACACCATTCCCAGTTCATGGTTTAGAAAAAGCTATGGGATTAAAAGATACAAGGATTGCAATCACAGCTTTTATGTATGGTTGTGTTGGACTTTGTTTTTCTATTTGGATGATGAATTATATGATGATAGAACAATGGCCGCAAGATATTGGAGGAAAGCCAAGTTTTACGTTTTTTCAAAATATGCCTGCATTTGTTCCTATAATGTTTGAAATGAGTGTATTTTTTGCAGCCCACTTAATGGTAATTACTTTTTATATGAGAAGTAAATTATGGCCATTTAAAAAAGCAGAAAATCCAGATCCAAGAACGACAGATGATATGTTTGTAATGGAAGTACTAGTTGATGGAAACGAAGATGAATTAGTTTCATTTTTAGAAAGCACTGGAACCGTAGAAATTAAAGTAACTGAAAAGCATTAATTAAAATGAAAAACATTTTAAAAATAACAATTGCAATGGCTTTTTTAATGGTATTATCTTCTTGTTGGGGAGATAAGACAAAGCCAAATTATCAGTATATGCCAGATATGTATCATTCAGTTGGATATGAAACATATACTCAGAATCCAAATTATGCGAATGGAATGACGACTCAAAAACCTGTTGAAGGTGCTGTTGCTCGTGGTCAGGTTCCTTATGAATATGAACATACTGATGAAGGATATGAAGCCGCTAAATTAGAGTTGAAAAATTCTTTGGAAGTTAATGAGGCTAACTTAGAGAATGGTAAGAAAATGTATGATATCTACTGTATTTCTTGTCATGGTAAAACAGGAGCTGGAGATGGAATTTTATTCCAAAGAGATAAATTTTTAGGTATTCCTAATTATAAAGATAGAGATATTACTGAAGGAAGTATTTATCATGTAATTATGCACGGTAGAAATATGATGGGATCTCACTCTTCGAGATC
>Ga0209345_10004426_pt1 | contig 13594 bp, 16 predicted proteins | sample Cruoilmetagenom7_FD_187294 | JGI IMG/M metagenome (GOLD analysis project Ga0209345, IMG submission 187294) | Oil polluted marine microbial communities from Coal Oil Point, Santa Barbara, California, USA - Sample 7 (SPAdes) (version 2) | ecosystem: Environmental > Aquatic > Marine > Oil seeps ...
CCTACACTCAATACCATATTTGAAGGTTTTCCACAAAAAAACACTCAAAGTGATACCGCCTACAAAGATGCAATAGATAGTTTAAAAAAAGGCTCGTGCGTTCTCATCTTTACCCCAGATGATACACACTTTGAGATAGCACAGTATGCACTAAAATCTAGAATGCACACACTTGTAGCTAAGCCACTAGTGAAAACAACAAAAGAGCATAAAAAACTTCAAAAACTAGCTACAAAAAACAATCTTTTATTGATGTTAGAGGTGCATAAAAGATTTGATCCAATCTATGCAGATGCAAGAGATAATATTAGAACTTTTGGTGATTTTTCCTATTTTAATAGCTATATGTCACAACCAAAATCACAACTTAATACTTTCGCTTCTTGGGCTGGGATAAGTAGTGATATTAGTTACTATCTTAATTCTCATCATATAGATTTTTTATGTTGGACACTTAAAGGTATTGCAAAACCAAAAAGTGTGTATGCTCTAGCTTCAACAGGTGTTGCAGACAAAAAACTTCAAAGAGAAGTTGAAGATACTATCACTTTAACAGTACAGTGGGAAAATATAAAAGATGGAAGTTTGGGTACAAGTATCCATACAGCTTCATGGATAGCACCACCAGCAGATGTTCACTCTCAACAAAGATTTTTCTATATGGGTGAAAAAGGGGAGATAAATATCGACCAAGCTCACAGAGGATATACTCAAAGTACCGATACAAATGGTTTTAAAAGTTCAAATCCTCTTTTTATGAAATATACTCCAAAAGATGGGAAGTTTGTAGGGCAAGATGGATATGGATATAAAAGTATCGCTACATTTATAAAAAGTGTTAATACACTTCAAAAAGATACAAAGAGATTAAAAGAATATAATCAAACTTTGCCAACTATTCAAAATACTTTGAATGTTACAGAGATACTTCAAGCTGGAAGAAAGAGTTTAGACAAACAAAAAATTATTTATCTAGATTAGTCTATTTTACTAATATAATCCCCAATAAGATTTGTTTGTGTAAGGCTATTTTTTAGTTTCATACTTACACTATCTAGCTTCTTGATAAAATATAAGCTATTTTCTACATCATATATTTTTAGTAGGTCATTAAAAAGCTTCCCTTTTGTATCAAAGATAAAAACATCTTGTTTGTTTAAAGAAAACCAGATTAATCCTACCTCATATTTATCATTCACTTGGTATTTAGTAAACTTGGCAAAATCATCATCAAAACTTTTTACAAATTCAAACTTTGATTTTTGAAACTCTTGTTTGATAAAAAGATCAAAACAACCTCCTGCACTTCCATTCCAATCGTGTTGATAATCTAGCTCAATCACCTCTATGTAAAGCTCTCCTAAATCTAAACTATTTGCATCTATTACAGTACTTCTAAAGATATTTGGATCGTATAGAGTTTTTATATTCATACTATCAAAGGTGAGTGTGAAGTATTGTTCGTGGGAACTATCTAGGAGTATTTGTATTGAATTTTTCTCTTTGTTGAGGACAAATCTTTCTCTTGTTGCACTTTTTATTTTATTGAATATACTGTTTAAAAATCCCATCATTTCCCTTTTTAAAATTCATTTCCCTCTATAGTTCGATAATCTAAAGCGATAACTTCTAAGTTTTCAACACCATAAGTTATATCAATAGGTCTACAACACACTTCACAATCATCAATGATATTGTAAATCCCCTCTACTCCTGTATCCAAAAGTATAGAGATATGTTCTCTACAATAAGGACATACGATAAATCTCTCTTCCATAAGTTTTCCTTTATTTTGATTCAATAATGTTGTACAAATTGTATCGTAAGTAGATAAAAGGATAAGTTATAATTAAGCCCATAAGATATACAATTGCAAAATAAATATGCAACTTAGTTGCACTAATAAAAAAGAAAAGTTATCATATGCCTATAATAGAGATAAAAAACCTCACTTTTGCCTACAATAAACAAATCATTTTAGAAGATATAAATCTCAGTGTCCAAAAAAATGATTTTTTAGCAATTATAGGACCAAATGGTGGGGGAAAATCTACCTTACTCAAACTTATTTTAGGGATAGAAAACTATAAAAATGGAACCATAAAAATACTCGACCAAGAACCTTCTAAAAATCTATCAAAAGTAGGGTATGTACCACAAAATACAAACATAAATATCGATTTTCCTATCAAAGTTATCGAAGTTGTTATGATGGGACATGTGGGGCATAAAAGACCACTTTTGGGATATAGAAAAGAGGAGATTGCTTGTGCTATGGGTGCTTTAGCACAAGTAGGGATGGAAAAATTTGCTCAAATTAAGATAGGCTCACTCTCAGGTGGTCAGCGACAAAGGGTTATGATAGCACGAGCTTTGTGTGCTCATCCCGAGATACTTATACTTGATGAACCAACAGCAAGTATAGATGTAACTGGGCAAAAACAGATATATGATTTGTTGAAAATTTTAAATAAAACTATCACTATAATAGTTGTAAGTCATGATATTTCGGTAATACTTGGGTATGCTTCAAAAGTAGCCCATATCAATAAAAATATCTCATACCATGATATAAGTGATACAAAAAGAAATTTTGATAGTAGTGATGACCATTTTTGTGAAGTTGAGTTATTACAAATGTTAAGCAAAGATAGTACAAAAAAGAGTTGTTCATGTTAGATATGTTGCAATATGAGTTTATACAAAATGCTATCATAGCTGGTATCTTAGTAAGTTTTGCTTCTGGTATCATAGGTTCTTTGATAGTTGTAAATAGAATGGTGTTTTTAGCAGGTGGTATTGCACATACCTCGTATGGTGGGATTGGACTGGCTGTCTATTTTGGTTTTCCTATATTTTTTGGGGCTTCTATTTTTGCGTGTGGTGCTGCACTTTTGATGGCATTTATAACACTAAAAAATAGGAATCGAATAGATACATTTATAGGTCTTATTTGGGCAATAGGGATGGCAATAGGGATAATCCTCATTGACCTAACCCCAGGGTATAATGTGGATTTGATGAGTTATTTGTTTGGTTCAATATTAGCAGTGAGTGATCAAGACTTATATTTTATGGGTGGGTTGCTTTTTGTTATTATTGTTATTATGAGTGTATGGTATAAAGATATTTTAGCAGTTTCCTATGATAGTGAGTATGCAAATCTTCGATCTATCAATGTTCCATTTTTCTATACACTTATTTTAGTTTTATCAGCATTAACAGTAGTAGTTGCTATAAAAGTAGTGGGGCTGATTCTTGTGATAGCACTTTTAACAATTCCTATTTATATAGCTGAAAAGCTTTCAAATACACTAGCTTCTATGATGGTATATGCAGGAGTATTATCTACATTTTTTACACTCCTTGGACTATTTTTATCATACAACTATGACCTGACAAGTGGGGCAACTATTATTATGGTAAGTGGTGTTGGATTGATAGTGTATTTTGTAGTAGAAAAAATTGTACGCTATAAAAATAGTTTATAATCTCATTCTACATTCAGTTTTAGCTAAGATTAACAAAAAAATTACGCGTGATTTGCAGATACATAGCTAATAAATTAAGGCACTTACAATTCAAGATAAATAAATGAGAATTAACTGCGAAAGCTATTTTCTTTAATCTTAGCTAAAACTGAATGTAGAATTAGAGTTAATAGTATATAGTTTAATTATTCTTTAAAACTAGTAAAGCATCTCTATATATCGGTTCATCGATAAAACCATATTTCTCATCACTAAAACCAGTAATTCCTAAAGCTTGTTGTTTCTCAAATGCCTCTTTGATATATTCTGCTCTTTGGATAGATTCTTGATTGGTTGTAAAAACTTCATTTACAACATCAACTTGCCCTGGACTTGTACACCCTTTTGAAGTAAATCCCATAGCTTTTTCTTTGAGACACCATTTTCTAAAGGTATCTAAGTCTTTGTACTCTTGGTAGATGAAGGATACTGGATGTAGCCCAGCTATTTTACTATCTACTAAAAACTTACTCAAGATATAATCTATAGTTGGGTTATCAAGTTGGAGTAAGTTTTGAGGTAATCCTAGAGATTCTAGTAAGTCTAAGATACCTAAAAAAACCATAGTAACTCTTGGGTCAATTTTAAGTTGAGGTAAAAGTGCAAAAGCCTCTTTTGTCTCAATAGTTAAGTGTACTTGTATATCTATATCGATAAGTTTCAATGCTAACTTTACATCATCCAACGACATCACTTTTGGTATCCGTATAGCATAAGGTTTGATAGTATTAATTATCTTTATATCTTTTGCACCACAACTATCTAAACTATTTACACGAATTATCACATCACTGTTATCTCTACCTTTTAGTTTTTTCACAACAAGCTGTCGTGCAAACTCTTTATCATGAACTGCATCTTCAAGATTGACTGTAGCAAAATCTGTTTTTAAAACATCAAGTTTATCCAGATGTTTCTCTTTATCCCCTGCTACCATAAGAAATGATCTATTTTCCTTCATATTTGTCCTTGTTTTTAAGATAAAAAAAGATTGATTTTAACTCCTCTGGGGTTAAAAAGTATGTTGGCATACTGTTTCCATAGGTGAGTTTCTCACATACTTGTGTACTATCAAATTTCTTTTTCGGTTTTTCAAGTTTTGGGTCTAGTGTTTGTAAAAAATTTTTATAGGTTACATTGGTGATATCTTTTGTACGGATTGTACAGATATACTCTTTTTTCTTTACAGTATGTGTAAAAGTAGCTATGATTTTTCCCTTTGCACTTTCCCCATGACACTTACTACAGCTTATCCCTCTTGGATTTTTATAAAGCATTTTTCCATATTCATATTGGGTGATAAAAGAGTCTTCAAAAGTTGATTTTGAAAATAGCAAAGTAGTAAATAATAAAATTGATAGTTTAATCATGGATACAATTTTACCAATAAGTTACTTTAGGCGGGATTTGAATATGATAATGAATATTTTATTGAGCCTTATACGAATAATATTTAGTATCGTAAACTAATACTCGTTTGGAGTGTTGTATATTTTTAAAATAATTCATAATATTTATAACCACTAATGCAATAATCCCATAATAATTTTTAAACTGAAAGAAATAATAAAATATTATTTCTTTCAAAAAATTTGCTAATATTACTATTTGTAATTTATAGCTACTCAATTTTCTCTGATTTTTGTAAATTTGTACACAATTTGTTTTTTATCACTTTTGGTATTGTATTATGAAAAACAAAATTAAAGAGTTTTTAATGAGATATAAAATATTAATAGTAGAAGATGATCGTATCATTGCGAAAGATATAGAAAAAACATTAAGTAAAAAAGGCTTTAATGTTATTCAAATCACATCTAGTCATATTGAGACAATCAACTTTCTAGAAAATAATAAAGTTGATTTAATCCTTATGGATATCAATATTAAAGGAGCTATTGACGGAATACAAAGTTGTGATGAAATAAATCAAAAGTATAATATTCCTATAATATTTATTACTGCATATAATGATATAGAAACCATATCTTTGATTAAAGACAGCTATGCCGTTGGTTACTTGCAAAAACCTTTTAAATATGCAGATTTATTGTTAAATATATTTTTAATATTGAAGCATAATTCTCATCAACCTAAAATCATTCAAAAACATATTATTTTTCTTCAAAATGGATTTCACTATTGTTTAGAAAAGCGATTGCTTTATAAAAATAATGTAGAGGTAAATTTGTCTCAAATAGAGAAAGATATCTTATTTATTTTATGTAAAAATAAAAATAATTTTATTTCTTATGAGCAACTATTTGAAAATGTTTGGAAAAATCAAAAATTTTGTATTAATAAAATACGAGGTTCTATTTTTAGGTTGAAACATAAGGTAGTGGATTTAAATATTATAAACAATAAAGAGTATGGTTATAAGATAGAGTAAAATTAATCTCTCTATTTTTTATAATAAAGTGAAAAACAAATTTTGTGCAAATAGTGATATTGCATAATATTACTACATCATAAAAAGGAGAAAAAATGATAAATAATACGCTAAATATGGATGGTTTAAATTTGATAAAACATTTTGAATCACTTGAACTCAATGCTTACCAAGATAGTGTTGGGGTATGGACAATAGGTTGGGGACACACAGGAGCAGATGTGATAGAAGGGAAAACAATCACAGAAGAAGAAGCAGAAAACCTATTGAAAGAAGATTTGTCAAAGTTTGAAAAAGCTGTAAATAATTCTGTGACTATAGCATTAAATGAAAATCAATATGCTGCACTGGTGAGTTTTACATATAATTTAGGGATAGGAAATTTACAAAGTTCCACACTTTTAAAATTACTTAATTCAAAAGATTCTTTTAATGCGTCAAAAGAGTTTGTAAAATGGAGTAAAGCTGGTGGAAATAGATTAGAGGGATTAGTAAAAAGAAGATTATCTGAAAGAAATTTGTTTTGTTCATTTTTAGAACCAATAGTTACAGAAGTTCCTGATGATTGGGAAACAAATTATATGAATATATAATGGATAAATCAGTTAGCATAATTAAATTATACTAACTGATATGAAATATTTTATAAACCAGGTGCTCTCCAGTTGTGAATCACGCTATTACCATCTTGTAAAACACCACGATAATGACAACATAAACCTGTACCATCAGTATTTCCTTGAAAGCCAGAGGCATTTTCTACTACTGTATATTGTCCTACTCCTGTCCATGTTACTACCCATGGTATTCTACCTACAAAATCAAAATTATTATTAGCACCTACAGTGCCAACAAAATCTCGAATATCTCCTAATGTTTGAGGATACATAAACATTACTGTATTTGGATATTCATGTTCCAGTACTTCTATTCTTGCTTGTAGAACTATACCAGCTCTATGTACAACACCATCTAGAGTATCTTCTATCTCTCCAGTTGCCAAATTTCTTACATGCTTTGTTAAAAAAGCTTCAGTCATATTAAACATTTTTCTCTCCTATGATTTTTAATTTAAAATGGAAAACTTTTTACAATATGATCATTGATTCGTGCAAAAGTTTCAGGAACATCAGAATTGATAAACTCAATTTCTATCTTTGCCATACCACCACTATTTTTATCTCCAGATAAATCTAGTAAAATTGGTCCTTTGGGTGCATCATTAGTCTCTTTTTCAAGTGTTTTTTCTCCATCTTTTGTTTTAAAGAATTTAAAGAATCCTTGCTCTTTTTTTTCACTTTCATCTACACCTGTGAGTTTAGCTTCAAAACTTACTTTCATATTTTTTATTTTGATTGAACTTGGAGGATTAAGTGCAATTAATGGAATTTCTACATCATGGTAATTTACCTTACTATCTACAACAAAAGGGAGTTTTATATCCACATTTTTAGGCATTCCCAAATCTTCAATACTAATACCCTCTTTTTCCATAGTATCTTTATCTTTGTTGAGATAGAAATACCTTCCTAATGCTCTCATATGCTGTTGCTCTGAGATCTTTTGTGCTTCTACAACTGAATTATGTATCGCTTTTAATACATTATCTAAAAAAACTGCCATTATACTTTCCTTTTATTTTACTTCTCTTTCAAATCCTATATGATAAGTTGTTGCCTGCATGGTGAATTGATGCTCTCCAACTTGAAATATACCAAAGCTAATATCTTTTCCTATAATTTTCCCTTTTGGATAACCATTAAGGTAATCATTTAGCTGTTTTACCTGTTTATCTTTTGTTTCATCTGTCATAGGATTATTTGGGTCAATATTTCCTACTGTTATTCTTTTTATGAATTTAATATCAGACATTGCAAACGACTTTTCCATTCTATTCCTTTTTATTTCTTTATGTAATACACACCTTACTTTTTAAGGTGTGTATATCTAAAATACTTTTACTTAGGTGGTGTTACTGGTGGAGCACTTGGTGTACCACCAGCTGGAACAATTGCTCTATTCATAATATCAAGAACTCTTGCTAATCCCTCTGGCATACCATGATCCATTGCTTTAACTTCTACATGATATTTTGCAGATTTATCTGTACTTCTTGTATTCTCTTTATGTGCTGATACTGAACCAGACACTGTAACACTAAGACTAAATGGTCCATAACCAACTTTTCCAGTACCTGAAAATGAACCTTGTTTATCGCTAGATTCTTTTGAAGTATCAGAAGTTTTAATCTCCATATCAAAAGTAATATCTACAAGATCTACTTTTAAACTTGGAATTTGTACTATTGCCAATAAAGGAACATCAATGTCAACTTTTTGCTCTTTTCCATCAGAGTCTAAAACATTATATGCAAATGCTGCTGTTCTAACATTTTTATTCCCCTTATCATCTGTAGCAAATCCTACCTTGTCAATAAAATCTGCTGTTGTTTGTGCCAAATTAAGATTTGCATCACAAGCCGCTGTTAATGGTGCTCCAATTAAGGATGCCATAGGTAAACCTTTAAATTCGTCTCCTAGTCCCATCTCTTCCTCCTTTTAAATTTTTACCTAATCACAAAATAAATAATTTATATGATTAAGTTAATGAAAGTATTACATTCATAAATTTGTATCTAATTTGTTTTTTAAAGATGATGAGTATTTTATATTTAATAAGATTCATAGTAAATTTTGGATAAAATCGCAAATATTATAGATACAATTATTAATCAATTAGGAGCAAGTTTGGTCACTTTAAAAGAAGCTTTAAGTTTAGATGAGCAACAGATTATAACACTCAAAGAGGATTTGAAAAAGTCAATCGAGGAAAATAAACAATTAGGTGCTTATGTTGAACAGTTTACTGATACAGAAGTCTTAAGCTCAGATAGTGGTATCCCAATCGCTATAAAAGATAATATCAATGTAAAAGGTTGGGAACTTACCTGTGGTAGTAATATTTTAAAAAACTACATAGCTCCTTACAATGCAACAGTTATTGAAAACTTAGAAAAAAATGGATTATGTGCATTTGGACGAGCCAATATGGATGAGTTTGCAATGGGAAGTAGTACAGAGTCTAGTTGTTATGGGAAAACATTAAATCCAGTTGATAATACAAAAGTACCAGGTGGAAGTAGTGGAGGAAGTGCAGCTGCAGTTGCAGCTGGACTTGCTATTGCTGCTCTTGGAACTGATACAGGTGGAAGTATTCGTCAGCCAGCTGCTTATTGTGGTTGTGTTGGTATGAAACCAACTTATGGAAGAGTTTCTCGATATGGAATTGCAGCTTATAGTTCAAGTCTTGATCAGTGTGGACCTATCACACAAAATGTTGAAGATGCAGCTATTTTATATGACATAATTTCTGGATATGATCCAAAAGATTCAACAAGTGCAAATGTAGAATATACACCAGTTGCACCAAATCTTGATAGTTCAAAAAAACTTACAATTGCTGTGATTGATAACTTTATAGAAGAAGCAAGTGATGAGATAAAAGAAGCTATGAATAAATCTATCAAAATACTAGAAGATGCAGGACACTCTATCGTACATAAAAGAATGATGGATACAAAAAATATCCTCTCATCTTACTACATAGTTGCAACAGCAGAAGCTAGTGCAAACTTAAGTAGATATGATGGTATTCGATATGGAAATAGAGCAGAGGCTACAAATTTAAAAGAAACATACCTTAATACTAAAACTCAAGGGTTTGGAGAAGAGGTACAAAAAAGAATTATGTTAGGTTCTTTTGTATTAAGTTCAGGTTACTATGATGCTTACTATATTAAAGCACAAAAGGTAAGACACCTAATAAAAGATGAGTTTGACAAAATTTTTAATGATTCAGATTTGATACTAAATCCAGTGGCTCCAACAACTGCTCCTAAGTTTGGTGCATTTGCTAGTTCTTTGGAGATGTATTTAAGTGATATCTATACAATCTCAGTAAACTTAGCAGGACTTCCAGCTATCTCACTTCCTGTATCAAAAGATAGTGATGGGATGCCAATTGGTTTACAGTTGATTGCAAATGCATATGATGAACAAACTTTATTTGACGGTGCTTTAAGTTTAGAGCAAAATATTAATTATACTAAATAGAAGGGAATATAAATGAGAATAAGAAAAAGAGCATTAACATTTGAAGATGTACTACTAGTACCTGCAAAATCTGAAGTTTTACCAAAAGAGGTTAGATTAGAAACTAAGTTAACAAAAAACATCTCTTTGAACATCCCTTTTGTAAGTGCTGCTATGGATACTGTTACTGAATATCAAGCTGCTATTGCTATGGCTAGACTAGGTGGTATTGGTATTATCCATAAAAATATGGATATAGCGACACAAGCTTTACAAGTAAGAAAAGTGAAAAAAAGTACAAGTGGGATGATTATAGATCCAATCTCTGTAAATCCAGAGCAAACACTTCAGGATGCAGAAAACCTTATGCATGAGTTTAAAATATCAGGAGTTCCAGTTGTAGATAAAAACAATACTTTACTAGGAATTTTAACAAATAGGGATATGAGATTTATAAAAGATTTTTCTCAACTATGTGGTGATATTATGACTAAAATGCCACTTATTACTGGTAAAAAAGGGACAACTTTAGAAGAAGCAGCTGAAGTTATGCATCAAAATAAAATAGAAAAACTTCCAATTGTAAATGAAGATGGGACACTAAAAGGTCTTATTACAATTAAAGATATCAATAAAGTGATAGAGTATCCAAACGCTATTAAAGATGAGCATGGAAGACTACTTGTTGGGGCTGCAATTGGCGTTGGACAAATGGATAGAGCAAAAGCTTTAGTTGAAGCGGGTTGTGATGTACTTGTACTCGACTCAGCTCATGGTCACTCAAAAGGTATTTTAGATACAGTAAAAGCTATCAAAGATGAACTAGATGTAGATGTTATAGCAGGAAATGTGGCAACAGCAGAAGCAACAGAAGATCTAATTAAAGCAGGAGCTGATGCAGTTAAAGTAGGGATTGGACCTGGATCAATTTGTACAACAAGAATTGTTGCAGGTGTAGGTGTTCCTCAAATATCTGCTATAGATGAGTGTGCAGCAGCTGGTGCAAAATATGGTGTTCCTATTATTGCTGATGGTGGTATTAAATATTCTGGTGATGTAGCAAAAGCACTTGCCGTTGGTGCTGGTTGTGTTATGATGGGAAGTGCCTTAGCTGGTACTGAAGAATCTCCAGGTGAAGTTATCTTAGCTCATGGTAGAAAGTTCAAGTCATACAGAGGTATGGGAAGTATTGGAGCTATGACAAAAGGGAGTACTGATAGATATTTTCAAGAGGGAACAGCTGCTGATAAACTAGTACCCGAAGGTATTGAGGGAATGGTTCCATATAAAGGATATATGTCAGAAATTATCCACCAATTTATTGGGGGATTAAGAAGTTCTATGGGATATTTAGGATCTAAAGATATCCCTACATTTCATGCAACTGCAGAGTTTGTTGAGATTACAAGTGCGGGACTTAAAGAGTCTCATGTGCATGATGTAACAATTACGAACGAAGCTCCTAATTACCACATCTAAAAAAAGAAAAAGAGGTTTATAACAGCCTCTTTTTTCAAATTTCTGTGTTTCTCGCAAAATTTGCTCAGTCACTTACTTCAGTAAGTTCCTTTCACAAATTTTACTCTAGCCTTGAACTTTAAAAAAATAGGCTATTCTAAACCTCTTTTTAATAATTGTAAGATTTAAAATGGATATTTAAATTATAATCTCACCCTTAGCGGTTTCTCTAACTTTTTCTATATTAAAACAAGCATTTGCAATGTTTCTTACTGTTGTATCTTTATATTTTTCTATCATGCTATCTATAAGTTTTAACTCTTTTTTTGTGAAGACTGATTTGTCAAACTCCTCTTCAACTTTTATAAATTGTAGTTCGATGAAGTTTTGTTTATTGACTATCTCTATATCTACAAAGTCTAGTAGTTCTTGGATGAGATACAGCCTTTCATCCTCTTCTTCTAGGTCTTCTTGATTTGCTATAATATCAAAAAGTTCTGATAAAGTTTTTGGTTCAGGGGCTCTGGGTGCTTTTATATACTCTTCTCCAAATATTTTTACATCATAAGTTTGTAATGATTTATAATCTATCAAAAAAAGTAAGATAGAGAGTTTTTTGTCGTTAATATATGATACTTTATTTTCTATCATATAAAGTATAAAGTTTGCTACTTTTGTTATATCCATATTTTTGGAAGTCCTTTTTATTTACTGTTTATTTTAACTATTATAGTTTATGATGTATGGCAAGAAAAATATCACTATACATAGTATAGACAAGATAATTCCTGAGTAAAATTGTGTGATAGCTTTTTTATCTTGATTCTCTTTCATTTGGGCATAAGTTTTATTATCTTTATAAGCTGTATTAAATGAGATAATAGTTCTATATACCAAAATAAACAGTGCGAGCCAAGTTATCCAAGTCATTGAGTTATAACTGTACTGGAGTGCTATTGTAAAATCTTCAAACGAATTCATATATTATTTTTTCCTTTATTATATAGTTGTACCATCTTCAAGGATAACTTTATCTCTTCCTTGACTTTTTGCTTTATACATAAGTTGATCTGCTTTATTGATAGTTTCTAAAGGAGATTGATTGCTTTCTCTAAGTGCAATACCACCACTAAATTTTACCTCTATGAGATGATCTTTGTATCTAAATTCTCTGTTTTCTATAAGGTCTTTAATCCGTTTTACATATTTAGTTATCTCTTTTATATTATCATAGTTTAGGATAATAATAAACTCTTCACCACCATATCTTGCTAATATATCTATATCACGACTAAGTTTGTTTAATAGTGCTGCAAATGTTTTCAATACATTATCTCCACAAGCATGCCCATATTGATCATTGATTTTTTTAAAATGGTCTATATCATAAAGAGCAATTGCATAGTTAGTATTAAATATATTAAATTTTTTTTCTATTTTTTCTAATTCTATATCAAAAGCTCTTCTGTTGTAAATATTAGTTAAATAGTCAATATTTTTTTCACTTTGGGCTTGTTTAAGTTCCTCTTGTAGGAGAAGAAATTTTTCTTCTATATCCTCAAGATTTTCCTTCTCTTGAAGAAGCGAATATCTATGCTCTTTCACAGCTTCTTCAAGATTATAAATAGTATCTATAAGTTTTGTTTGTAAACCGCCTAGTTCTCTTGAAGAAGATTGTGAAATATGAAGTTCTTCAAGTTCCTCTTTAATATCTAAAAAGGTATTTGATGAATTATCACTTGAAAGAATCATTCTTTGAAATTGTTTAGAGAGTAGTTTGGTAAGTTTTATAATATCTTGACTTTTATTTTGAACCACTTCTCTATCTTTTGATATCCTTGTTGTGGTGAGATTTTTAAGTTCATTTATAGAGTCAATTTCAAATAAATTATCTGGTTTTTTTAGCACTTTTGAGACAAATATTTCAATTTCATCTTTAATATCATGATCAATAGAAGGTGCTAAGATATCTGTAAGATCGTGAATAAATATTTTTATTTTTTCTTCATCAATCTCAGTTAAATCAAATAGGTGTTCAAGGTTATGTGATTTTGCTTGGATATAAAATTCGTGAGCATAATTTTTTGGAATGGCATCAAGATTTTTCTTTTTTAATCCTATAA
>Ga0209345_10004427_pt1 | contig 13593 bp, 9 predicted proteins | sample Cruoilmetagenom7_FD_187294 | JGI IMG/M metagenome (GOLD analysis project Ga0209345, IMG submission 187294) | Oil polluted marine microbial communities from Coal Oil Point, Santa Barbara, California, USA - Sample 7 (SPAdes) (version 2) | ecosystem: Environmental > Aquatic > Marine > Oil seeps ...
AATTTCAATAACAATCGATTTCTTTTTTGCTTTAATATAGCTTCATTTTTTCCTGGAAAAATTAAAGAAGGTGCATTTGGCAACACAGCTAAAGAAGCGGTTTGTCCCCAGCTCAAATCTTGAGAAGGGATCCCAAAGTATCTCCATGATGCTGTTTCAAGTCCTATTACATTTCCCCCAAATGGAGCATAAGAAGCATAAAGTGTTAGTATTTCTTTTTTTGAATACCTTGCTTCTAATCGAGTTGCTTGAACTATTTCAATCAGTTTTTCAGCATAATTTCTCCCTTTATTTTTTCGAGATAATCGAATGACTTGTTGTGTTAAAGTACTTCCTCCACGTCTTTTTTCAGTAGTGAGATTCTGCCATAAAGCTTTCCCAATAGATATAGGATTAAAACCAGGATGTGAATAAAAATATTCATCTTCAAAATGCAAAATAGATTGCTCAAATCGATAAGAAACCGAGTCCATTTTTGGGAACCTCCATTGACCATCATCTGCTATTCTAGCTCCTAACATAATGCCTTCTCTACTTTCAACCACAGTAGAAGTAGGAACTTTAAATAAATCTGAAGGAAGACAAAAAAACCATAGTACAAATAGCACAAAACCAAGACTCATCTTGATTTTGTGCTTTTTAAAAAAAGCAGTTATCTTATTATTAATAATCAATTTTTACTGCTTTACAGAGACCCATTCTCCTTTATTTCGAGCATAATAATTATTATCATACATAGCCTCGACTTGAGTACCAGGTAAATAATAATATCCTAAATAAGAAGCATTAAGTTTTACGGTAAATGATTTTAAACTTCTTGATTTAATATCAAAATAGAAATTAACACGATCGTCTCTTATATCGGTATATCTAGCATTTCCAGTTGTGCCACCTTCTAATTCTGTAAAACTGGTATTTACAATTTCCCAACCGCTTGGAAATATTTGAGATAAGGCTACATTACCTATCCAATCATTCGAATTGTTATGTACCGTTACTTTTGCAGTAATTTCAGTTCCTTGTTGTAAACTTGAAATAGACATTTTATTTCCTTCCCCGTCATAAAAATTAGTGATAACCTTTAAATTACGCTGTTCAGTTAATTCTTCTCCTAAAGGCAATTTTCCTTTTTGATGTAAACTCACATACACTACATTTCCTTTTTTATTTGAAACCTGAATTGAATTTGTACCCATGTTAAATGAAACACTACGTTGAGCAACAGCTCTATCTGTTTTTATATTAATCATTTTCCCATTATCTGAGTAACTCATCTCAATAGATTTACCACCGTTTTTAGTCACCATTTTACCCATTGCTAATAAAGCATATGATGTTTCTTGCGTACTATACCAACGTTGAGAAGATAACTCTTTCGCTACTGAAATTGCCAAATCTCTTTGTTTTGAATCACCTAATACTACCATAGTTTCTAAAGCCATCGCTTTATTTCTGAAAGGAGAACCATAAGTATAATAATCGTATCGTTGAGGTTTAAAATTAATATTTGCAGATTGTGTAATCTCCTGAGCCACTTTCTTTTTACCTGCTAATGCATAAGCTGAAGCCAATCTCCATTTTGCATCATTGCTTAAATTTTTAGATTCGCGTAAACGATTCATTGCAGCTAATTCAGGTTTTCCAGCTAAGGCTAAAGTATACAATCGATACGCTTGAATTAAACTCGAATTATATCGTGTATTAGAATTTCTCCATTGACGTGCTGAATTTTGCTGATAACGAACCCAATTACTCATAAAAGTTATAGGCAATGCATATCCTTTTTGTTGTGCTTCTACCATAAAATGACCTGCATAACTAGTTCCCCAATCATCTGGATTGGATTCACCTTGCCAATAACTCATACCTCCACTTGTTGTTTGAAAGTTTCCTAATCGTTTTATTCCTGCTTTAATGTTTTTTTCAATTTCTTTTTTCTTATCAAAAGTGATGTCAAAAACTTCATCTAAAAATAATTGAGGGAATACTGAAGAAGTTGTCTGCTCTACACATCCATGTGGATACTGAATTAAGTATTCCATACGTTTTCCAAAATCCATAGGAGGAATCGTTGAAAACTCTAACATTGCATCGTTTGACCCTGCAACTCCAAATGTTTCAAAGTTGATAGTTTCTGACCCGTTTTCGCTCACAATAAACTGACTTGTTTTTTGTGTTATCGGATTCGGATTTTCAACATCTATTTCTACTTTATAACTCGCTTTTTCTCCATTTCCTGAAGCAATAACTTCAATCGTTTGAAATTCGCTTACGGGTAATACTTCAAATTCAAAATTGACAATTTGTTCTCCTAATTCATTAAATGAAATAGTTTTCTGTGTTCCGTTAATAGGTTTAAAAGCTTCACCTGCATTTACTGAAACTGACACATTCTTAACCTTTTTTTCCATTGCAAAAACCGTAACTGGAAGGGTAACAGTTTCTCCAGGAGAAAGCTTTCTTGGTAAAGAAGCTAAGACCATTAATGGTTTTCGAACTGGCGTTGTTTTGTCTGATTTTCCAAACGCATTTTTCGAATTATCACCAGCGATGATCATCGTTCTCACTGATCCAATATAATTCGGCATGGTGATTTTATGATTTGCCTTCTTCCCAGATTTCAAGGTAAAAGGCCCTAAAAATTTAACGACAGGTTTAAAGCGATCTGCTTTTCGATTTTTTGCACCTGCTGCTTCATCACCTCCACCAATCGCATAAATATTATCTACACTTCCGGAGTAAGCTCCAATGACATAATCGTAAATATCGAATGTTTTTACACCCAAAGCTTCACGTGTATAAAATGCTTCATGAATTTTTGGAGTTTTAAAACGCGTAAGATCTAACAAACCTTCATCAACCATCGCAATGGTATAGGTCATTTCTTTTTTGTTTTCTTCAGAAACTTCTACAGTAAATGTTTCTTCAGGCTGTAATACATCGGGCATTTTTAATTTAGGATGCAACACCGTTGCTGGATCTTCAACCAATACTGGAACTACACCATACAAACGCATTGGTAAATCATTCTTTGTTTGTTCATGCGGTTGCAACAATGAAATATTGATATATACATTAGGTGCCATTTCTTTGGTTAATGGAACACTAATTTTCGTTTCTCCTTTTTTAGTTTCCACCCATTGTGTTGAAAGAACTTCGGTGCCATTTTCAATACTTAATAATGCACGTCCTTCACTTGCTGACGGAAAAGTAACTACAGCATCTTCACCTACATTATACTTTTCTTTATCTGCTGAAAAAACAAGCATCTTAGCGCTTTCAGAATCTCCGCCTGTTGGACGTTTCCACCAGTTTCTATAAAAATAAGCGATTCGTCCTGTAGCATGTCCAGAATTTTTATCGATTACTCTAATTAAATATCTACCTCCGTCAGCATCAGGAATATTCACTTTAATGTTTGCTTTTCCATTTGCTCCTGTAGTTACAGAAAAATCTCTTACAGGTCTATGAACTGTCGCGTTTTCATATCGAGATAAATTATCATATCCTCGATTCCACCACCATCGCCATTCCATTTTAAACACTTTCACTTCAAGGTTTCTGTTTCCGCTTGCATTTCCTTGAGCATCTACTGTAACTACATCAAATTCGGTGTCTTCATCTGTAAAAAAAGAACCATATTGACGTGCTTTTGGAGATTGTAATCCTACAAAATGTGAATATGGAGCTAAATTCTTTGAAAATACATCGATTGAAAAATCACCTCCACCTTCAAAAACTTTGGTCAAAAAGGTTGCTTTCAACATTCCTGGAGCATTTTTGTAAATATCAATGTTACGCGTGAAATCTATAGTTCCTTCCGAAGAAAGATTAGCATCTAACAATGGAATTTCAACCTCATCAAAAGAACGAATTGGGTCATTAAACTGATACTTCTTAAATTTTGAAAAGGCAGATCCTGTCGACCTCAATGTAGCATCCATCGTAATTTTAAAATTCCGTGCAGGCGCTCCATGTAACCATAAAGCAGAAGCTGTTCCTTTTATAGGCTTACTTGCGTCTAAAATTTCGTCTTCAAAATCAAGCTTCAATTTTAATCGATTCGGTTTTATAGTTGCTACTTTTAAATTCTTAGTAAATTTTGCTCCTCCTACCGAAATCGTTGCTTGCCAATTTCCTGTTGGATCATTGGCTTCAGTTTTAATAGGAAAATAATAAAAACCATTAACGCCTTGTGTTACTACTTTCCGTTTTACTAACTTTCCACGAGCGTCAGTAACTTCTAATTTAACTGGATGATCTTTTGGTAAAGGATTTCCACTATCATTTAATACAAATGTTAAATGAATATCATCTCCTGGACGGTGCGCTCCTCTTTCGGTGTACATAAATCCTTTTAATCCTTTTTGTAATCGTTTTCCAGAAACATCGAATTTACTTAGGGATAGTGCATTTCCATCTTCTAGTTTTGCATAAGCATAATTATTATTCTTTTGTGCCACAGCAAACGCAATTGTTTTATCACTATCGTAAATGGTAAGTCCGTCTGTATCGGTAGAAGTAGTTCCTATTAATTGTTGTTGAAAATTATAAAGGTTGACTTTTACACCTTCTTCAGGTTGAGTTGTTAGCAAATTTGTGACTGCAAAATGATAGCTTTTATTATTCCCTTTTTTTACGATGAAACCTAAATCTGAGCCTAAAATATTTGCTCTCGCAATTCGATCTTCATGATAGTATGCAACATGACAAGGATTATCTCTTTGTGACCAATTATAATTATTGGTTCGCCAAGAATAGCGTTCGTTATCCCAATATTGTTCTTCTCTTTCTTCTTCATCCATTGAATCTGAAGTAGAAGTTTCTTCATAATAATACTCATCTTCGTTTTCTTCGGAAGTAGATGTATTTACAGAACAATCATAAGAAATATATTCTTTTTTAAAACTGATTTCAATACGATATAAAGCACCAGGCTCTGCATTAAATAATTCAGAAAGGTTTAAACCATGAGCTTTCCATACATCTTGTTTTGAAGAGCCTTCATCTAAATTAATCATCTTTTTTGCAATTCGTCTTCCTACTCTCTTTATGTTATAATCATTTGCATCATTCAGATTTGAAGATTGTAAAAACTGAAGCATATTATCTTCAAAAATCTTAATAACTCGAACATCAACTGCAGAAACATTGACCGCTTCAAAATAAAACGGAGTTGAGGTTGCATCTGGCAAAATGACTCCGCTTGATATTAATCTAATCTGAGGTTTAATTTGTTCGAATGAGATTAATTCTGAAAATTCTTTTTTCAATCCGAAATTTGAAGTGTTTTTAATTCCGTTGAAAATTGTAACACGTACATTTCCAATCACACGATTTGGCGGATATACATGTAAAACATTCCCATCGACTTCAAAGCGAAGATTATTTGTGTTTTCAATTGATACTAAACCTGCGAAATTTTGATTTTCTTTTAGAGGGTCTGAAAAATTAATAGACAATGAAGCTGAAGGGGACAATGTGCTTTTTAAATCGACAACTGTAAAGTTGTTTTGTCCAGGAATACTAAAATCATTTTCTCCATTATTTTTAGCATTTATTACTTTCCCATTCCATTTAATATTAACTTTTGAATCTTCTATTTTACGATGAATACTATCAATTTTAAAATTAAAAAAACGAGAGGATTCAGCATCCGAAAGCCATTTAATAGAAAGATTTTTATCTTCTTGAGACACTTCAACAAGCTGCTTTGCATTCTCTAAAGAAATTACATCTGAAGCTTCAATAGTTCCTGAAATATATTGCCATTCTTTGCTGTAGGATTGTAAATTTCCTAAGTCCAGTTTAAAGTTTGGAGTGATTGTTTTAAAACTAAACGTATATTCCCTAAAGCTTTTATCGATATCGTCGTATAACTTATTTAGCTTAACCGTTACTGAATAAACCGTATCAGGTTTTAAATTTTCTGAAGGCTGAAAAACAAGGGTTCTTCCGTTTTCGATTAATAATTTTCCTTCTGCTTTCGGGCTAATTTTTAAATAATCTGAAGGAATTTCTTGAGTTACATCAAATTGATCTAATGATTTTGCAAGTTCAATACGAATGGGAGTTGCTACAGATTGATTTCCGTAGGTATTGTAAGAAACATATTCTTTGAATTTAAACAGATTATCTGTTTGAGCAGAATCACTTTTATCTTCACAAGAAGAAAATAAAAATAGAGAAAATAAAAATAGAGAAATGCGAAATAAGGACTTCATAAAACGATGGTTTAAGACATTAATAAAAGTACATAAAAAATGATGGTATACAAAAGCAAGTCTTAGTATAAATTCGAAATCAATTTTTTTCAAAAAAGAACGAAAAAACACCATAAATGGTCAAAAAAGAATGATTTTTATCAATTTTTTAATGAAAAATGACAATTTTCATCCATTTTATAAATTGGAAGGGAAGTTAATATGATAACGTATTAATAATCAATCATCTTATTTTAAGAATTCAGATTTATGAAGAGTTTAACAGTATCTATTCTTCTTCAGTTTTTAATAACTTTTTATATGCGATGTATTCAGGATAATTCCATGATAAAAAATGCTTGGATTCCCAGGCGTCTTTAAAATTCATTTTACGATTTTCAATTCTTCTCTTGTATTCCGAAGGAGTCATTAAATAATCGTCTATGGTGAATTTCCCTTTCTGAAGTTCATGCATTTCGTTTAACTCTTCAATATTAAATTCTAGATGAGGCAATGATTTGTCTGAAAGTGTTGCCAAGTAATCTAGGTGCAAAAAAGAAGTGTCTACATGGCTAAAATTATATTTTGCTATACAGCTGTCCCAATTTATTCCTGAGAAAAGGACCAATACAATGAACACAAAAAAGCTGTTCTTTTTAAATAAATAAAATGAAGACTTTCGCTTTTTAATTTTTATAGCAACGGTATATAATCCATAAAGAGTTACGATAAGAAAAATTATTACACCTATTCTTTTAAATGCTAACGAATAATGTTCAATGTATCTTAAATTTCTTACGCCAACCGATAATGCAAGGAATCCATTTTGAAAAATCCATACATAACTAAGTTTCTTTAAAAGTGAATTCTTTTTATAAAAATTTAAGTTCCCTCTGAAGTAATATAGAACTAACGCTATGGAAATTAATATAGATAAGATCAACAAATATGTTCCTTGATGCACAAATTGCTTTAAGGATTCTCCTTGCCATTCAAAATTGATCCAAACCCAATTAATATCAATAACATTTAATATTAATAGAATTAAATTTAAAATGATAAATAGAAAAATAGCAGACTTGTATTCATTTTTTAAAGCCAGAAACCCAAAATATCTTTTTCCTATTTTCTTTTTTCTGAATAAAGTTTCACTAGACTTTAGATCTTTTTCTACAATAAACTGACTCGAATTTCTTATTAAATAAAAATTGCTGAAAAGTAAACATACCAAGAAAGTGAACACAACAAAAAAATCAATATCCTTGAAAACATAGATAAATGCATTTTCTATTGATAAAAGTGATTTACTAATCATATCACTAAAAACAGAGTTAGATAGAGAGTATAAAACGATAAAAAGAGAAATGATTAATAAAGGGATTAAAAAGATTCTACTTCTATAAAGCCATTTCCCTAAACTCATATTTCCCATCTTAGCTTTAAAAATTTTCTTAATGAATAGTTCTTGACTTTTAAAAAGAGAAATAAAAGCGATTCCCATTGAATGAATTAAAGATTTTGCGTTTGGGAAATTTAAATTGCCTATCAATAGAAACCAAGCTAAAAAGTTAATGAAGTATGAAAATTTTGAATGAACAACGACCGTAAAAATTGAAGTTAACAAAAAACTTATGGAGACTACTATCTGGTTTTTACTCTTGAGATTTATTTGCTTTGTTAATAAAAACCAAATGAAAAGTAATACTTGAAATATTAAAAGATTAAGACCAAAAACATGTTTATAAAATAAAACTGTTGAAATAATGGCACATAAAAGTAGAACTAAAAGGTTTGTTTTTAACTTCATCTATTTTATAATTTAGAAATGAATAGATGTAGTTTTATGCCATAAATGCTCTTAGATTTATAAGTAGATAAGCATTATTGTTTTTGGTTGCGTTCTTATTTAAAAAAAGAAGTATACCTTTCTAAATGAGAATTTAAATCTTTGAAACTCTTTTTACAAGTTGCTATTTCAGAAGAACCAATACCTTCAAATAAATCAATCATTGGTAACAAGTAGTTGTGTAATTGGTTATGTGCTTCTCCTTTCATGGTACATTTTTGAAAAAGCTCAGTAAAATCTGTTTCTAACCGTTCTTTTAAGGTTTGATAGGTTTCAACATTTTCAGTCTCTGTAAAAGAATTTAAACGACTTTGCATTTTTTGAATACCAATAGTAGTATCTTCATTTGCTTCCCAAAGTTTTCCATTGTCTAAAACCACTTCATCAGTTTCAGAACTATGTATGATTTCTTCAGTTTCAGTTTCAACTTTAGTTTCTTTTTTTTCTTCCGAAGTATTTTTACAAGATATAAGGATAAAAAGTACAATAATATATAAGAGTATTTTTTTCATTTGTATTAAAGGTTATTAAATTCATATTCACGTTCTACTTTGCATATTCTAACTTTATACCAAGCATACCATTTGTTTTTCCCCTGATTTTGTGCTTCTAAATGATCAAGATTTGCTTTCCAATTTTTGATATCCTCTAAAGTTTCCCAATAACTAATAGCAATTCCTAATTCATTTCTAGCACTTTCAAAACCTAAATATCCAGGTTGCTTTTTTGCCAATTGTTCCATAGCATCTGCCATTTCTCCATAACCTTCAATAGATTCTGTTTGGCGATTGGTAAAGATAACGGCATAATAAGGTTTATTCATCTTTATAGATCTTAATAATTAATTCTCCTTCTGCATTCATATGAGCACGATACATTCCTGCGGTATTAAACTCCATCGCAACATTCCCTTGATTATCAATAGCAACAATTCCTCCAGTTCCTCCTAAAGCAGGTAGTTTATTCTGAATAACTTCGGAAGCAGCTTCTTGTAAACTCACTCCTTTATATTCCATCATAGCAGAAATATCGTGAGCAACCATTCCTCTAATGAAATATTCGCCCCAACCTGTTGAAGAAACAGCACAAGTAGCATTATTAGCATAAGTTCCAGCTCCAATTATGGGCGAATCTCCTATACGATTCCAACGTTTATTAGTCATACCTCCAGTAGAAGTTCCAGCCGCTAGGTCTCCGTTTTTATCTAAAGCTGCACAACCAACCGTTCCAAATTTTGAATCTTTAATAAAAGGATCTTCAAATGATACTTTATTTTCTTTATCTTTTTCTCTTTGTTTCACTCTTTTTAGAGAGTTAAATCTATTTTCTGTAAAAAAATAAGAAGGGTCTACCAAATCAAACCCTTTCTCTTCTGCAAAAACTTCAGCACCTTTTCCACTCAACAACACATGAGGTGAATCATTCATTACTGCTAATGCAAGGTTAATAGGGTTCTTAATACGCGTCACTCCAGCAACAGCTCCAGCGTTTAAATTTGAACCATCCATAATAGAAGCATCAAGTTCATTGGTTTCTTCATGGGTAAAAACAGCTCCTTTTCCTGAATTAAACAAAGGTGAATCTTCCATAATATTAATTGTAGCTGTTATAGCTTCAATTGAAGTGCCTCCTTTTTCCAAAATTGAATGTCCTTTAGTTATTGCCTCTTTTAATTTTGAAGTAAATGCATTTTCTAGCGAATCACTCATATTCTTTTTAAGAATTGTTCCTGCTCCACCATGAATAACAATTCCAAAATTTTCAGTCTTATTCATCACTTTTTCGCGCGATTTTTCGCTCTCTATATTATCGATTTTATCATTTTTGCAGCTAAAAAGTACAAATAATCCGATAAAAAGTACAAAAACTTGTCTCATTTGTTAATTTTTTTTAAGAAAATACAAGATAATCAAAAAACCCTTACAAAATGAGACCTCACAAAGAATATTTTGTAGGAAAAACATTGTAATAAAGTACAAAACATCGATGAAATGCATTCTATAATCGACAAAGTGCTGTTTTTTAACATATTTTTTATATATTTGACTCAACATCATGCCTCAAATTTGATGTCCCCGCATTATGAAACTTTTAAAAACTAGCCTACTTGCTTTGGTACTTTTATGTGTAGTAACTTCTTGTTCAAAAGAAGACTCTGGAAATGTTGCTGAAGAAGTAAATTACTCAATCGATTTAAATCTTGCACAAGAAACTGATTGGGAATTTGCTGATGAAATTCTTACTCTTATAAATGAACACAGAACTTCTTTAGGGCTTTCAACTATACTTAGAGATCAACAACATGCATCTGCTTATGCTGTAGATCATACAAAGTATATGATTGAAAATGATAAAATTAGCCACGACAACTTTAGTTTCCGTAATAATGGAATGAAAAACAGAGGCGCAAAATCTGTTGGTGAAGTTGTAGCTTTTGGTTATAGCGATGCTGAAAGCGTAGTTAATGCATGGTTAAACAGTCCATCACATAAAAGTGTACTTGAAGGGCCTTATGCCTATTCTGGTTTCGGAATAATCCAAAATTCTCAAGGACAATACTTTTTTACACAACTTTTCTATAGAAAATAAAATACTTTTTTCATCCTAAGCCTTTTTGCCGTATTTTTAAAAAATAAAAAATACGGCTATGGCTATTTTAAAACCTTTTAACTTAAATAAGTGGATAGAAGAAAACAGGAATTTGCTAAAACCTCCTGTTGCTAATAAAAACTTATATGTAAAATCTGGCGATTATATTGTAATGATTGTTGGAGGGCCAAATGCTCGGAAAGACTATCATTACAATGAAACTGAAGAGCTCTTCTATCAGTTAGAAGGTAATATTCAAGTAATTATTCAGGAAGATGGTGAAAAGAAAGTCATGGAACTAGGACCTGGCGATATGTATTTACACCCTGCCAAAGTTCCCCATTCTCCAGGAAGAGGTGAAGGATCAATTGGATTAGTTATTGAACGTGTAAGAGAAGGCACAGGTTTTACAGATGGTCTATTATGGTTTTGTGATAATTGCAACCATAAACTGCATGAAGTATATTTCGAATTACACGATGTTGAAAAAGATTTTCAACCACATTTTAAGGCGTTTTATGCTTCAGAAGAACTCCTTACTTGTGATAATTGTGGGCATGTTATGGAAACAGACCCACGCTTTTCGGACGATTAATTTCAAATAAGAAACAGCATTTCCTTCATTTATAGATTTCTTTTAGATTCTTATAGGGAATCCTTACCTTTGCACCCTAATAATTAAGATTTAAAAAACAAAAATATATGTCAACTGTTGCAACTGCATTCGGAATCGAAGATGCATTAAAAAAATTAGGCGTTGAAGCTGTAAATCAAGGTACTTCAACAGGAAACAAATGGTTTTCAAACGGTGAAGCAATTGCTTCATATTCTCCTGTAGATGGAAAACTTATCGGAAAAGTAACCACTACTACAAAAGAAGATTACGAAAGAGTAATGAAAACTGCTCAAGAAGCATTTTTATCATGGAGAACAATGCCAGCTCCACAAAGAGGAGAAATAGTTCGTCAATTTGGAAACAAATTAAGAGAATTAAAAGAGCCTTTAGGACAGTTAGTTTCTTATGAAATGGGTAAATCTTTGCAAGAAGGTTATGGTGAAGTTCAAGAAATGATCGACATCTGTGACTTTGCAGTTGGATTATCTAGACAATTAAACGGACAAACTATCCCTTCTGAGCGTCCTGGTCACGTAATGAGAGAACAATGGCATTCTATTGGAATTGTTGGAATTATTTCAGCATTTAACTTCCCTGTAGCTGTTTGGGCTTGGAATACTGCATTGGCATGGATTTGTGGTGATGTTTGTGTTTGGAAAGGTTCAGAAAAAGCCCCTATTTGTGCTGTAGCTTGCCAAAACATCATTGCTGATGTATTAAAAGAAAACAACTTACCTGAAGGAATTTCAAGTATAATTAATGGAGATTATAAAGTAGGCGAAATGATGACTACGGATACTCGTATTCCATTAATTTCTGCTACAGGTTCTACAAGAATGGGAAGAATCGTTGGTGCTACTGTTGCTGAACGTTTCGGAAAATCTTTATTAGAGTTAGGTGGAAACAATGCAATTATTATTACTCCAACTGCCGATTTAAAAGTAGTAGTTCCTGGTGCTGTATTTGGTGCTGTTGGAACATGTGGACAACGTTGTACTTCAACTAGAAGATTGATTATTCATGAATCTGTTTATGATAAAGTAAGAGATGCAATTGTTGGTGCTTACGGACAATTAACGATTGGAAATCCTTTAGATGAAAAAAATCATATTGGGCCATTAATTGATCAAGATGCTGTAAACACTTATTTAGCTGCTATTGAAAAAGCTAAAGCTGAAGGTGGAAATGTATTAGTAGAAGGTGGTGTTTTAGAAGGTGAAGGATATGAAAGTGGATGTTATGTAAAACCTGCTATTATCGAAGCTGAAAATAACTACGAAATTGTACAACATGAAACATTTGCTCCAATTTTATATTTAATGAAATATACAGGCGAAGTTGAAAATGCTATCGATATGCAAAATGGTGTAGCTCAAGGATTATCTTCAGCTATTATGACCAATGAAATGAAAGAAGCTGAAAAATTCTTATCATTTGCTGGTTCAGATTGTGGAATTGCCAATGTAAATATTGGTACTTCTGGAGCTGAAATTGGCGGAGCTTTTGGTGGTGAAAAAGAAACAGGTGGTGGACGTGAGTCTGGATCTGATGCTTGGAAAGTATACATGAGAAGACAAACAAATACCGTTAACTACTCTGATGAATTGCCTTTAGCGCAAGGAATTAAGTTTGATTTATAATCAAATAATTATATAAATTTAAAACCCTTCAATAACTTATTGAAGGGTTTTTTTTTATATCTTTAAATTAAAAATAATATGAAATACTTCCTTACTTTTTTCCTGTTTTGTTCTTTAATTTCTTGTAATAATTCAGATGATGATGGAATATTATGTACCGATGTCTACGTATATGGATTATCTATTACAGTGTTAGATGCAACCAACCAACAACTTATTGGAGACGCTGCAACAGTTATTGCTACTGATGGTAATTATTCTGAAGAATTAGAGTTTTATTCTGAATATTTTGTGGGGGCAGGAGAACGTGCTGGCGATTATATAGTAACTATTTCAGCTGAAGATTATGAAACTTACACCTCAGAAACCATTACTTTATTAGAAGACGAATGTCATGTAATTCCACAGTCTTTTACTATTTCGTTGACTCCAAATTAGAAAAAATAGTGTTTTTGATGAAAATCTAAACTTTTTCAATGATTTTTGACCATTTTTCGCTGTTTTTAAGCCGAAAACGTCTTTTTATAGCAGTTTTTAACTCTTATAAAATTTTATAAATATTTTTTAGAGAAGTTCAACAAGAATAAAAAACCATCAATTTTAGCCAAAAATCAATCATTTTTGAATGATTTTAAGCGTTTTTACCTCATTCTCGCTCAGTTTTCATCAAAAAACTGAGTTTTTTAAACAATTATTGAT
>Ga0209345_10004429_pt1 | contig 13584 bp, 15 predicted proteins | sample Cruoilmetagenom7_FD_187294 | JGI IMG/M metagenome (GOLD analysis project Ga0209345, IMG submission 187294) | Oil polluted marine microbial communities from Coal Oil Point, Santa Barbara, California, USA - Sample 7 (SPAdes) (version 2) | ecosystem: Environmental > Aquatic > Marine > Oil seeps ...
AAAAGGCTATCCAATCTATCGAAAATGAAACACAAGGAGAAACAAAATGAAAAAATTCTTTAACAAATGGACTCGAAAATTCCACCGCTGGATAGCTGTACCAACAGTTATAATCATCCCTCTTGCGGTTATCTCAAAATTTTCTGGAGGGGGAGCTGAACACCTGCCTCCTCAATTAGAGCAATTCCAATCCATTTTGATGTTGCTGTTGGTGATCAGTGGATCTTATCTATACCTGATTCCCTACTTCACTAAATGGAACCGCAACCGAAGTAAAAAAAGAAACACCCAGTCAGAGGTCATTTAATGTACTGAGCAGTTTTCCCACGGATTAACCAATGAAATTAGCAGATAAATTGGCAGAAACATCAAGTCGTCCGCCGTCTACAAGACGGCGGATTCTGGCCAAAGTCCTCCCGGGTTTTGTGTACACGATCTTCTTCCCTTCCCTTCTCTTCATCATTCCGAAGCTCTATTTGGATCGCTGGTTGCAGCTTCCCACCTTCCAAAATCCTTTTGTTAGGGGGTTATTTGGTGGAAGTTTACTTATAATCGGTATAATCTTCCTCTTCTGGTCTATCCGAGCGCAAAGAGAGCTTGGTAAGGGAACACCTATGCCTTTGATGGCCACACAAAAACTTGTTGTCCAAAAACCATATTTGTATTGTCGCAACCCGATATTTTTTGGCGTAGTCAATCTATTTTTTGGCATAAGTATTTTGCTTAATTCCATCAGTTCTTTGGTGTTGGTGTTGATCTTTTCAGTGCTCATATTGCTCTACACAAAGCTTATTGAAGAGAAAGAACTTGAAAAGAGATTTGGCGATGAGTATTTGTCTTATAAGAACAGAACACCTTTTTTTATTCCAATTCCCCAAACACTCAGGAGGAAAAAATGAAATCAGTGTATAGAAAAATTGCATCTGTTCTTGCATTTATTATTGGTGCGATGGCGATCTTTGCTGGCGGGCAGGTTTTACTAGGAAAAGTCATGGATTATTATGTGATTGATTGGCTGCCGATCTATAACTTTTGCGTTGGCCTGATATCTTCCTTTATTACAGCGATACTTATCTGGAAAGGCAGCAAACATGCTATGTTTGCTGCTATCGGCACATTTGTAATCCATGGCACCGTTATGCTCGTTCTGCAAACTGCTTATCGGGATCTAGTCGCCACAGATAGTATAAAAGCAATGATCGTTAGAATGGTTGTCTGGTTTATTATTCTTGCCCTGATGATCGTCCAATCCAGCAAAAACAAGAAATCATCTAATTAGCCCGCACTAAAATTGCTAAGTTATGAATAAAATCGGAAGTTTGCTTGCAATCTTTGCCCATCCTGATGATGAATCCTATCGTTGTGGCGGTACTTTGTCTCTGCTGGCCGGGAGAGGTGCTCAGGTCTGGGTGCTGTGCGCCACACGTGGGGAGCAGGGGATACTGAATCTGGATCCTGAAGAGACCGGTCAAGTGCGTCAAACCGAGATGGAATGTGCCTGCCGCGTCCTGGGCATCGAGAAGCCCCGCTTTTTGAATTACCAGGATGGAACACTCCTCCAGGTGGATGAGGAGTGTGCAGTAGAAAAAGTGGTACAAACTATTCGAAAATTACGTCCCCAGGCACTTCTGACATGGCCCCCCAGCGGTGTTTCGGGTCACCCCGATCATGTTGCTGTAAGCAGGTGGACAGACAAAGCTTTTCAACTGGCAGCCGACCCTTTGGCATATTCAGAACACAAAGAAGCTCCTCATGCAGTAGACGCTCTCTATCATATCGTCATGCCTCGCAGCCTGGCCGAGACCTTGAAAATGGCTCACCTGCATACTGTCCATGATGAAGTAGTGACTCACACGGTGGATGTGTCTGCAGTGTGGGATGAAAAAATGGCAGCCATTCTTTGCCACAACAGCCAGAAATCGAATTCGCCTATTTTGGATGCACCAGAAGGGCAGCAGCGCTTGTTCCTGGGAACAGAATATTTTCAGAAAATAATAATACAAAAGTGAAATAAAAAAAGGAGATCAAAATGACCACACAAACAATCGTATTCGGACTTGTCACATTTCTACACGACCTATTTACCGCAGTCTGGATCGGAGGGCTGATAACTCTGGGACTTTCCGTCATGCCTGCAATTAAAAAAATATTAGGGAAGGGACCAGAGACAAAAAAGTTAATGGACACGATTCAAAAACGCAATAGCGTTCTTGTTTATGCGAGCATGATCGGATTAGTGCTGACAGGTTTGCTGCAAGCTAATCGCACCTCGGCGTTCCTGGGTCTGTTCAGTTTAGGCAATATCTATTCTGTGGTCCTGGCAGTCAAGCATATCCTGGTTATAGCGATGATTGCGATAGCCTTCTATCGCAGCCTGGCATTAGCAAATACCACTACTCCGAAACAGGAAAAACTGAAAAAGATATTAATGATGTCGAATATCGTGTTCGGAATTTTCATATTATTACTCAGTGGGATTGCAACGGCGCTCTCATCATCTATACCAGCCATATAACCAAGGAATGAGTACATTATGACGAACGCAATTGAAGTTTATGACTTGACTAAAATATACCCATCCTCTGGCCCTGAATTATTGGCTGTGGATCAGATCAACTTCACAGTCGAACAAGGTGAGATTTTCGGTTTTCTTGGCCCCAACGGTGCCGGGAAATCAACCACACAGCGGATGCTTACCACACTTCTGACTCCTACTGAGGGACAGATCCTGATCCTCGGGCATGACCTGGCTGATGATGCTTATCCGGCCAAACGCCAGATTGGATTAGTACCGGAAGAATCCAATGTTTATATTGAATTGACGGCTTGGGATAACCTGATGTTTACTGGACGTCTTTATCGCATGTCCAAAACTGATCGCATCGCTCGAGCCGAGGAATTACTCAAAGATTTCGGGTTATGGGAAAAGAAGGATGTCAAAGCCGAGGAGTTTTCCAAGGGGATGAAACGTAGATTGAGTATAGCAATGGCAATCATTCACAAACCAGCATTGCTCTTCCTCGATGAGCCAACTCCCGGTTTGGATGTGCAAAGTGCCCGCACCATCCAAAAACTTATCCGTCAGCTCAGCTCAGAAGGAACAACAGTCTTCATGACTACCCATCAAATAGAAGAAGCCAATCAACTTTGCGACCGGGTAGCGATTATCAATCATGGCAAGATTGCAGCTATCGATACGCCTGAAAAACTTAAACAAACCTTTCAGCAAGTGCAATCCGTGGAAATCTCATTTGCGTTATCTTTTGATGGGCTGGAAGAAAAACTTGCCACCTTGCCTGAAGTCAGTACGGTACTCAAAATTGGTGATAAGTGGCGGCTTTACACCGAATCACCGCCAGCTTTACTTCCTCATTTGATAAAGTTCACTGAAAAAGAGAATCTTGATATCGTGAGCCTTAATACTTTAGCGCCCAGTCTAGAAGATGTGTTCTTACAGATCACGGGGCAGCAAATTGGCTCCGTTAGCGCAGAACCCTCCTCACAAGAATCGGATATGAAACGCAAAAAAGGAAAAAAGTCATGAAAAACTTCTGGACACGCACCAAAGACGAACTATCCCAAGCCTGGATAGTGACGCTCAAAGATATCAAAGTATATTACTTGCGCCCGGGCATGATCATGTTTGGTTTCCTGATGCCCTTCTTTATGTTCTTTTCATTTTCTGTAAAGCGTGAAATGGCCGCGGGAGATGGCATGGCACGATTGCTGGCACTCACTATTTTCTTTACCGCTGCTGCAGCAGGCCCTTTCATCATACCCACCGAGCGGCGGCTTGGGACATATGACCGGTTGCTCGCTGCACCCATGTCGCTACTAACCTTGCTTCTTGGAAAAATTGCTGTCGGTGCGTTCTTTGCCATCGCGGTTTCCTCCATTGCTGTAATCATTGGCATCCTTTTCCTGGATGCCTCCATCGCCCAACCAGCCCTGATGATAGCAGGCATTTTCATTGGTTCTTTCACCTTTTCGACCATGGGATTGATCTTCGGCTCAATCCCCACCCGGAATCCAGGTGATGTCCAGATGCCAAGCACACTTATTCGCTGGATATTACTCTTTATTAGCGGTGTTTTTATTCCTCTTTCAGAGATGTCAATCGTCGCCCGTGGGATATCTTACATTTCACCGCTCACCTATGCGCAGGATTTGATGAATCATGCTGTTTTAGGGACCGGGGAACTAGCCCTTTGGCTCAACCTGTCCGTTCTTTTTCTTTCAGGTGTAATCTTCCTCCTGCCGTCAATCAAATTGCATAAACGTGGACGCGTGCTTGGGTACTGATTTTAACCGCGCTATAGATCAAACCCCAGTTTCACTTGTGAATATTCAGGTATAGGAAAACTACAAACGATCTAAGTGCTCGACGTTTTATGAACCCTTCTGCCCTAGTGAGAGAGCGCTTCCGGCTTGATATAAAATTTACACAAAAACACCTGCTGTATGAAATATACAAGAGGTGTTTTTATGTCGTTTCTTGTTATTCAGGTTCAGACAAAAACAACCGGTGAATTTTCAACCCGAGGAGTTTTCTCTCACTGCAGACTAAAAGTTGCACTCACTTCCGCGCGGACGGAAATTTGTCCCAGGTTGACCGGGCCGAAGTCGGAATCCCCTCCCTGTCCATTCGCTGTCGGGACGTTCTGGACGGTATTCTGGGTCCAGAGATTATTGTTGCGTCCCCACCAACCCCCGCTGAAATAGGACCAGGTATTTTCACTGATATTCAACACACAACCAGCTTCAGCACCGGCGGCCTCTGCCAGGTCCTGGGCTTTTTCTCCTGCAGCAACCATTGCTAGTTCACGAGCCTGGTCACGGTATTTACGCAGGTCCTTTAGATAGAATTCCACGTTCACAACCTGGTTGGCACCGGCGTTAAGGGCGGCGATTAAAACGTCGTTCACTATATTGATATCACGCAGTGTGATGGCTACCATGTTGTAGATCCGGTAACCTTCGATGGTTAGTGAATCATAATCATCATAAATGGGATCGATCACGTAGCGGTCAGTGACAATGTCCTTCTCGTCAATGCCCAGTTTTTTGATAGCTTTAATGACCCTGTAGACTGTGGTGCTGTTGGCCGCTTCGACCAATTGGGGAGTCCGGCCATTGGACTGCACGCCTAGCTGAATTAAGACCCGATCAGGCGTGACATTTACAACAGCAGTGCCGCTGACAGAAACAGACCGGCCCGTGCCGCAGCTGCCCTCGTCGAGCGAAGGGGCTGGATCACCTTGCGCTGCGCTCGCTGACCGGGCAGGAAACCCGCTATTTATAGCCAGGAATACCACGGCACAAATTAGAACAGTGTTAAGTAAATTGGATTGGGATTTCATAGGAGCCTCCTGATGGTGAATATCCATTTTCTTCATCTTAGGAGATCACCATGTCAGAAGTGTGTCAGAAACCAGTCAGTTTATTGGCAATTTTCCAGCCGGGAGAGTGAAGGTAATTTTTGTGCCTTCCCCGAGTTTGCTTTGAGCCTGGATCGAGCCATCCTGGGCTTCGATCAATGACCGGGCAATGGCCAGTCCCAGCCCAGTACCCCCGCTTTCCCGGTTCCGGGATTTATCCACCCTGTAGAAGCGTTCAAAGATCAGCGGCAAATGCTCCCAGGAGATACCCGGACCGCGATCAGAAACAGAGCACTGGATTTGCCCCTCAAGATTTTTGAGGGAAATTTCTATTTCGGAATCCCGGGGTGCATAACGAAGGGCATTATGTAGTAGATTGTCCAGCACCTGAGCGGTGCGGTTTGGGTCACCATTTATCAGGGGGCGAAAATCAGAGGGGATCTCCTGAATAAACTGAATTGCTTTCTGGATTGCCAGCGGTTCCATAACCTCGCAGCGGGTTTGGATTAACTCGCCCAGATCAAAAGTCTGGATTTTCAGGGAGAGTGCGCCGGCATCTGATCTTGTTAAGACAAGCAGGTCATTGACCAGCTTAATCAGACGGTTGGTTTCCAAGTTCATCGAGTTCAGCAGTTTTCCCCTTCCAGCTAAATCATCCAGCGCGCCGTCTTCCAGAGTTTCTACAGTCCCTTTGATGACGGTCAGAGGTGTTCGCAGTTCATGAGTGACGTCAGCGATAAAGGCATTTTTTGCCTGATTGGATTGGCGCAGACTATCAGTCATTTCATTGAAGGTTTGCCCCAAGTTTTTCAACTCCCGAATATTCCCCGCGTCCGGTACCTGCTGGGATAGATCTCCACCAGAAACTGCGGAAGCCGCCCGGTCCAGTTTTTCCAGCGGAAGGGCGATACCCCTGGCCAGTAAAATACCGGCAATGCTGGCAAATAACCCTGCCAGCAGTACTGCGCTGATCAGCTGCAGGGAGAGGTTTCCCGGGAGTCCGCGATCCGGTAATGGTGTTGCCAGGTAGACAAGATTGATGACCTTTCCATCTTCTCCGAACACCGGAGCAGCAGCATACAGCACACGGTTGTCATTCAGGGCCTCAATTTCACGGATGGCAGTCTCTGGAATGCCAGCCAGGGCTGACTGGATTTCAGGGCGAAGGATTAAGTCCTCGGCTTTTATAAATCCGGGATCTTCGCTCGGAGGAACTTGAACAGGGTCTTCTCCATCCGGGAAGGGTACACCGATGACCACCCCGCCACCTTCGTCCAGCAGACGGGTATGAATTCCAGGAGCGACATTGGTGGTCTGGGAATAAGTATCTGGAGAATAGGATGGAACAGGGTTACCTTCAAGAACTGCCGCGGTAAGCGTCGCTTGAGCCAATAGATTATCGCGCTGGGAAGTTTGATAGATCTCTTCCACGGCCAGCCAGACCAGGATCCCGGCCAAGATCATGCCTATAAGTAGAACAAGCAAGTGGCTGAATGACAACCGGAGACGGATCGGGGTTCGCACCAGGTCACCTCACCATTTTATATCCAATCCCTCTGACAGTTTCGATCAGGGTCAGATCTGGATCAATTCGTTGAATTTTCTTGCGCAGGCGCTTAACGGCGCTGTCCACAGCCCGGACCCCACCCACAAAATCGTATCCCCAGGCCTGGCTGAGCAGCTGTTCCCGGGAAAGAACTCGCCCGGTATTGAGGACCAGGTGTTGGATCAGATCAAATTCAAGCCTGGTCAGCGAAAGAGGAATTTCGTTCAATGTCACCATCCGGGAATCTTCATCCAGTACGAGACCCAAAGGACCCTCTAAAATTGCAGCTGTTGTACTCTCAGTGATTTCTTTTTGATTTCTCCTCAGCACGGCTTTGATCCGGGCCATCAACTCGCGCATGCTGAATGGTTTGCAGAGGTAATCATCAGCACCCAGCTCCAGCCCAATTACCCGGTCGGTTTCCTCGCCCCGGGCGGTGACCATGATGATAGGTACTTGGCTTGTCTTCCGCAGCTGCCGGCAAACATCCAAACCATCAATTTTTGGCAGCATTAAATCCAACAGAATCAGATCCGGTTGGTGTTTATCTGCGGCTAGCAGGGCAGCTTCCCCGTCATGGGCAACCAGAACCTCATAATGAGCTTTTTTCAAGTTGTAGCCGATCAGATCAGTTACAGATGTTTCGTCGTCAACAACCAGGATTTTCAGGGCCATAAACCCAGTTTAGCATAGAAATGTGTCAGGTTTATGTCAGATGTAACGTACTTATAGGTGTTCCATCTTTTTCTCTTTCAATCGAATATGGAAGAGATATACTATATATTAAATATCAATTCTGTTTGTGAGGGGTCCATGCCAGTAGTCAATTTGGGAAAGATAGAGATCTATTACGAAATCCACGGACAGGGGGATCCCCTGCTGTTGATCCACGGTCTGGGATCGAGCAGTCAGGATTGGGAAATGCAACTTCCTGAATTTTCCAGACATTTCCAGGTTATTAGCATCGACTTGCGAGGGCATGGGAGCTCCGGGAAACCTCCTGGACCTTACGGCATTCCCCTGTTCGCTGAGGATACTGCCAGATTTTTATCTGGGCTTGGGCTGAAATCTGCCCATATCCTGGGCATCTCTCTGGGCGGCATGGTGGCATTTCAACTGGCCCTGGACCACCCTGAAATGGTCGGCAGTCTGGTGATAGTCAACAGCGTGCCAGAGTTAATCGCCCATAATTTCAAAGACAGAATAGATTACTGGAAACGTTTGTTGATAGTAAGGTTATTTGGACTTGAGAAAATGGGCCAGGTGCTGGCGGAACGTTTTTTCACAGAACCCGAACAGGCGGTTTTGCGGGAGATCTTTGTCCAGCACTGGGCGGAAAACCATAAACCATCTTACCTAGCCTCTTTGAAGGCGGCTTTTGGCTGGAGTGTATTGGGACGATTGGGGGAAATCCAGGCACCGACTCTGGTGATCGGCGCCGATGGGGATTATTTTTCGAATGCGGAAAAAGAACGGTATACCAGGCTGATACCCAATGCTGAGCTGGTTATTGTGGAAAATTCCCGGCACGCCTTACCGGCGGAAAAACCGAATGAATTTAATCACCTGGTGTTAAGTTTTCTGTGTAACTTGCTTTGAAATCCTATCCAGATCAATTATCAAATCAATCCCAGAAAAACAGGATATTTGTCACTGTTAATCTTGTTGACAGGGAGATTAAAATACCTTATGATGAAGACATAGGACGTCCAACCTCTTAAAATCAATTAGATTTGGTTATTTGACGATCCACCTAGGATGAGTATGGCTATCACTACCGATTCCCGCTTGAACCAGGTAAAAGCTCATATGCTCAACTATATCTCCCAGAACAATCTTAAGCGCAATGATCAGCTGCCTTCTGAGGCCTCGATTGCTAAAGACCTCGGAGTCAGCCGCAATACATTGCGGGAAGCCTATGTGACTCTTGAAAATGAAGGTGTGATCGTCAGGCGGCATGGTATTGGAACCTTTGTTGCTCAACCACCCTATATCCAGGATTCCCTGAACGAATTTTCCCCTTTTGCCCAGATTATTCAGGATGTTGGCTACACGCCCAATTTCAAAACCTTATCTACAAAAATTATTACTTCTCCCCCCGATGTCAGTGATGTTTTAAACCAAAACGGAACCGACGAGGTTCGGTATATCCAGCGTCTTGTTCTGGCTGATCAGAAACCAGTGATATATGTGGAAGACTATATTCCATCAGAAATTGATCTCCAGGTTTCAAGCTGGGAAACTTTCCAAGGTAATTTGGTTGAAGTGCTTGCAAAAACACTTAACACCCCACTGCATCAAATTCAATCCTATATCCAGGCCCAATCTCTCTCGGCAGACATCAGTGAGTTTCTAGAGCTTCCAGTTGGAGCGCCAATCCTTGGTGTCAGATCAACGATCTTCACCCAGGATAACCAAGCCGTTACTTTCAGCAAGTTGTGTTTTAACTCCGAGATAATTGAACTGAATATTGTTCGTATGATCCGTTAGAAAACCACTCACAATTTATTTTTAGAAAGGAGATGAGCATGAAGAAGAAAATGTTGTACAAGATTTTTGCAGTAGTCTTAGTTCTTGGCCTGCTGCTGGGAGCTTGTGCCCCGGCACCTGCTGAAGAGCCAGTCCAGGAAGAGGCAGCTCCTGTAAAAGAGGAAGCTCCTGCAGAGGAAGCCGCCCCAGCTGAGGAAGAAGCCGTTATGAACCCTGTGACCTTCCAGGTCTTCTATCCTGTGGCTGTGGACGCCCCGATTGCTGCCATTTTGAATGGCTACATCGAGGATTTCCAGACAGAGTATCCTCACATCACCGTTGAACCAGTTTTCTCCGGTGGTTATTCAGATGTTCAAACAGCTATCCAGACCACAATCGATGGCGGTGGTGAACCTCCCGCCCTGGGCGTGATGCTGGCAACTGCTCTCTACGATCTGATCAACGCTGACTCCATTGCTCCCCTGGATGGATATATTGCCGCGATGGATGCCGGTGATGTCTATGTGGCTGATTTCCTGCCTGCCTTCCTATCAAATTCATACTATGATGATCAACTTTGGAGCATCCCTTTCCAGCGCAGTGCGGTAGTGATGTATTACAACGCTGACATGTTTGTGGATGCTGGCCTGGAAGTCCCCACCTGCTGGCAGTGCTGGGCCATGGCCGCTCAGACTCTGACCACAAAAGAGGGTGACGCAACCAATTGGGGTCTGCAATTCCCATCAGGTTGGCCCTACTGGCTGTTCCAACCCCTGGCGATCGGCAACGGTCAGAACATTCTGAATGATGACTGCACGGTAGTCTTTGATGATCCGGCAGTGGTTGAAGCTGTTCAATTCTATAATGACCTGTCCGCTGTTTATGGCGCTATGCCAGCAGGCGTGCAGTCAGTCTGGCCCACAGCTACCACAGACTTTTCAAGTGGCTCAACCGCGATGATTATCCATTCTTCGGGAAGCTTGACCGGCATTCTTGCTCAGGCTGAATTCGAAGTTGGTGTAATGGCACTCCCGGGTAAAGAGGTCGATACCTTTGCCAGTGTACCTGGCGGCGGAAATTTCTACATCATGAAAGGTGCTCCTCAGGAAAAACAGGACGCTGCCTGGAAATTTGTGGAATTCATCTCACAGCCAAAATACGTAGCGGATTACAGCATCAATACTGGCTATATTGCCAACCGCGCCAGCGCGTATGAAACTGAGGCAATGGTTGCTTACGCCGCCGATGTTCCTCAGGCACTTGCTGCCCGTGATGCACTGCAGTTTGCGGGTGCAGAACTAGCTACCCAGAATCTTGGACAGGTCCGAGGAATCTTCCACGACTATATCCAGAGAGCGTTTAACGGCGAAATGTCAGCTGCAGACGCAATGGCTGCCGCCCAGGTTGAAGCGGACGCCGCCCTGGCAGATTTTTGCCCGTAAATCGTCCAAATGAATAAGTGAACTATAATGGGGTGACTGGAATGAATAACAGTCACCCCATTATACGAGTAGCCCTGGTCAATCATGCTAGCCTCTCGAAAAAGTTCTAAAGCCCTTCCTTATATTTTAATCTTCCCAACAGCAGTTTTTGTTGCTCTGTTCACTGCCTGGCCAGTGTTGCTGTCTATCTATCAGAGTTTCTTCCTGCAGCGCATGAACATAGCCAAATTCCGGGAACCAACCTATGTTGGTTTGGGAAATTATATTGATCTTTTTACCGATCCCTATTTTATTGAGGTTATCAAAAATACCCTCGTATATATTTTGGGAACGGTGCCGATCAGTATAATTCTGGGTTTCCTGTTTGCGCTGCTTGTGAATCGTAAGGTTCGCGGAATTGGTTTTTTCCGTCTGGCGTTTTTCCACCCCATGGTTTTACCGATGGTCAGCGCAGCAACTATCTGGTTATTTTTCTTCACACCGGATTACGGTTTATTTAATTCCACCCTGAGATTATTGGGTTATACAGGTCCGGAAAACTGGACTGGCAATCCCAATCTGGCATTATTATCTGTTGTTATCGTAGCTATTTGGAAAAATTCTGGATACTACATGGTTTTTTATTTGGCAGGACTTCAAAACCTTCCAAATGATGTCTATGAAGCCGCTGCCTTGGATGGGGCCAATGGCTGGCAAACTTTATGGAGAATCACATTCCCGCTCTTAAGGCGCACAACCTTGTTTATTACCATTGTTGCCTTTATTGATTCTTTCCGTACTGTGGACCATATTTTCGTTTTAACCAGCGGTGGTCCCAGTAGAGCAAGTACAGTTTTGCTATTTGAGCTTTGGTTGGAACGGTTTGAGTACCAGGACATTGGTGCGTCTGCGGCAATCACAGTGATTTTTGTGGTTGTCCTGTTAGCATTTACTGTGACCAATTTCATCACTTCGGATCGAAAGGAGGCCTGAGAAGTATATGGACAGCATCAAAATCCGAAAAACATTGAAGAATGTTGGCAGCTGGATAACGAATCTACTGGCTACTATATTGGCTTTACTCTGGTCTGTTCCAGTCATTTGGGCAATTATCGCTTCCTTTCGCCCGGCCAATGACCCCATGAGCAGGGGAGACGTCTGGTTCAGCACTACGCTTACCTTCGAGAACTACACCCGGGCCTGGTCTTTAGCGCCTTTTGGGCAGTACTACATTAATACAATAGTTGTGGTCTTGATCATTCTTGTAGTTCAACTGATTACGATTGTCTTGGCGGGTTTTGCTTTTGCAAATTATGAATTCTTTGGCAAAGGCTGGATATTTTTCTTCGTCTTGCTGCAAATGATGATACCCACCTCGGCATTATTAGCACCCAATTTTTCAACTATAAGAACCTTAGGTTTATTTGACACCCGTTTGGCAATTGCCATCCCTTACTTCGGGTCCGCTTTTGGCACATTCTTAATGCGGCAGGCTTTTATGAGTGTACCCAAGGACCTGGTAGACGCAGGAGTGATCGATGGCTGCTCTTGGTGGCAGTTGATCCTGAATGTTTATTTACCTCCATCAATACCGTCGCTGATCGCCTTTGGTCTTTCTTCTGCCACCTGGCATTGGAACGAATTCCTCTGGCCGTTGATCATAACCAACAGTGATAAAAGCCGCCCATTGACAGCCGGTCTGGTTCGCTTCACTCAGCTGGGAGAAATTGGTGCCCAATGGTCTCTATTGACAGCGGCAACCCTGATGGTCGCTGCCCCGCTCTTTATCACCTTCCTGATTTTCCAACGCAGATTCATCCAGAGTTTTGTTCATTCTGGATTAAAATAAACCCTTCCGCTGAAATAACGTATCTGACCACCCTGGTTCTAGGGGCCTTTCTGCAATTTCTGTGTTGTGATTTACTCGATTAAGGCGTGGAGTAAGATCATAAAAGCCTGAGCATTCTTTCCCGAATTTTCGCTCTGTGTCGAGTTTGATGTTCCCTGAAATTCAGCCATACTGATGGTCCGCTGGGTGATCGGGACGGATTTCTCCGCAGGTGTTTTCATGAAGCGCAATCTTAATTAAAATGTAGCAATAATCTGAACAACAGGTGATAATTATAGGACTTGTTCTTAGTAAACTGGCTGCCATAGATATTGGTTTCCAATCCCAGACAAACAAAGAGGTTCCAATGCAGGGAAAATCTAATACTCAGAAAAATTCAAGCTGGGGCTTTAGAAAAGGCCCCGGAATATTGATCTGGCTTTCAGCCGGGTTAGTGGTGATAACTATCGTATTCTGGCGATCTGAAGGAAACTGGAAATGGATCAGCGGCGGACTATCTTTTTTAGTGGTGATCCTTTTGGCTTATTTTGGGGAACAAGTGCGCTGCTTTCTGGACGTTGATAGGAGGGTTGTTTTTCTTCGTCGAATAAGAATCTGGAAGAAGTCTGAAAGGGTGATTCCCTTTGAAAAAATAGTGAATACAGCTGTCGAGTCATCCAGCTCAGGCACAAGGACGCGAACCCATAAAGTCATCCTGGCATTAACTTCTGGAGAACGAATTTCGTTGAACGCCCATCCCAGCAGCACTAAATGGACCAAGGATAAACTTGCTCATAAAATTGCGGACACTTTGAATCAGTCAAGAGAAGAACCGATGATCCCTGCCCTGAACGGTGTTGTTCGCGTGGAGAGGCAAGGTGAAACACGAGGGATATCCTGGAAAATTAATAGTATTACAGCCAATAATTCTGCCCAGATCAC
>Ga0209345_10004430_pt1 | contig 13583 bp, 17 predicted proteins | sample Cruoilmetagenom7_FD_187294 | JGI IMG/M metagenome (GOLD analysis project Ga0209345, IMG submission 187294) | Oil polluted marine microbial communities from Coal Oil Point, Santa Barbara, California, USA - Sample 7 (SPAdes) (version 2) | ecosystem: Environmental > Aquatic > Marine > Oil seeps ...
ATCTGCTGGGGGATAGTGCCAGCAGCGCGGGTGTCCGCCGCATCGAGGCGCTTACTGGTGAGGCGGCAATCGCGCATCTGCGGGCGCAGGACGAATTATTGAGCCGCACTGCGCTAGAGCTCAAGAGCCCTGCGGCATCAGTTCCCGAACGTGTGCGCGCGCTGATGGATGAGCGCCGGAGCCTTGCCAACGAAGTCGCACAACTGCGCCGCGAGCTTGCTATGTCCGGCGGAACAAGTGCGCCAGAAGCGCGCGAAATCAATGGTGTAGCGTTCCATGCTCAAGTGCTTAGCGGGATCACCGGTAAGGATTTGCCTGCCTTGGTGGACGAGCATAAGGCGCGCCTTGGGTCAGGTGCGGTATTGCTGATCGCCGATACCGGCGGCAAAGCTGCTGTTGCGGCGGGCGTGACTGCTGACTTGACCGCACAGCTTTCCGCTGTGGACATTCTGCGTGCTGCTGTGGCTGAACTGGGCGGTAAGGGTGGCGGTGGCCGTCCTGATATGGCGCAGGGCGGTGGTGCTTCTGCCGATAATGCCGAGGCTGCGATTGCAGCCGCTGAAACCGTTTTGAAAGGATAAGCCCCATGGGAGCACTCTGGATCGCCCACGTCACTGTCACGGACGAGGAAGCCTATAAGAAATACGCAGCCGGTGCGACGGTTGCTATCGCAGAACATGGCGGTGAATTCATCGCCCGCGGTGGCCGTTTTGTTCAGCTTGAGGGCAAAGAGCGCCCCCGAAATGTGGTGGCCCGTTTCCCCGATGTGGAAACGGCCGAGCGTTGCTATCACTCAGCGGCCTATCAGTCGGCACTGGAGCACGCAAAAGGCGCTTCAGAGCGTGAATTGATGATCATCGAAACCAGCGAATAGGCTGGCGGCACGGCGTCAGCTTTTCACTACGCTGATATGAACTAACGATAAAAAAAGGCGCTCCAATCAGGAGCGCCTTTTTTCCATTTAGGCTGATTTGGCCATCCGCTTGCGTTCATGCGGATCCAGATAACGCTTGCGCAGGCGGATCGCGTTTGGCGTCACTTCCACCAGTTCGTCATCGTCGATATAGGCAATCGCTTCTTCGAGGCTCAGCGTGATCGGCGTGGTCAGGCGTACCGCTTCGTCTGTGCCAGAGGCACGAACGTTGGTCAGCTGCTTGCCTTTCAGCGGGTTCACTTCCAGATCGTTTTCACGGCTGTGCTCACCGATGATCATACCAGTATAAACGTCTGTTTGTGCACCGATGAAGAAACGGCCGCGATCTTCGAGCTTCCAGAGCGCGTAAGAAACAGCAACGCCGTTTTCCATTGAGATCAGAACACCTGCACGACGACCCGGGATCGGACCTTTGTGCGGTGCCCATGAATGGAACACACGGTTCAGAACACCTGTGCCGCGCGTGTCGGTTAGGAATTCGCCGTGGTAACCGATCAGACCGCGCGATGGCACGTGGGCCACGATGCGGGTTTTGCCAGCACCTGCTGGCTTCATCTCGACCAGTTCGCCTTTGCGCACGCCGGTCAGCTTTTCGATCACCGCGCCAGAGTATTCGTCATCCACGTCGATTGTAGCTTCTTCGATAGGCTCGTGGCGGACGCCGTCGATTTCCTGAAACAGAACCTGCGGACGCGAGATTGACAGCTCAAAACCTTCGCGGCGCATGTTTTCGATCAGAACGCCCATCTGGAGTTCACCGCGACCCGCAACTTCAAACGCTTCGCCACCAGGGGTGTCGGAGATTTTGATCGCTACGTTGGATTCGGCTTCTTTGTGCAGACGCTCGCGAATGACGCGCGACTGGACCTTCTTGCCGTCACGACCCGCCAACGGGCTGTCGTTAATGCCGAATGTCACAGTGATGGTTGGTGGATCGATCGGCTGTGCGGGGATGGCATCCACAACGGATTGCTCCGCCAGCGTGTCTGCCACTGTCGCTTTGGTCATGCCGGCGATGGAGACGATATCGCCTGCTTCTGCCACGTCGATCGCTGTCTGGTCCAAGCCGCGGTAAGCAAGAATTTTCGTGCAGCGGAAGTTTTCGATCAGTTTGCCGTCGCGCGACATTGCTTTGATTGTCTGACCGGCTTTCAACGTGCCGCTTTCGACGCGGCCTGTCAGCAGGCGGCCCAAGAAGGGGTCGCCGCCCAGTGTTGTTGCCAGCATTGTGAAAGGCTTGTCTGTGTCTTCGATCTGCTTGGGGGCAGGGACGTGCTCAAGGATCAGCTCGAACAGGGCGCTCAGGTCTTTGCGCGGGCCGTCCAGTTCCATGTCGGCCCAGCCAGAGCGGCCGGAAGCGTACATTGTCGGGAAATCAAGCTGTTCGTCTGTGGCGTCAAGGTTGGCGAACAAGTCAAAGCATTCGTCCAGCGCGCGATCAGGTTCGCCATCGGGCTTATCGACTTTGTTGATAACCACGATGGGTTTTAGGCCCAGTTTCAACGCTTTGGACGTTACGAATTTGGTCTGTGGCATAGGGCCTTCGGCCGCGTCTACCAGCAGGACAACACCGTCAACCATGGACAGGATGCGTTCTACTTCGCCACCAAAGTCAGCGTGGCCGGGCGTGTCAACGATGTTGATCCGCGTGCCTTTCCACTCGACCGAGGTCGGTTTGGCGAAAATCGTGATGCCGCGTTCGCGCTCCAGATCGTTGCTGTCCATGGCGCGCTCAGTGGTCGCCTGGTTTTCACGGTAGGTGCCGGATTGTTTCAAAAGTTCGTCCACCAGCGTCGTCTTGCCGTGGTCAACGTGTGCGATGATTGCGATGTTGCGCAGGTCCATTTGGATTACCTTGTCTCAGGGGGTTGAGCGGCCTCTACCGTGCATCCGCAGCAAAGGCCAGCAAAAAACCCCTTGGACCTTAACGGTGCGGGTTTCCGCTGCGTTAGTGTGGTGATGCTGCCGAAAACAGGTGGATGACGGCAATGCCGCCAATGATCATGACCATGCCCAGAACAGCGGGCAGATCAAGCTTTTGACCAAAAACCATCCAGCCAATCGTTGCGATCAGAACGATGCCAAGACCGCTCCACAATGCGTAGACAACGCCAACGGGCATCGTGCGTAAAGTGATCGACAGCAGATAAAACGAAACAGCATAGGCCAGAACCACCAATACCGAAGGGCCGACCCGCGTGAACTGTTGGCTGGCCTGAAGGGCCGTTGTGCCGATGGTTTCTGCCATAACGGCCAAAGCAAGGATAAGGTAAACGGGCATGAGCGGTGGCTTTCATAGTGGAAGTTGTGCGGTTTCCTTGATCTCTTCCATAACAAAGCTGGCAGAGACATCGGAAAGTGGCACGCGGGCAATCAATCGCTGATACAGTTGGTCGTAGCCAGCCATATCGGCAACCCGAGCCCTTATGAGGTAATCCAGATCGCCGCTCATCCTGTAGACGCCCTGAATTTCGGGCATGGCTTTCGTTGCCGAGGAAAATTTCTTGAGCCAGTCGGGCGCATGTGCGTTGGTTCGAATTTGCATGAATACCGTGAGGCCCAACCCGAGTTTGCGTGCGTTTAGCGTGGCGATGCGACCGGTGATGACGCCTGCGTCCTCCAGTGCGCGAATGCGCCGCCAGCAGGCGTTGCGCGATAGGCCCACATCTGCGCCCAGCGCCTCAAGGGATTGTGACGCGTCACGCTGCAAAGCGTTCAGAATCTTTCGGTCTATTGTGTCAATGTCACTCATATTCCTACTATCTTGGGATGTTGTCCCGATATCAATGGATCTTCTGCGAAGATTGGGAGAAAAGTACAGTGGACGTGGGGTAGGGTGCCCGAACACTCAAACATCAGGAGCCGCCATGATCACCCGTATTTTTCTGGAACACCCCGCAAAGGTTGATGAGACTTTTCTGGAGCATATGGCCTTTGCAGGCAAATTTGCAGGAAAGCTGTTTCTCGCTGCTGGTGCTGCGCTGGTTCATGCGGTGATCCCCTGCCTGTTCGAAAAGACTGCCAGCACCATTATTGCTGACCTCTACGCCAAAACCCACAATCGGGGCGCGTGAATGTGTCGTTGGGCTGCGTGGCTCGGAGAGCCGCTGTTTATTTCTGAAATTCTTAGTGCTCCTGCCCATTCGCTGATCCACCAGTCGCGCGAAGCATCAAAGTGCAAGACAGCGATCAATGCAGACGGTTTCGGGCTTGCGTGGTATGGTGAGCGGCCCGAACCGGGGCTATATCGTGATGTTTATCCCGCGTGGTCTGATCCAAACCTGCGAAGCATCGCGCAACAGGTCAAATCGCGCTTGTTTATGGCGCATGTGCGCGCGTCTACTGGCACCGCGACCAGTCGTAACAATTGCCACCCCTTCGTGCAGGGTGGGTGGTCTTTCATGCACAATGGTCAGATCGGCGGGTTTGATCAATTCCGCAGACATGCAGAGCAGTTGATACCCGATGACCTTTACCCTCACCGAAAAGGGGCCACCGACAGCGAAGTTTTGTTCCTGATCGCCAGCGCATTGGGGCTGGATGCGGCGCCACAAGCTGCGATGGAACAAGCGGTCGCGCTGCTTGAACAGATGTCGACAGAGCGTGGGATCGGCCCGCATGTGCGGTGTACGGCAGCCTTCACGGACGGGCGCGCGCTGTATGCCGTGCGCTACGCCTCTGATGTGTTTGCGCCATCCCTGTTTTATCAGTGGTCCGAGGTCTGGCAGGGCTGGGCTGTCGTGTCAGAACCTTACGATGCTGCGGCGGAGAACTGGATTGAGGTGCCCAAAGGCAGTTTCTGCCGGTTTGAGGGCCGTGATTGCGTCATTTCCACCTTTGCGCCCACACACCGCGCCGAAGATTTGCTCAAGTCGGCATAAGCGGCCTGTCAGGTTGCGATATACCTGTCACGGCGGTGGTTGATCGTGATGATCAGGTTCAGCACCAATGCCCCGATCAGCGAATACCCAACGATTGATAGCGGCAGGATAAACAGCGCCACACCGAAGATCACAGCATCGAACATCAGCTGCACCCAGCCCGCGCGAAAACCGGTTGTGTCCTGCACAATCAGGGCAATAACGCCCAGCCCGCCAAGCGAGCCGTTGTGCCGGAACATCGCCAGCAGTCCAAGGCCAACAAGTCCGCCAAAGGCAACAGCGGCAAAACCGGCGCTGAGATCTGTTATTTTGATGAAGTCCGGCAACATCTCCGTCACCACGGACAGCATGGTTACGCTGATTAGTGATTTTACCGTGAAAGCAGCGCCCAGTCTGCGCCATGCGATGAGGTAGAATGGAAGGTTGACCGCAAAGAATGTGATTCCGAAGCTATAGCCGGTCATATAGGACAGGATCACGGCGACCCCGGCAGTCTGACCCGTGAAAAGGCCGGCCTGCGTGAGCAGATGTAAGCCAAAGCCACATAAAAATACGCCAAGCGAAAGTCCTTGGACGTCATCAAGCAGGGTGTGATCGGGCTTTGGATCAGGCATGTGCATGGATCGGCACTTAGGGCAGAAATGCTGACCTTCCAATGCTTGCTGACGCATTTCCTTGCGTCAGCAAGCGCTGTGGCTGAAAGATTTTGCCGGTGCCGCACCGTTGCCCAAAAAAGCAGCGACGATGCACGCGAAAGGGCCGCATCGGAATGCGGCCCCTCAGGTAGCAATATGTCGGCGTTTAGCCCTTGAGGGCCTTGTTCAGGTTCTCATCGACCTTTTCAAGAAAGCCCATCGTGGTCAGCCAACCTTGATCCGGCCCCACCAGCAGGGCAAGATCCTTGGTCATGTCGCCGGATTCAACCGTATCAACGACGACCTTTTCCAAAGTCTCGGCAAAGTTGATCAGAACCTTGTTGTCATCCAGTTTACCGCGGTGCTTCAGCGCCCCAGTCCAAGCGTAGATAGAGGCGATGGAATTGGTCGACGTCTCTTCGCCTTTCTGATGCTGGCGGTAGTGGCGCGTCACAGTGCCGTGCGCAGCCTCTGCCTCAACAGTCTTCCCGTCGGGGGTCATCAGAACCGACGTCATCAGACCAAGAGAGCCAAAGCCCTGTGCCACAGTGTCGGACTGGACATCGCCATCGTAGTTCTTACAGGCCCAGACATAGCCGCCGTTCCATTTCATCGCACATGCAACCATGTCGTCGATCAGCCGGTGTTCGTATGTAATGCCCGCTTCTTTGAATTTCTCGGCAAATTCAGTCTCGTAGATGTGCTGGAATAGCTCAAGAAACCGACCGTCATACTGCTTGAGGATCGTGTTCTTGGTGGACAGGTACACAGGCCAGCCTTTGACAAGGCCGTAGTTCATCGAGGCGCGGGCAAAATCGATGATGGATTTGTCGAGATTGTACATTGCCATCACCACACCGGAGTCGGGCGCGTCAAAGACCTCGTGTTCGATTTCTGTGCCGTCTTCGCCAACGAATTTGATGCTCAGCTTACCAGCGCCGGGAAATTTAAAGTCCGTCGCGCGATACTGGTCGCCAAAGGCGTGACGGCCGACGACGATAGGCTTGGTCCAGCCGGGCACAAGGCGCGGCACGTTTTTGCAGATGATCGGTTCGCGAAAAATAACGCCGCCCAGAATGTTGCGGATGGTGCCATTGGGCGAACGCCACATTTTCTTGAGGCCGAATTCCTCAACGCGGGCTTCATCGGGGGTGATCGTCGCACATTTAACACCGACACCATATTTCTTGATCGCCTCAGCGGAATCGATGGTGATCTGGTCATCAGTGTCGTCGCGGGCCTGAATGCCCAAATCGTAGTATTTCAGATCAATATCCAGGTAGGGCAGGATCAGCTTTTTCTTGATGAAATCCCAGATGATGCGGGTCATTTCATCACCGTCAAGCTCAACAACGGGGTTCTCTACCTTGATCTTGGTCATGTGCGGTCCTTTGGATAGGGTGCTTATTTCTAGGCGGCTTAGCGTAATTTCGATGATAGGGGAAGTCGGTGTACGATGGTATACCGTTTAGATTTCATTGCTTGCGAAGATCTGCGAAATAATGCGCAATCTTTTGGCGTGCAAAGACCCACAGACCCGGTGCGCCAATCGCAATTTTTGCACCGACGCGGTTCGCCACTGTTTGCTCGTCGACTTTATATTCGACCCAACTGCCACCGCCTGACATCAAGTTCTGCATTGGTGGCTGGAACCGATCAAGCGATTTTGCAAATTTTGCCGAAGGGGTTTGTGCGGCTTCGAACTCTTCCCAGATGGCGCGCAGGCTGTCGCGCAGATCGTCGGGCAAGAGGCCGAATATCCGGTCCGCCGCTGCCTGTTCCTTTGCAGCCATGTCGGCCGCGTCATAGGTGCCGAATATGGGATTGTCGCCTGCATCAATTTCGACCAGATCGTGCAGGATAAGCATTTTGATGACGCGGGTGATGTCAACGTCCGGGTCGGCCTGATCAGACAAGACAAGCGCGTAAAGCGTCAGGTGCCACGAATGCTCGGCAGAGTTCTCATAGCGGGACGCATCGCACAATGTGGTGCCCCGAATGATCTGCTTGAGCTTGTCTGCCTCATTGAGAAAGGCAATTTGTTGCTCAAGCCGGTCAGTCATTCGGAGGCGGTCGCGCGGTAGTTTTTAAGTTTGGCCGCCAGGAATGCGCGGCCCTTTTGTTCGGCCATCCGTGTGCGGATCGCGGTCAGAAACGCTTCTTCAAGTGTTTGGGAAGAGGCGCCCAGCACATCGCCGACTTCCATGAACAAGCGGTCCTCGCCGGTCTCTTTCTGAACGGCGAGGCATTCTTCGGCCAGGGCGTTGGCCATTTTGATGACTGCATCATCTGCCATTAGCGGGTGTTCTCAGTCAAACGGCGGCGGACGTATTCGGTGGTCGAATCGATCAGCGTGTCCATATGCGGTTCTTCAAAGAAGTGGCCCGCACCCTCTACTTCTTGGTGGGTGATTGTGATGCCCTTCTGCTCGTGCAGTTTGTTCACCAGATTGACCGTGTCGGCCGGTGGTGCCACGCGATCGGCGGTCCCGTTGATAATCAGACCGGAGGCAGGGCAGGGAGCAAGGAAGCTGAAGTCATACATGTTGGCCGGTGGAGATACAGAAATGAACCCCGTGATCTCTGGGCGGCGCATCAGTAGCTGCATACCGATCCATGCACCAAAGGAGAAACCTGCAACCCAGCAATGCTTGGAGTTGTTGTTCATGGACTGTAAATAATCGAGCGCCGAAGCTGCATCGGACAATTCACCGATACCCTGATCGTATTCGCCCTGACTGCGCCCGACACCGCGGAAGTTGAACCGCAATACCGTAAAGCCCATCTTGTAGAAGGCGTAGTGCAGGTTATAGACCACCTTGTGGTTCATCGTGCCGCCAAATTGCGGATGTGGATGCAGGACGATTGCAATTGGCGCATCGCGTTCTTTTTGCGGGTGATAGCGGCCCTCTAGGCGTCCTTCGGGTCCGGGAAAAATGACCTCGGGCATGAATGTACTCTCTCACAGGGTTCGAAGGGACAGATGATATTCTTGACGAAATCGGTCGGAAACCTTAGAACAATTCTAATATGTGGCTCCACTTCAAGCGGACCACGTTCGATGGATGTAGGCATTTAGGCCGCTAAGGTCAAACAAAAGCCTTGGCTGAATAGGGAATTGGCGATGAAGCTATCGACAAAGGGGCGTTATGCGATGGTGGCATTGGCCGATATTGCACTGCAACCGGCTGACACCCTTGTTTCGCTTGGTGACATTGCGGAGCGGCAGCAGGTGTCTCTTCCGTATCTTGAGCAGTTATTTGTAAAGCTGCGCCGAGCCGAACTGGTTGCATCTGTGCGCGGTCCGGGCGGTGGGTATCGACTGGCCAAGCCAGCGTCGGAAATCCGTGTGGTCGATATTCTGGCTGCGGTAGACGAGAGCGTCGATGCAATGCACAAGGGGGCAGGAGCGTCAGGCGGCGCTTCCGGCTCACGCGCGCAGTCCCTGACCAATCGCTTGTGGCAAGGTCTGTCGGCGCATGTCTATGTGTTTTTGCACCAGACGCGCTTGTCGGATGTGGTGAGCAATCAGATGACGCCTTGTCCGGCTGTGCCGAATCTTTTCGCGGTTGTGGATGAGTAAGGCGTTGGATTTGGATATTTTTGGCCAAAAGGAATAGGCGGAGAGACTATGGGCAGGGTTTACCTTGATCATAACGCGACCACGCCTTTGCGTGCTGAAGCGCGGGCGGCGATGATTGACGCGATGGATGTCATCGGCAATCCGTCTTCTGTGCATGCCGAAGGGCGTGCGGCCAAGATGTTGGTTGAGCGCGCCCGTGCGCAGGTCGCGACGTTGGTCGATTGCAAGCCGCAGCAGGTGATCTTTACCTCCAGTGCGACCGAGGCGGCGGCCTTGGCGGTGGCGCAAAAGGCGCGGCACGGTAATGTTTTCGCCGCATTACCCACCGAGCATGACTGCTTGGGTGTTTGGTCCGAGCGTCCGATGGTATCATTGACGGGTCGGGACGGGGCTGTATCACCGCATGGCGCTTCTGAGTATTTGAATTTTGTAACGGCTTTGGCCGGGGATGCTTGGCACGAGGGTCGTGGACCTGTTGCATTGATCGCGCATTCGGCAGCGAACAGTGAATCAGGGATATTGGGTCTGTCCGGTAAAGTCATCGGTAGCGGTCGGATAAATGCTTCGAAGGCAGGAGCGGTCCCCTATTCAACGATATGTGATATCACCCAACTGGCTGGAAAGATGGCTGTACTCTATGATGACGTCACGCCGTCTTATGCGATTTTATCCGCACATAAGATGGGTGGGCCAAAGGGCGTCGGGGCGCTGATCAATTTCACAGCCGATGACCCCGAGCCGATGTTGCGCGGCGGCGGACAGGAAATGAACCGACGATCGGGCACGGAAAATATCATAGGTATCGCCGGTTTTGGCGCGGCGGCCGAGGCTGCCGGGCATGACGTTGAGGCCGGCAAATGGGATGAAGTGGCCAAACTTAGAAATATTCTAGAAAAGACTATTGCGGCTGCTTCAAAACAGACTATTTTTGTCGGGAAAGCCGCTGCGCGGTTGCCGAATACATCTTGCATGCTGACCCCTGGATGGAAGGGGGAAACGCAGGTGATGCAGATGGATCTGGCGGGATTTGCGATCTCTGCTGGATCAGCCTGTTCCAGCGGAAAGGTAAAGGCCAGCAAGGTTCTGTTGGCCATGGGATATGACGAGGCTGAAGCCGCTAGTGCGATCCGTGTATCGCTTGGGCTTGAGACGACAAAAGAAGATGTAATGCGCTTTGCGGATGCTTGGAGCGCGAAATTCGAAAAACACCAGATGCGGGCGGCCTAAGCCCGACGCGAGAGGAAGATGACCTTGGATAATACAATCGTAAAAGACGGTGTAGATCAGGAAACAGTTGATGCGGTGCGCGAAGTCGGCGGTGCCTATAAGCATGGCTGGTCCACCGATATCGAAATGGATTATGCGCCGCTTGGTCTGAGCGAAGACATCGTCAAGCTGATCTCGTCCAAAAACGAGGAACCAGAGTGGATGACAGAATGGCGCCTTGGTGCCTATGCCCGTTGGCAGCAAATGCGCGAACCTGACTGGGCGATGGTGGATTATCCCGAGATCAACTTTCAGGATCAGTACTACTACGCCCGCCCCAAAAGCATGGCGGTAAAGCCGAAGTCTTTGGATGACGTGGACCCCAAGTTGCTTGAGACCTACAAAAAGCTGGGTATCCCGTTGAAGGAGCAGGCCATACTGGCTGGCGTCGAGGGCGCCGAGGAAATGTCGGATGCGCCGCGCAAAGTCGCTGTAGACGCGGTTTTCGACAGTGTTTCTGTCGGTACGACCTTTCAGGACGAATTGAAAAAGGCGGGCGTTATCTTTTGCTCGATCTCCGAGGCGATCAAGGATCACCCCGAGCTGGTGAAAAAGTACCTTGGGTCGGTCGTGCCGGTTCAGGATAACTTTTACGCCACGCTGAACTCGGCTGTGTTTTCGGATGGGTCCTTCGTATACGTGCCGCCCGGTGTGCGCTGCCCGATGGAGCTGAGCACATATTTCCGCATCAACGCAGAAAACACGGGCCAGTTTGAGCGCACGTTGATCATCGCCGACAAAGGTTCATACGTGAGCTACCTTGAGGGCTGTACCGCGCCGCAACGCGATGAAAGCCAGCTGCACGCAGCCGTGGTTGAGATCATCATCGAGGAAGACGCCGAAGTGAAATACTCCACCGTTCAGAACTGGTATCCCGGTGATGAGAACGGCAAAGGCGGCATCTATAACTTCGTTACCAAACGTGCCGATTGCCGTGGCGACCGTGCCAAAGTGATGTGGACGCAGGTCGAGACAGGCTCCGCTGTGACGTGGAAGTACCCGTCCTGCATCCTGCGCGGCGATGACAGCCAGGGCGAGTTTTACTCAATCGCTATCGCCAACAACATGCAGCAGGCCGATACGGGCACCAAGATGGTTCACTTGGGTAAACGCACCAAGTCGCGGATCGTCTCCAAAGGTATCTCGGCCGGTAAGGCGCAGAACACCTATCGTGGACTAGTGTCGATGCACCCGAAAGCGAAAGACAGCCGCAACTACACCCAGTGTGACAGCCTGTTGATCGGCGACCAATGCGGGGCGCACACCGTGCCTTACATTGAGGTGAAGAATAACTCCTCTCGGGTCGAGCATGAGGCGACCACATCCAAGGTTGACGATGATCAACTGTTCTATTGCCGTTCGCGCGGGATGGATGAGGAAGAAGCCGTGGCACTGGTGGTGAACGGTTTCTGTAAGGACGTGCTTCAGGCGCTGCCGATGGAATTCGCGATGGAAGCACAAGCCCTTGTGGCGATCTCTCTCGAAGGTTCTGTGGGCTGATGCAAAAGCTGCTGAAGGAAACAGGCATTGCTGCCCTCGTCTATTTCGCGCTCAGCCTTGGTTTGGGCTTCGGAATAGACGAGGGCGATGGCTGGCCGGAGGCATTGATGTCTGCGGTGATCTTTTCCGGATTCTACTTTGTCGTCGGGCTTTTGATCCTTTGGTATAAGAAGCGCAATTCATGATCCTCACCACTACAAATAGCGTCGAAGGGCGTGCGATTGCTGCCTATCACGGCATTGTCGTGGGGGAAGCGATCATGGGTGCCAACATCGTGCGCGATCTTTTTGCGCGGGTGACAGACATCGTCGGTGGCCGTTCTGGTCAGTATGAAAACAAGCTGCGCGATGCACGTGAAGCGGCCATGCGTGAACTTGAAGACGAAGCGCGCGCAAAAGGTGCGGATGCGGTTGTTGGAATTGATATCGACTATGAGATCATCTCGGATTCGATGATGATGGTGTCGGTCTCTGGCACAGCGGTGAGCCTGAGCTGATGGCAGACGTTGCGGTCTCCAAACCCCTCCGCCTGCATTGGTGGAAGGCGGTGCCGAATTTCGGTGATGCGATCAATCCGTTGGTCGTAGGCCATGTGTCAGGGCGTGAGGTCACCCATATGGGGCCGCGCCGCGCTGACATGTTTGCGATTGGCTCCATGTTGCAGGTGGTCAAACGCAGCTTTAAAGAGCCGCGCGAAAATGGTGAAAAAGTATGTGTCTGGGGCACGGGACTGTTGAACCCTGTCTTTGGGCACGACTTTTTGAAGCAGGTCGATCTGGCGCTGGTGCGCGGCCCGATTACGGCAGCTTTGCTGAAATGCGAAATGAAGCAATTCGGCGACCCGGGGCTGTTGATCAATGATGTGCTGCCATTCAACGGCACGCGTCAGGACCGTATCGGGATCGTGCCGCATTTTTCGCTGATCGAAGACCGTGATCTGCTGGCTTTTGTTGCTTCCGATCCGGCTTACCTGCTGATCGATCCACGCGACGAACCAACCAGGGTGTGCGAAGCCATTGCCTCATGTGCGCATGTCTTTGCATCTTCTTTACATGGTTTGATCGTCGCGGATGCCTACGGGGTACCTAATACCTGGATCGAACCAGAGGGGCAAAGCTGGCTCAAATATCTCGACTACGCTGCATCTGTCGGGCGTCGTGACATGATGGCACCTTTGGCACTGGATGAGGCAAAGGCGCACAAAACTGCCCAGATTAACTATGCAGACGGTATCCATGCCGCACGCGAAGCCCTGTATGAGAGCTTTCCCGCGCGACTGAAATCAACGGCCTGAGGGCCAAACACACACACCGGCGCGATACGCGCCAGACCGAACAAAAAAGGAGCATTTCCATGCTGAGCATTAAGAACCTTCAGGTGAAACTGGAAGACGAAGACAAGCAAATCCTAAAGGGTGTCGATCTGGAAGTCGAAGCTGGCAAAGTGCATGCCATCATGGGGCCGAACGGGTCTGGTAAATCGACGCTGTCCTATGTTCTGTCCGGTAAAGACGGGTACGAAGTGACAGGCGGCTCTGCAACGCTAGAAGACGTGGACCTGCTTGAAATGGAGCCGGAAGAGCGCGCTGCCGCAGGTCTTTTCCTTGCGTTTCAATACCCTGTAGAGATCCCCGGTGTCGGCAACATGACGTTCCTGCGTACAGCGGTGAACGCCCAGCGTAAGGCGCGTGGCGAAGAAGAAATGTCTGCCGCTGAGTTCCTCAAGGTGGTCCGTGCCCGTGCGAAAGAACTGAAGATCGACGCCGACATGCTGAAGCGTCCGGTCA
>Ga0209345_10004432_pt1 | contig 13580 bp, 10 predicted proteins | sample Cruoilmetagenom7_FD_187294 | JGI IMG/M metagenome (GOLD analysis project Ga0209345, IMG submission 187294) | Oil polluted marine microbial communities from Coal Oil Point, Santa Barbara, California, USA - Sample 7 (SPAdes) (version 2) | ecosystem: Environmental > Aquatic > Marine > Oil seeps ...
AAAATTAGAATTTTGGTTCGAGGTCAAGGCATGCGAAAATTTTAACCGCAGGAATACATTAAGTATTTCGAGGATTAAAATTTAAGCATAACGCCGGCATCGAGCCAAAAGGCAATTTTTAGAGGTGCCTAAATTGTAGAAGTGGAGATAAATCATGTCTGGTATAAACAAGGTTTTATTGATAGGGCACTTGGGTAACGATCCTGAGATAAGATATACCCCTAGTGGCACTGCGGTTGCCAATTTTACAATTGCCACATCAGAGGAATGGAAGGACAAGATGTCAGGAGAAAAACAGACACGGACTGAATGGCATCGCATCGTGGTATGGAGTCGACTAGCTGAGATCTGTGGAGAATATCTTCATAAAGGCAAGCAGGTATATATTGAGGGACGGCTACAAACCCGATCATGGGAAGATCGTGATGGCGTGAAAAGGTATACCACTGAAATCATAGCCCAAAATATGCAAATGTTGGGGCCTTCAGGCCGAACGGCCAGAGAAGAAACAGGCCATGATCAGTTTCCCCCTGGCGAGCCTTCAGTTATTCCAGAGGATAATATCCCCTTTTAAGAGTTTTCAATCGTGATGTCGTTGTAAGCGACTTTTTATGAGGTCATCATGCTTTCCTGTCAGGGCATATTTTATCTATTTTACCATAAATGATCCTAAAATATTATACAGGATATCACTTGGAAGAATCATTTTCATCATTGGGCGCCTCAAGGCCTTCTTGCGGATCTCGAGTGGCTTTTTTGAAATTTTTAATTCCTTTTCCAATACCACTTCCAATTTCCGGAAGTTTTCCTGCTCCAAAGATAATTAGGATAATGATTAGTATAATGATCAATTCTGGCATGCCTATTCCAAACATTAATTTTGCCTCCAAAATAAAATAGTGCCTGACGTTGAAATCTCATCTTTTGTGCAGACACCACAAAGAGATGGATAAGAATCCACCTTATTCTTATCTATCTTTTTTATCTGGCGGGGAAAGTCGCCCTTCCCCCGCCATTTGAAATAAATTTAAATGATTCCATCTCCACCCCAGAAAGGGGTTTCTCAGTCCTTGGCCTGTTGATGTATATTTTGTACGAGTCTGTCATCTTTCGAAAGGCCACAAATGTTGTTCAGGCTCGCAATAGTTAGCAATGATGACTTTAAGCCTTGCTCTTGATGCCTTATTGCTAACCGAAAAAAACTCAATTGATAACCTTCCGAGGTATAGATCTAAACTGAACGATGTTTTGCCATTACTTCACTGACTGTTTTACCGAGAGATGCAAGATTCAGAGAAACACTAATTCCAGCGTCTTGTAAAGCTTTAATCTTATCTTCTGCTTTACCCTGACCGCCAGAGATGATTGCGCCAGCATGCCCCATACGTCGGCCTGGAGGCGCTGTTTGGCCTGCAATAAAGGCTGTTACAGGCTTATTAAACCCTGCCTTTATATATTCTGCGGCCTCTTCTTCTGCTGTGCCGCCTATTTCACCAATCAAAACGACACCTTCTGTTTGCGGATCATCTTTGAATTTTTTGAGAATATCAATAAATGATGTCCCTACTATAGGATCACCACCAATACCAATACAGGTGGACTGCCCCATACCGGCTCCTGTCAACTGATAAACCACTTCGTATGTTAGTGTTCCACTCCTTGAAATAACTCCTATTTCTCCCTGTTTGTGGATGGGAGCTGGCATTATCCCTACTTTACTTTTGCCTGGAGATATTATACCAGGACAATTCGGGCCAATCAAGACCAAGTCTTTATCTTTTATGAAATTAGCTGCCTTGACCATATCCAGAACCGGAATTCCTTCTGTAATGCATACTATTACGCCTATTCCTGCTGCAGCTGACTCTATGATCGCATCTGCCGCAAATGGAGGAGGAACAAATATGCAGGAAACATTGGCGCCTTCTTTATCAACTGCTTCCTGAACAGTATTAAAGACAGGTACACCTTCCATCTGTTGCCCGCCTTTGCCAGGAGTAACTCCAGCTGCAATTATTGTTTTATAATCAAGCATCTGTCTGGTATGAAAGGAGCCTTCCTGGCCGGTAATCCCCTGTACAACCACTCTGCTGTTTTCATCAATAAGTATACTCATAATCGCTCTATCGCTCCTTTCAGGAAACTTGTTTAGCGACTAACTCTGCCGCTTCTGCAAGGTCTTTAGCTACCAGGAATTTCAAATCTGACTCTTCAAGAATCTTACGGCCTTCATCAACATTAGTTCCTTCAAGCCGTACTATCAGAGGAACCTCAATGCTGTTTTTCTTTGCGGCAGCCAATACCCCCCGAGCCAATACATCACATCTGAGAATTCCACCAAAAATATTGATTAAAACAGCCTTGACCCTGCTGTCCTGTAATATGATCTCAAAACCTTTGGATATCATTTCTTCATTGGCTCCGCCCCCGACATCTAAAAAATTAGCAGGCTCGGCGCCAGCTGATTTAATAACATCCATAGTAGCCATGGCCAGACCTGCACCATTAACCATGGCACCGATATTTCCATCAAGGCGGATATAATTTAGGTCATTTTCCTCTGCTTTTAACTCCAGGGGATCTTTTTCCCTTGGATCATCAAGCTTCATTAGATCCTTTTGCCTGAAAGAGGCCGTGTCATCAATTGTAATCTTGGCATCAACTGCAAGTACCTGGCCTTCCTTTGTGATCACCAGAGGATTGATCTCCACCAGGGAACAATCATTGGATATAAATGCTTTATAAAGATTTGCCATAACCGCCAGGAGTGCTTTTATAACAGGAGGCTCAGGTAAAGGATCCAGCCGGTATATTAAATTCCTGGCATTATTAGGCAGCCAGCCGGTAATGGGGCTTACGGGTTCTTTAAAAATAAGATCCGGTGTTTCAGCTGCTACTTCTTCAATATCCATGCCTCCTGCCTGACTAAATATCATGGTAGGCATAAATATTGATCGGTCTACAACCATTCCCAGATAATATTCCTTATCAATATTAACCCCTTCTTCAATTAGTACCTGATGAACAGTGACCCCTTGGGAGCCTGTCTGTTTGGTTACAAGCTGCTTTCCAAGCATCGTATCAACGGCGCTTTTAATCTCTTCAGTGGTTTTGACTACTTTAACTCCGCCACCTTTTCCTCTGCCGCCTGCATGTACCTGGGCCTTTACTACCCAAGGCGGACCATTCAGGTTTTTTGCAACTTCAATAACTTGATCTACATTTGTGACCAGTTGGCCATCAGGCACAGGGATTCTCGATCTCCGGAAAATATCCTTGGCCTGAAATTCATGTAATTTCATTATTATAATGCTCCAAATTAAAAAGTATTTTTGATTAATATTTATGATCTTGCTGAAAAAAATATTAGTTTAGTTCAGCTATCTAATACGCTTTTAAAATATTGTCAAGAAAGACACCCAGTATCTTCAAAAGATATTCATTACAGCATGCCGTATTTAATTGTTTATTTTTATACCTCGGAAGCTTATCAATTGAGTTTTTTCGGTGAGCAATGAGCATCAAGAGCAAGGCGCAAAGGCTCATCATAGCTGGCTATTGCGAGCCTGAACGAAAACTGCTAATTTCTCCAGTTTTTGCCAAAGCTCTTTCGAAGGACAATCTCATATTATCATGCAACTTATATTTCCCCCCCCCAAAAAAAAATCGTTATAATCAGGAAAAATACTGTAATTTAGAATTGCTGAGGTCAAATTTTTCAGCTTGACAAATCAAAATACCTTCTATATCTATTTTTAATATTTTGATTATCCCCATAAGGAATTCATCTATGTATCTATTTTTCGGCTTTACCTGACTTGTTATCAAAAAAATTACCCGGGATCGGTAAGTACAGGGTCAGGCCGAAAAACTATTTTTTCCAACCATTATTTCCCATAATCAGTTTCAGACGACTTGCCTGCCTTGTTTAATAAAACAGGACCAATATTGCTAAATGTCCCGCCAATAATTTTTGATAAAGCAATAACGTTTTGATATTGCAAGAAAATATATAAATATCCTATTGATATGAAAGAGAAATTTATAATGGTACTATTGCGTAAAAGTTTGATTATATTAGTATGTTGTCTTGTTTTTTTTATGCTTTTTCCAGTTGGAGTGTTTGGCCATGAAAAATCACCACCCTTGCCTCTGCACGGCATTGAGGGAATGGGAGGCGTTTGTTCCACCTATTCAGCCTATCTTGTGAATCCTGCTAAAGATGGTAAAGTTTTTGGGTTGCCGAGTCTGGAGGTTGCGTACATACATCTTGGCAAGGGAAGAGGCCTGGAGGCCTTAACGATCACAGAGACACTCTGGGACAGGCTTGAGGCAGGGTATGCATTTCATAGTTTTGACTTCGGAGATTTGTCCCAGGATATAGAGAATATGACAGGTGTAGACATCAATGATCATTCAGTTAATATGCACAACTTTAATCTTCGCTTTCAGGCAGTTAGAGAAAACTTTTTTGATCTGGCCTGGATACCGGCGGTAACGGTCGGGATTCATTACAAGAAGAATAATGATATTGGGTGCATCAATAATAAATTATCTGGAGCGCTTAAGGGGATAGGTATTGAGGACGACAAGGGGCTGGATTTTACCGTCTATTTTACGAAGATGATCACATCCCTGCCTCGTCCGCTTTTGGTGAACGCTGGTATACGTTCTACAAAGGCAGCCCATCTTGGTCTATTCGGCTTTACTGATGACCGTAAAACTCTTTTTGAAGGAAATCTGGTTCTATTTATTACGAACAAGATATTGTGTGGCATAGAGTACCGCCAGAAGCCGGATGAATACGATGAAATACCAGGGCTTATAAAAAAAGAAGATGATTGGAGTACCTTGTGCTTGTGTTTCGTTATCAATGATCAAATGACATTTTCTGGCGGGTATGGACATTTCGGTGACGTTTTGAACCACAAAGCAAACAACTCATGGTGCATCAAGTTCAAGTGGGAGTTCTAATTGCGGCTTGTTTTTTTACCCTGTGGCAAGATTGCATAAAAAAAATTAGAACAAAATAATGAGACACAAAGGAGAAACAATGAGTGAAGATTACAGAGATATGTGGAAGAATCTGGGACTGGATCTTGAGGCGCATGATGCATTATTAGAGGTACTGGGAAATGCTTACCAGGATATCTATATGACACAGCAAGACCGTCCGGAAGGCATGGGATATTTTGATTTTGTGATGAGCGAAGTACATGGTCTGCGCATCAAAGAGCTGATGGATAAAAAAGAGGCTGGCCAAAAAATTATCGGTTCATTCTGTGTATTTGTGCCGGAGGAAATCGTACTGGCCGCTGATGCTGCGCTTGTCGGCCTTTGCGCTGGCGCGGACTTCGCAATGGAAGAGGTCGATAAATTTCTCCCGCGCAATACCTGTTCTCTTATCAAGTCTGCATTTGGATTCAATCTGGGAAAGGTTTGCCCCTACATTGAATCGGCAGATATGATCGTGGGAGAAAATACCTGTGATGGCAAAAAAAAGGCATATGAGACCTTAAACAATCTTGTTCCTAATCTGTATGTCATGGATATACCACAGATGAAATCCATTGAAGGAAGAGATTTGTTAAAGGCTGAATATATGCGTTTTAAAAATGCGGTTGAAGAACTTACAGGCATCACCATTGATAGCGCCAGGCTTAAAAAGGGGATTGAGATAGTTAATAACAAAAGAAAGGCCGTTCACAGGTTGTCAATCCTCCGCAAAGCCAACCCTGCCCCGCTTTCAGGGCTGGATGCTCTCTTGATCAACCAGGTCTTTTTTTACGACGATCCGATTCGTTTTACTGACTCAGTCAACAAGATATGTGATGAGCTGGAGAAACGGATCGAGAAAGGAGAAGGCGTTTTGCCAAAAGGGGCTGCAAGAATCCTTATTTCCGGCTGTCCCATGGCCGTCCCTAACTGGAAACTTCCCTGGATTATAGAGAGTTCAGGTGCCGTGGTCGTGGGAGAAGAATCCTGCACAGGGGAACGGGGAACACGCAATTTGACTGATGACTCGGCCAGCACAGTTGACGAACTTATGGAATCGATTGTTGACCGCTATTTCAAAGTGGACTGCGCTATATTTACGCCCAATCCTGATCGGCTCAATCATATTGAAGAAATGGTTAAAACCTATAAAGCAGACGGTATCATTCATTATGGTCTGCAATTCTGCCAGCCTTATCTCATGGAATCAATGTCCGTGGAAAAGGCCATTGAAGCAAAGAATATCCCTATGCTTCGGCTTGAGACAGATTACAGCATGGAGGATGTGGAACAGCTCAGAACCAGGGTGGAAGCCTTTGTAGAGTTATTGAGCTTTCGCCGTTGATCCGCTGGCTATTGCGAGCCTGAACAACGCAGATACTGATATTTATGGCCATTGAAAAATTGCAATTGGTGGGCTTTCGAGGTATAAAACAGTTCTGTAATTATTCAGGGTACTTCTAAAAATTAGAATTTTGGTTCAAGGTCAAGGCATGCAAAATTTTTAACCGCAGGAATACATAGAAGTATTTCGAGGATTAAAATTTGAGCATAACGCCGACATTGAGCCAAAAGGCAATTTTTAGAGGCATAATGAACGCTGAGCTTCCAATTATAGTGGAGACTTTGCTGGTCGAACCTTTGGTTTGCAAGACGCTTTGTGACCAATCGGGTCAATACTTGTTGGTTTCAATACATCCTTTAAAATCAGTTTACCCCTTTTCGGGTTAGATCCTTTGGTAACATGCTAATTTTAATGCCTGTCTTCAAACGTCCTGTAGCACTAGTTATAATTACCTCATCCTTGGCGATTCCATCCAAGACTTCAGCATAGTAATCTTCAATAATTCCTGTTTTAATCATCCGTTTGGAAACTATGTCTTTTTCAATAGAAAATACATAATAAGATCCACTGCCTGGCAGCTTTTGGAGGGCGTCACGCGGAACCGCCAAAGCCATCCTTTTATTCACCTCAAGATGTACTGTTGAAAACATGCCATCAACCAGCTTGTCATCTTGATTGGGCATTTCAATCCTGACTCGAAAAGTCCGTGTTCTTATATCTACTTTTGGATTAATAATGGTTACTTTACCGATGAAAACCTGATCCTCAAAGGCGTCGACAATGATCTTCGCTGGAGTTCCGATGCCAATCTGTCCATAGTCTGTATCCGGCAGATCAATGTCGATTTTGAGCTTGGATTGATCAAGAATACGCATAGCCATCACGCTTGGGGCGATAGCTTGTCCTTTTTCCACATTCCTGTCGACAATAACCCCTGATATTGGAGAAATGAGCTTTGTATCTATAAGCTGTTTTTTTGCTAAATCCAAAGCTGCCTTAGCCTGGCGAGACTGTCCTTTGGCGGAGATCAAAGTCTCCTGCAAAGATTGATAAGCCATTATTGCGGCATCAAATCTGTTTTGAGGGATAACTTTTTCGCGCAAAAGATTGGTTGCCCGATGATATTCTTTCTCTGCCTGTTCAAATTGGGCCTGCACCTGTTTAATAGCGGCATGCGTTGAATCCACAGCTGCTTCTGCCTGCTTTACAAGAAGCGCGTAATTGGTTTCGTCAATATGAAGAAGTACCTGGCCTTTTTTTACATAGTCTCCTATATCAACCATGATGGTTTCTATATTACCAGGAATTTTTGAGCATAAAAGTATTGTCTCATTCGCTTTTAAAGAGCCAACAGCGCTAATTTCGTTGTTAAATTCATGAAAACTGACTTTATGGATAGTAACGGGGATTCTTATTTGAGATTGTTCGGTCTCTACATCTTTATGAGAGTCTTTACTTAAAAGAGAACTTGATATTAATACTTTAGCTAAATAACCGCCTGTTATTAATATAATAGCAATAACAACAACAATTAATAAACGTTTCATCGGGCTCATGCCTCCTTGCCGTTAAATTTATTAGAGGATGGACATTTAAGGATACTTCTAAAAATTAGAATTTTGGTTCGAGGTCAAGGCATGCGAAAATTTTAACCGCAGGAATATATTAAGTATTTCGAGGATTAAAATTTAAGCATAACGCCGACATCAGGCCAAAAGGCAATTTTTAGAGGTGGCCTTAATTAATAATGGTGACTCCGGTAGCTTTTTGAAGCGCTGCCAGTGCCAGATTATATTCAAAAAGGGCTTGAGAAAGGTTTACTTCAGCTCTTAATAATGCTGTATGTCCATCCAGAACATCGGTATTGGTTACGACACCTGCCTGATAACCTGCACGAGCCAACCGATAGGCCTCTTTGGCTGTTGCGATAGTGGATTTAGCTGCGATAATGTTTTTCTCTGCTTTTTCAAGGTTTAGGTAATTCTGCCGAACTTCAAGACAAATATCCTCTTTTACCTTTTTTAACATCAATGTCGTCTCTTCCACTTGAGACTTTGTTTTCCTTATTTTTGATCTAATCTGTCCCCAGTTCCATAAAGGTAACTGGGCGCCAAACCCAACTGTCCAGTGATAATCGCCATTAATATCCCGATAATCACCTTCCATATATTCATATCGACCTTCAAGTGCGATACTTGGCAGGTATTCACCTTTAGCAGCCTTTAAAGCCTCTTCAGTAGCTGCTAATTGGGATTTTAAGGCTGCGATTTCTGGCCTCTGTTTTAATGCCAACCGAGTAAATTCTGGCAGATCTTGAGGGGGCCTTGGCAGATAACAGGAATCTTCAGTCAAAATAATGGGTGACTCAAGATCAATATACAGTACGTTTTTGAGGGCTGAAAGACTTAGATTCAGAGCATTCTTCGCGCTGTTTAAATCCTTTTGCGCGTTCGCAAGCCCTGTGCGAGTGCGTAGTAAATCCAGTTCAGGGATTGCTCCTTCTTTGACCATAATCGCGACATCATGCTCGTGAGCTTTTAAAAGTTCAACCCCCTCAGATGCCACTTTATAAAATTTTTCCGCGACTTTGGACATATGATAGATTCGGATTACCTGGAAATTAATTTCTTTTTGCACCACAAGCTTTTTATTGCTCTGGGCGTCTCGTATATGCTCAGTTGCCTTTAGATTTGCTTTTAATCTTCCTCCCATATATATGGGCTGGCGAACAATAATTCCAGCCTTGTAGGCATTTTTCTCTATAAAAGTCAATGAAGCCGGGCCAAAAGAAAAAACCATATCCTCATCAAATCGAGCACAGGATGCCTCTGCTCCAAAAGAAGGTAACATTGTCTTAAAGGCAATCGCTATGTCCTCATTGGCTTGAACCAGCTTTTCATTAATCATCTCGATATCAAGATTTTGTTTTAAAGCGATTCCGATACAATCCTTTAATGAAAGGTATATCTTGTCTCCTCTTTTAAAAGGCTGAAGCAACTGGTCTCTTGAATAGGAGTGGCTTCTTTGTTCAGCATCCAGAATATATGGAGGGGGGCCACCACCATTGGCAAATAGTGCTTCCGATCCAAGTAGCAGGCCTATTATTGGGCATAAAAACCATGTCAGCCATTGCATTGATCTTTTCATTTCAACACACTCCTTTCCGCTTTTTTTGGGCTATGAACTATGAAATATAATAAAGGCACCAGGATCAAGGTTACAAATCCACTCATAAGCAATCCACCAATTACTGTAATCCCCAAGGTATTCCATAGCTCAGATCCTTCGCCCCTAGAAAGAACAAGGGGGACCATTCCGAATACTGTTGTAAATCCAGTCATAAGAACAGGGCGAAGGCGACGTTTGGATCCTGCAATAACTGCGTCATGAAGGCTTTGGCCTTTCTCCACCAATTGCTTGATATAGGCCACCAATACAATAGCATTTTTTACAACAATGCCTGTAAGCATGATTATACCAATAAAACTGATAACATTAAGAGGCGTGGAGGTAAACACAAATGCCCAAATTATGCCAACATAGGCAAAGGGAAGCGAGAACATAATTATGAATGGATCCGTGAAATCTTCAAATTGACCTGCCATAACCATATAAACAAGGATTGTACCCAGAATGAGCAACAGAACCAAATCACGAAATGCCTTGCGCTGTTCCTCAACTTCGCCTCCCCATTGGATAAATATGCCGGGTGGAATATCAAGCTTTTCAATTTCTTTTTTCACATCACTTACGATATCACCCAGAAATCTGTCTGAAACTCCGGCTATTACGCTGGTAATCCGGACACGGTTCTTTCTTTTGATTTCTACAGGACCAAATGTCTCTATGATGTCTGCAACACTGCGAAGTTTGACTGTCTGCCCAGAAAGAGTCATCACAGGAATCTCACCAATTTGAGCAATACTTTGGCGTTCCTCTTGTTTCAAGCGCAGTTCAATGTCAAAATCATCTCCTGCCTCACGAAATTTAGTATTATCAAATCCATAATAATTTGTTCGTAGCACATCCGCGATAAGGCCTACATTCAATCCCAAAGAAGCTGCTTTATCACGATTTATTTTAATCTGGATTTCCGGTCTTGGTTTTTTACGGGTAACGGAGACATCCTCTGTTCCTTCTGTATTAAGAACGATAAGACGAATTTTTTCAGCAATCGCATTGGTAATTTCAATATCATGCCCCATAATCTCGATGCAAACAGCACGGCCGGACCCAAAAAAGGACTGCTGGATAGCACTCGTAGCCCTAGCCGTATAATTTTCAATACCAGGTATTTTTTCAACTTCCTTTCGGAAATCTGTCACAACTTCCTTTGATGACAAATTTCGCTTTTCTTTTGCTACCAGTCGTCCGCCAATACGTCCAATATTGGAACCTTCATCAAAACCAATAGCAGTTAAAAAACCATCCTTCGTCTGACCTGCCAAGGAATATGATGTTTCAATCTCAGGTCTCTTATCAAAAAGATCAAGTACTTGAGCTGTTAAAGAAGATGTAACTTCACCTCTTGTGCCTTCAGGCATCTCCAAGACTATCTCCAGGTCACCTGAATCCATTTCCGGAAAAAAGTTTGTTCCCACCTTTGCAATCATCAGTAAACTGCCAAAGAATAATATGGCCGCCAAAGAAAGGGTTAACTTTCGATGCCTTAGTATCAGGTCAAGAACGTAAGCATAAGCATCTTCCAGCTGCTTAAATGTTTCTTCACTCCATGCAAAAAGTTTGTTTTGGGCATCTTTATTTTGCTCATGCAATAACCGCGATGAGGCCATAGGAATTAAAGTGAGCGCGACAATATTAGACATCGCAATAGCAATAATTATCATAAAGGATAACTGCCCAAAGAGTATTCCGGCAAGGCCTTCTACGAAAAGAAGAGGGAGAAAGACGGCGATGATACTTAAGGAAGAAGCCATAACAGCCATTCCTACTTCAGAAGAACCTGAAACAGCTGCGCTTTTCATCTCTTTTCCTTCATCCAGATGCCTGGCAATATTGTCAATTACTACAATAGCGTCATCGACAACCATGCCCATTGCCAGGGCAAGACTCATTAGAGATATAGCATTTAAGGTATATCCCTTAAAGTAGAGGCCTGCAAAGCAAGCTAAAATAGAAAAGGGGATAGCAAGTGTTACAAGAAAACTGGTTATGATGGTCCTGAGAAAAATAAAACAGATAATTATGACCAGTATCCCTCCTACAAATGCGGATTGGGTGAGGGCCTTGAGCATGTTTTTGATATGACCGGAGGTATCCAGTATAAGATGAGTTTCAATATCCGCAGGGAGTTGGGGCATCAAATCTTCCAGTTTTTTATTAATGGCACTAATTACATTGACAGCGTTTGCCCCTGACTGTTTTTGAACCAGCATTACCATAGAAGGAAGTCCCTCTGCCCAACACCATTCCTGAGGCTCTTCAAAGTTGTCATCTATTTCAGCAATGTCCTTTAAACGTATGAATGCGTCGCCATTTTTTCCAACAACAATATTGGCCATTTCATCCGTATTTTTAAATCGGCCAGATACCCTGATCTGTAATTCTTTATTTTGCAGCTTAACTGATCCGGCTGGAGCATCAAGATTCTCAGCCATTAGTATTTGCCTAACTTGCTGAATAGAGAGGTTATAGGCCTTCAGCGCTTGTCTATTAAAATAGACATTTATTTGTCTTTCCTTACCACCAACAAAGAGAATTGATCCTACACCTTTGATGCGTTTTAAAGGATCAGCTATCAGTTTATCTACTATCATATAAAGATCAGGCAGACTTTCCTTTGCAGTCACAGTTGCTACAAGAACCGGTACCATAGAACTACTGAATTTAAGAATAAAAGGTTCTTTTGATCCAGCCGCAAGGTCTGTTTTTGCCAGATCTATCTTTTCCCTGATGTCATTAACTGCCACATCCAGATCAGAGCCCCAGCTAAATATGCAATTAATGATAGAGATATTATCCTTTGATGTTGATTCTATGCGGTCCAGGTCAGGTGTGGTAGAAAGCTGGTCCTCCAAGTACTTTGTCACTTCTGATTCCACATCTGAGGCAGAAGCTCCAGGATATGGAGTAATAACGCTTATGGCAGGAGGTTCTATTTCCGGCAACATATCCAGATTAAGTCTCGAAAAGCCAACAATCCCTATCAAAGCGATGGCGGAAAAAATCATCATAATTGTTACAGGTCGACGTACAGCAATTTCAGGCAGTTTCATTACCTATCTCCAAATTATATCTGCTACCATTTTTGTAACTTTTGCCTCAAATAATACGGGCATTTAATTTTAGATACTCTAAAGGCCACCTCTAAAAATTGCCTTTTGGCCCAATGTCGGCGTTATGCTTAAATTTTAATCCTCGAAATACTCTATGTATTCCTGCGGTTAAAATTTTCGCATGCCTTGACCTCGAACCAAAATTCTATTTCTTGGAAGTACCCTTAATAGATCGGGATAGCTCTTTTCCTTCAAAATTAATCCGGGCTCCTATAAAAGCAGGAGAAGAGCAATAATTCCGGTAGCTATTGTCCCTGTTTGTTGACATATTGCTTAATCGATGATTAACCTGTCAATTTTATTTGAATTGTTTGACATTAAGCCATTAATAATAATATTAAGAAAATAATCGAGATAATGATCAATCCTGTTCCTGGAATCAAACAGCAGCCAGTCACGCTCAAACCCTCTTAGGGCATAACCTATACTCTTAGAGGCCAGCATTATATTCTTTATGTAAAAGAATTTTTTTGCTAAACCTTCTTCCAGAATATCTTGTATTATCTCCACTTCTTTCCAAAAAAGATCATTGCGTATGGCTATTGAATCAGGATAGCGATTTTCCGCACCATCAATTTCCAGATTTAAAAGATTAAGAGCCTTTGGCATCTGATTGAATTTTGTTTTAACAAGAGCAATCAATTTTTCTGGCGGCAATACTTCCTGATCTATAGAATCTAGAATTGCTTCTATTATTTCATCAGCTTCTTTTTTAAGTACTGCGAGATAAACACTGTCTTTACTCCCAAAATAATTATAGATAGTTGCTTTTGCCACTCTAGCCATGTGAGCCAGTTCATCAATATTAGTTTTTCGAGGGCCATATCGCGCAAACATATTTCTGGCCACATCAATAATATAATTTAATTTTTCCTGTTTCATTAATGCCTCCCAACTTGATAATTTTATACGATAATCGGATTTTAGTATAAAAATATAATATT
>Ga0209345_10004436_pt1 | contig 13571 bp, 12 predicted proteins | sample Cruoilmetagenom7_FD_187294 | JGI IMG/M metagenome (GOLD analysis project Ga0209345, IMG submission 187294) | Oil polluted marine microbial communities from Coal Oil Point, Santa Barbara, California, USA - Sample 7 (SPAdes) (version 2) | ecosystem: Environmental > Aquatic > Marine > Oil seeps ...
ACCATCTATGTGTTGAACGGACTTTATGCAGGTGCTGAGCATTTGTTTGCCTCCGAAAACCTCCGTCCCTGTCTTTCGAGCCTCGAAGAAATTGGCGACTGGGCCACCTTCTGCCGTTCCGCTGGTTCTCTGCCCGCCGCCCTCCACGGGGATACCGGCATTCATCGTTTGGGATTTCAACAGAAAGATGTGGCTGCTGTTATCGATCTTGTCGCCTCATTCAATGTCAGCCTGGTGATGAGCCACCTTGCCTGCGCCGACGATGCTGACCATCCTTTGAATGAGCAGCAGCGCCTGGCCTTTGAGTATCTGCGGACACAGCTTCCCACGGCACCTGCGAGCCTCGCCAACACGGCCGGCATCTTTCTAGGCCCCGACTTCCACTATGACCTTGTTCGGCCGGGTATCGGTCTCTACGGCGCCAACCCGACATCACAGCCCGGGCATCCGTTTCACCCAGTGGTAACCCTCGCGTCGCGCATCATGCAGGTCAAGACGGTCAACGCAGGGGATCAGGTTGGCTATGGGGCAACATTTACCGCCAGACGACCCACTCGCGTTGCCACCATCGCCGCAGGTTATGCGGATGGGTATTTCCGAGCACTGGGTAACCCGGATGGCAGTGGCCTCTCCGTCACGATTGGGGGACATAGGGCTCCCCTGATTGGCCGGGTATCGATGGATATGATCACCGTTGATGTGACTGATCTGCCACCCGACGTGCCAAAACGAGGTGTTTTCGCAGAATTGATTGGAGAATCTGTCACGGTAGGTGACCTTGCGCGTGGGGCAGGCACAATCGGTTACGAAGTGCTTACCCGTTTGGGGTATCGGTACCACCGGACGTACACTTCGTCGGACGGAATCACTTCCGACTTGAGCAACTGAGACAGAGGGAACACAATCTTGAATCCGCTGGCGATAATCGGAAACGTTGTGATCACGACCGTCAACGAGACCGGCCGGCTGTCCCTATTCACGTGGACCGCCATCGCACACATTGTGCGCCCCCCGCTTTATTGGCGTTTGATCGGCCAGCAAATGATGCGGATCGGTTATTTCTCGCTGCCGGTGGTTGCCCTCACATCTTTCTTTACGGGCGGCGTTCTGGCGCTTCAAATCTACTATGGTGGTGATCAATTCAATTCTGAGAGCATTGTTGCAACCATTGTTGCTCTTGGTATCACTCGGGAATTGGGGCCCGTTCTCGGGGGATTGATGGTCGCTGGCAGAGCTTCCGCCGCCATTGCCGCTGAACTGGGTACAATGCGCGTTACTGAGCAAATTGATGCGCTCACGACCCTCGCCACCAACCCATTCAAATATCTGGTGGTGCCGCGCGTGGTGGCTGCCGTCATTACGCTCCCTGCGCTCGTCTTTGTGGGGGATGTCATTGGTATTTTCGGCGGCTTTGTTGTTGGCACCCAATCGCTCGATTTCAATTCGGGCGTCTACGTGAAAAACACGGTCGATTTTCTGGACACTGACGACATAACGTCCGGCCTCATCAAATCGTCGATCTTCGGCTTCATCATTGCCGTGATGGGATGCTACCAGGGATTTCACAGCAAAGGAGGCGCCCAGGGCGTCGGGCGGGCTACCACGAATGCTGTCGTCACCTCTTCCATTCTCATTCTTGCGGCGAACTATGTAATGACGTCGCTCTTCTTCTCGTCTTAAGGCTGGTCTCATGAGTATTTCCATCCCGTCAAAAGACGTGAAAATCGAGCTCAAAAAAGTTCACAAGCGTTTCGGCAAGAAAATCGTTCTGCACGATCTTTCCCTGACTATTCCCAAAGGCAAGTCACTGGTTGTGATCGGCGGGTCGGGCAGTGGAAAATCTGTGATGCTCAAATGCATCCTGGGGATCATTCGTCCCGAAAAAGGCAGCATCAAAGTTGATGGCAAAGACGTGACCCGGCTTTCTGGTAGTGATCGTGAAAAAATCCTGACGAAGTTTGGCATGCTTTTTCAGAATGCCGCGCTTTTTGACAGTCTTCCTGTTTGGGAGAATGTCGCCTTCGGCCTCATTCAAGGCCGCCATATGAAGCGCAAGGATGCCAAAGAGATTGCAATGGAAAAACTCGGGCGCGTCGGGCTTACCTCAGAAGTGGGCGATCTTTACCCCGCAGAACTTTCGGGTGGCATGCAGAAACGTGTGGGCCTTGCCCGAGCCATTGCAACAGACCCAGAGATCATTTTCTTCGATGAGCCCACGACCGGCCTTGATCCTATTATGGCGGACGTGATCAATGATTTGATCGTCGATAGTGTGCGGGACCTGGGCGCCACTGCCCTTTCCATCACCCATGACATGGCGAGTGCGCGAAAGATCGCCGACTATATGGCGATGATATATAAGGGCGAGATCATCTGGGCGGGCACACGCGAAGAAGTCGACAATAGCGGCAATGAATATGTGGATCAGTTTATCCACGGTCGCGCGGACGGTCCTATTCAAATGGACATATTGAAACCCTAAGCCGCACATGCGGTCTCTTGATCTGTAAAGGAACCTGATGGCCAAAGCTCGCCGTCAATTTGTCTGCCAGTCCTGTGGCGCGCAAACGCCGCGCTGGGCAGGTCGTTGCGACGGCTGCGGCGAATGGAACACGATTTCAGAGGAAGTTGCTGAGAGTTCTGGTGTTGCGGGTGGACCTGCGAAAGCCAGCTCTTCCAAAAAGGGTCGGCAAATTGCGCTCGTGCCCCTAGCTGGCGAAGCAACAGAAACGCCGCGCCGCAGCACCGGCCTCAAAGAATTTGACCGGGTGCTTGGCGGCGGGCTTGTGCCGGGCTCAGCGGTTCTCGTCGGCGGCGATCCAGGGATTGGCAAGTCCACACTCCTGCTTCAGGCGATGGCGCGCCTTGCAAATAGTGGCGCGGAGACGGTCTACATTTCTGGTGAGGAAGCGATTGATCAGGTGCGCATGCGCGCGCGGCGTCTGGGTCTCTCCACAGCGCCAGTTGCCCTTGGCGCAGAGACGAACCTTCGTGACATATTGGCGACGCTGAAAGAAGGCCCCACGCCCGATGCCATTGTGATCGATTCTGTCCAGACGATGTGGACCGACACACTTGAGTCTGCGCCCGGCACTGTTTCCCAGGTCCGCGCGACAGCTCAGGAGCTCACGCGTTTTGCAAAACGATCAGGTGCTGCAATGATCATTGTCGGCCATATCACCAAGGATGGGCAGATCGCCGGCCCTAAAGTGATGGAGCATATGGTCGATACCGTCCTCTATTTTGAAGGCGAGCGTGGCCATCATTTCCGCATCTTGCGGGCCGTAAAAAACCGATTTGGTCCTGCGAACGAAATCGGTGTCTTTGAGATGGCCGAGGGTGGGCTGCTGGAGGTTGAGAACCCGTCTGCCCTCTTCATCGGCGAGCGGGACCGCGATGCCAGTGGCGCTGCCGTGTTTGCCGGGATTGAAGGAACACGGCCGGTTCTTGTCGAGATTCAGGCGCTTGTGGCTCAAAGCTCACTCGGCACACCTAGACGGGCGGTGATTGGTTGGGACAGTGGGCGGCTTTCGATGGTCCTCGCCGTTCTGGAAGCACGCTGCGGCCTCTCAATCGGCGGGCAGGACGTTTATCTCAATGTGGCAGGCGGTTTGCGTATCGGCGAACCAGCCGCTGACCTCGCGGTTGCAGGCGCGCTTATTTCTTCCATGTCGGGTATTTCGATCCCGGCGGACACGGTTCTCTTTGGTGAAATTTCTCTTTCTGGTTCCTTACGACCGGTCAGTCAGATGGAAGCCCGGCTGAAAGAGGCAGAAAAGCTGGGCTTTAAGCACGCCATATTGCCAAAAGCGGCTGGTCGACAAAAACCTGCCGCTGGCAAGCTGAAGCTTACGGAATTGGACGATTTGGGGGATCTGATTGCCCACCTGTCGGCTGGTGAAGCATCTCCTCAAACAGCTCAGGAAGCATAAGGTGACCGCGGAGCCAGGGATCGTTAAACTCACACCCGTGTGGCGTTGGAGTTGGGGGACAGACCGGTCATGACCCTTTTTGATATAGCGGTGGTCGCGATCATGCTTATTTCGGGCATGCTGGCCATGGTGCGTGGTTTTGCGAGCGAAATCCTGTCGATCCTTTCCTGGGTCGTGGCGGCCCTTGCTGCGTTGCTGCTCTATCCGCTTCTCGTGCCGGTTGTTCAAACCGTCGCAGAGCCTTATTGGCTCGCGCTCACGATCTCTGCCGTGGTGATATTTGGGGTAGTTTATATCGCCATCTCATCGCTGACTTATAGATGGACAGATCGCGCACATGGCGGCGAAATTGGTTTTCTCGACCGGTCACTCGGCTTCATATTTGGTGTTTTCCGTGGCCTTTTTGTCGTGGCAATTGCCTTTCTGCTGTTCACCTGGCTGGTGCCTCAGCGCGATGATCGGCCTGAATGGATCGCTGACGCCAGGCTCCTGCCGCTGGTGGATTTCGTAGCCGGTGGCCTTTCGTCCCTGGCGGCCCAGCAGTCCACAGCGCCAACTCAGCCTTTCTTTACACCCGAGGGACGACGCACAGCACCTGTGAGCGAAGAACCGAAATCAGGCACTGACAGCGAAGACACGACAGGGTATAAGCCTTCCGAACGGAGGGGGCTCGATCAACTTTTCGAAGCCACACAGGAATAAAGGACGACCCCTTAGATGTCCGAGACAGGTTCCCATAAAGGTTCCCCTGCAGATGCGGCGGGCCTTCAGCCCGACTCCCTATCTCAGCATGACATGACACAGCCAGCTCACGGCGAGGGCGCCAGCGTCATTATGGATGCTCATGATGAACTCTATGCCGACCGTCTGCGCGAAGAGTGTGGCGTGTTTGGCATTTATGGGCACCCTGATGCCGCAGCGCTCACTGCTCTTGGCATGCATGCGCTTCAGCATCGCGGCCAGGAAGCAGCCGGGCTGGTTTCGTTTGACGGAGACCATTTTCACTCCGAGCGCCGCATGGGCCTGGTCGGTGACCATTTTACCAGCGCAAAGATGATGGACAGGCTGGCAGGCACCGGGGCGATTGGCCACGTGCGCTATTCAACAACCGGTGGGACCATCCTTCGAAATGTGCAGCCACTGTTTGCTGACCTTTGGGGCGGCGGATTTGCCATCGCCCACAATGGCAATCTGACCAACGCACTCACGCTTCGTGATGATCTTGTGCGCAATGGCGCAATCTTTCAGTCTACGTCTGACACGGAAGTTATTCTGCAATTGGTGGCGCGTGGCCGTCATGATCGCACGATGAACCGTTTTGTGGATGCCCTGCGCCAAATTCAAGGGGCTTACGCTCTTGTGGCGCTTACTAACAAGAAACTGATCGGCGCTCGCGACCCTCTTGGTATCCGCCCGCTGATCTTAGGCGAGCTTGATGGCGCGCCCATCCTGACCTCAGAAACCGTCGCGCTCGATATTATCGGGGCCGAATTCATTCGCGAAATTGAACCTGGCGAAGTGATTGTGGCAACCAAGGATGGCGTTGAGAGCCTTCACCCCTTCCCGCCCATGCGGCCGCGCCCTTGCGTCTTTGAATATATTTACTTCGCGCGCCCTGACAGTGTTGTCGGCGGCAAGAGCGTCTATGACGTGCGTCGCAAGACCGGCGAAGAACTCGCCCGCGAATCTCATGTCGATGCCGATGTCGTTATTCCAGTCCCAGACTCTGGCGTGCCTGCCGCTATTGGATATGCGGCGGAAGCAAACATCCCCTTCGAACTTGGTATCATTCGGAACCACTATGTTGGCCGGACGTTTATTGAGCCGACGCAGCATATTCGCGCATTGGGCGTTCGCCTAAAACACAATGCCAATAAGGTCCTGGTGGAAGGCAAACGCATCATCCTTGTGGATGACAGTATTGTGCGCGGTACGACGTCCGCCAAAATCGTCAAAATGATGTATGAGGCTGGCGCTAAAGAAGTGCATATGCGGATTTCCAGCCCGCCCATTACCCATCCGGATTTCTACGGGATCGACACACCGGATCGCGATCAACTGCTGGCCGCGAAATATGACCTTGAAGGTATGCGCAACTATATTGGCGTTGACAGCCTTGCCTTTGTGTCCGTCGATGGTCTTTATCGCGCGCTTGGCTATGAAGGCCGGGACAATGAGAACCCTCAATTCGCTGACCATTATTTCACGGGCGACTACCCCACGAATTTGGTCGATCATCATCAAGAAAAACGCTCCGCTCAGCTGTCATTGCTGACGGAGATTGCGTGAACGCAGACTGAGACTATGGCAGGACGACTAGCAGACAAGCTCGCGCTGATTACCGGTGCGTCTCGGGGTATTGGACGAGCTGTCGCTCTGTCTCTCGCGGCAGAAGGTGCCCATGTCATCCTTGTTGCACGCACAGTTGGTGCGCTGGAAGAAGTTGATGATGCAATCAAGAAGGCGGGTGGTACCGCAACCCTTGTACCGCTCGACCTCACAGATTTTGAGGCGATTGATCGGCTTGGCGGCACGATTTTCGAGCGCTGGGGCAAGCTTGATATTCTGGTGGGCAATGCCGGGATCCTGGGCCCTCTGACGCCGACCGGCCACATCTCACCGGATGAGTGGGATAAAGTCTTCGCGATTAATGTCACAACCAACTACCGATTGATCCGGTCGCTTGATCCATTATTACAGCGTGCAGATGCAGGCCGCGCGGTATTTGTAACCTCGGGCGCGGCCCAGAAATGCCGCCCCTTCTGGGGGGCTTACTCGGTTTCCAAAGCCGCACTTGAAGCACTGGTAAAAACCTGGGCAAACGAAGTCGAAAAAACCGAGCTTCGGATTAACATGGTGAGCCCGGGTCCTATCGCAACGAAGATGCGGGCCAAGGCAATGCCTGGCGAAGACCCCGCTACATTGCGATCTCCAGAAGATCTTGCACCACTCTTCCTTGAACTGGTGAGTGAGACATGCACGCGCCATGGGGACGTGATCTCTTTTCAACCGTAAGGACGAATTGCTCTAGCCTAGTTTGCGCTTGCCTGCTTTCCCGGCAAAGGGATTGTCGCGCTTACGCATGTTCAACCGAATTGGCACACCTGGAAGGTTGAACTCTTCGCGCAATGTGTTGACGAGATAGCGCTTGTAAGACGTTGGCACTTCGTGCGCACGGCTCGAAAAGATCGCGAAGGTGGGGGGACGACTTTTCACCTGCGTTGCATACCGAAGCGTTACCGGCCTGCCCCTTGATGCAGGAGCAGGATGCTTGGACGACGTAATGGCCAGCCACTTATTAAGCTTGGCAGTTGGAATACGCGCATTCCAGATCCCGTGAACTTCCTCAATCTTTGGCATCAGTTTTTCGACGCCTTTGCCCGTCAGCGCTGAGAAGGTGACGATGGGCACACCGCGCACCTGAGGCAGGAGACGACCGAGTTTTTCCTTCAGGTCTTCCATGGTCTCTTGCGGTGTTTCCACCAGATCCCACTTGTTTACCGCGATCATCAGCGCGCGGCCTTCCTGTTCCACCAAGTCGGCAATGTGCAGATCCTGCTTTTCAAACGGGATGCCTGCATCAATCAGGATGATTACCACTTCGGCAAACCGGACAGCACGAAGTGTGTCGGCAACGGAGAGCTTCTCGAGTTTTTGCGTGACGCGGGCGCGGCGTCGGAGCCCAGCCGTGTCATGAAGCTTCACCCGGCGGCCCCGCCACTCCCACTCAATACCAATTGAGTCGCGGGTGATCCCGGCCTCCGGTCCTGTCAGCATCCGATCTTCGCCAAGCAATTGATTGATCAGGGTCGACTTGCCCGCATTTGGGCGCCCAACAACGGCGACCCGCAGGGGAATTTCCAGGTCAGGCTCGTAGGGTGCGTCTGGATCAAACCCCTCCCCGTCCTCTAGCGCTTCGTCTACGGCCTGATTGGCTTCAGCCTCTTCAAAGGCTTGAGCGAATGGCAGGAGCGCATCATAAAGGTCGCCCAGACCCTCGCCATGCTCAGCAGAGAGCGGCAATGGTGCACCGAGCCCCAGTTCATAGGCCTCCATACGACCGGCCTCACCGGCACCACCTTCACACTTGTTGGCAGCAAGAATGACTGGCGTCTCTACTTTGCGAAGCAATTGTGAGAAATAAGCGTCAGCAGGCGTAATCCCTGCGCGTGCGTCGACGAGCAACAGACAGACGTCTGCCTCTGCAATGGCAAGCTCAGTTCCGCGTTGCATGCGGGCTTCAAGCACATCACCCTTCGCATCTTCGAGGCCAGCTGTATCGACAATCGTAAACTCCAGGTCCGCGAGACTCGCGTCTCCTTCACGCCTGTCCCGGGTGACGCCCGGAGTATCGTCGACAAGGGCCAGCTTCTTTCCTACCAAACGGTTGAAAAGAGTCGATTTTCCCACATTGGGGCGACCCACAATGGCGAGCTTAAACGGCATTGGTTTCACGTCCGCGTTTGACCGCGGCTCCACATGAAGACCAGTTCTTGGATGAGGACTGGTCTTCTATTTCAAAGCGACGAGGCGTGCATCGTCGGTCAGGATGTATAGCGTTTCGTTCGCTAGGATCGGCGGCACGAAAACAGCATCTGGCAGATCAATCCGGCCGAGCTCCTCGCCTGCATAGGGCGACAAGGAAACTGCCTCACCAAGCGATGACAGGAGGACCAGGCGGTCACCTGCCAAAATTGGACCGCTCCACTCAATGGGGCCATCACGATCTTCTTCATCTTCAAAGCGCTCAAGCTTCTGGATCCATCGGATCCGGCCATCGCGCCTTGAGAGCGCTACAACTTCTGCATCGAGCGTCACAACAAAGATAAAGCCGCCCGCGACCCACGGGGTCTGCGTGCCTGCAATGTTGCGTGTCCACACCCGCTCGCCTGTCCGAATATCAATTGAGACAGCACGGCCAGAGTGGCTGACTGCGTAGACCCGTCCCCGGTCAATGACCGGACGCCCTGCGATATCGTTCAACTCCGTCAGGGAGGTGACATTACCGGTCCGTGTCAAACTGTCGGACCAGAGCGTGTTTCCATTTTCCACGCGCAGTGCAAAGAGCTCTCCGGATGAATAGGGAACGATCACGATGGAGCCAGACACAGCAGGTGAGGTTGCAGCGAGAATGCCCGCACTTTCGACAATGCCCCGATGACGCCAAAGCACAGCACCATCTTCAATGTTCAAGCAGATCATCTGATTGTCAGAGGTGATGGTGAACATCCGTCCGCCGTCGACGGTTGGCGCTGCACGGAAAGGGGTTCCCAGATCTGCGCGCCAAATCTCTTCGCCGCTCGCAGCATCCAGAGCAATCGCTTGGCCAAAGCCGGTGGTCACAAATAATCTGCCACCATCAAAGGCCACGCCGCCGCCCCGACCTTCATCAGCGTCTTCGTCTTCGGGTGCAAGTTCCGCGTCCCAGGTTTCATCCCCAGTAGCAGCATTGAACGCATGAACTGTTGCTTCGGTATCCAGTACGAAGACTTGTCCAGCCGCGGTAACCGGCGCGGTTGCTAGTTCCGTCGATCCGCTCGACCCAGCCCCTGCGTTCGAGCTCCACAAAACATCCAGCGATCCAGATGCTTGCAGGTGATGCATGGCGTTGTCTGCATAGCCACCCGGCTGCGGCCAATCTTCGTTCACGTAAGGGCGGGGAAGGACAACTTCCAATGAAGCCAACCGGGGGTCGGCCTCAAGTTTCCGCTCCAGCGCCATGACGGAGATGCGTTCTCCTGGCAGCTTCTGTGTATCGTCACTGGAAATAATGTCTTGGAAAGTCTCGCACCCAGCGAGCGTAACCGCTGCGACGAGTCCCAATGTAACCGCGCGCCATGTTGTCCGTTGATGCGTCATTGAACTTCTCCCGTTGGTTCTTGCGATGATCCAGCGGGTTCGCCGTCGTCTACTGGTGTGGAGGCGGTACCTGGTAAAGCGAGTGGCTCGGCAGGTACATAAGGGGCAATCAGTGCGATCATGACATGGGCACGATCACGAACGCCCGGTGTCGCCGTTTGATCGGCAACGATGCTTTGAAAGAAGCTCTGCGCACGTGCGTATTTTTGCTCACCATATGCTGCCATGCCCAATGCCTCTCTGGCCGGGTTGCGCCATGGCTCTCCGTCGCCAGCGAGAGGCACGAGCCGAATAGCTAGGTCATCATAGCTAGTGCGCCCAACCAAAAGCGTGCCCGATTTTACCTTCGCCAAATCCCGCAAAATATCTTCGGCACCGCTATCTGCCGACACAGCGTCATAGGCTGCGATTGCTGCGTCGACCTCTCCGGCAGCAGCGAGTGTGCCTGCTGCACGCAGGCCTGCCAGTGCTGCATATCCGGCCGGAGCGTCTTCTGCCAGCGCGGAAAAAATGGCAGGCGCATCCGCGCCCGCGTTGGCAGCTTCGGCAACTGCGGTTGCAAATGCCAGTGACGCCTGCTCGGCCTGGGAGGTCGTGTAGGCGCGCCATCCCACAACCGCGCTGGTGAGGGCAATAATGCCAACCACCAAAGCGATAAAGTAGATGCCGTATTTGTCCCAAAGTTGCTGTAAGCGATCGCGGCGAATGTCTTCTTCGACTTCGCGAAAAATGTCGGCCAAGTATTGTCTCCGAAGTAGGTCTGGGCGCCTGCCAAATGGCAGTCAGGGGCCGTAAAGTAGCGTCAATTCAATGACTTGCCAACCGTGCTTCCGCTTACAAATAAACAAGATGCCCGATTAGGTTTAACGGCCTCCCTGGCCGGTCATTCCACCTTCTTCATGGCATAGGTGTGTTCCTTGGCCGGGAAGGCCCGTCCACGTACTTCATCGGCATACGCTTCTGCAGCCCCGGCGATTGCAGCGCCCAAGGTCGCGAATTCCTTAACGAATTTCGGCGGCTTGGGTGAGAGGCCCAGCATATCCTCCAGCACCAGGATCTGGCCGTCACAGGCGGCTGATGCACCGATACCGATGGTTGGAATGGAGATCTGTCCGGAGATTTTCGCCGCCAGTGGCTCCGCCATGCCTTCCAGCACCACAGCAAAGGCGCCGGATTCGGAGATAACCAAGGCGTCATTTTCGATGGCGGCCCAATCTTCCTCAACCCTGCCTTGCGTCTTGAAACCGCCCATCACATTCGTGCTCTGGGGGGTGAGGCCGATATGGGCCATCACAGGAATACCCCGGTCGCTCAGATATTTGATTGTCGGGCCCATGCGCGCGCCGCCTTCAAGCTTCACAGCCGTGCATCCGGTTTCCTTGATGATGCGGCAGGCATTGCGGAAGGCGATCTCTGGTGATTCTTCATACGACCCAAAAGGCATGTCGACAACGACCAACGCACGCTCCGTGCCGCGCACGACAGCGGCGCCGTGGGCGATCATCATGTCGATAGTCACACCCAGCGTGTTTTCCATGCCGTACATGACCATCCCCAGACTGTCACCCACCAGGAGGAAGTCGACATAGGGATCGATGTAGCGGGCGGTATGAGCGTGGTAGGCCGTTAATGAGACAATGGGTGTGTTGCCTTTGCGGGCCATAATTTCTGGAACAGTGATGCGCTTGGTCTTGGTGTGAACCGACATGGGTACGACCTCCAATTGCGACCGCATTTCACCTAAACGAAGTGACGGGGGCGGTCTGGGCCCCCCGCATATGGGGCAATTTCCAGGCATGGTCAAGCTTTGGCCACACCTCTTTTTTCCCCCACGTTTTCAATGAGTTACACCCCATTTTCGTTAACCTTGTGGTCGATTTTCCTCAGGTTTTGCTAATCGAGACCCCGCCATCGACCAGCATAGCGCTGCCGGTCACGAAGGACGATGCTTCGGATGCCAGGAACAATGCCGCTTCAGCTTGTTCCTCGGGCGTGGAAATCCGCTTCAGCGCATGCATCTCACGGACGAATTCCTGCATCTCCTCAGTATCGGCCATTATGTCCGCCATCGCCGTCTGGGTGCCTCCCGGCAGCAGAGCATTCGACCGAATGCCTTGAGATCCATATTCAACGGCCAACGTCTTCATGAGGCCAATTATGCCAGCCTTGCTTGCGGCATAAGCGGCAACGCCTGGCATAGCAGCCGTGTGTCCCACGAAGGAACTTACAAACACAAGGGATCCAGCGCCCCTTTGCAACATCGCAGGTATCTGATATTTGGCGGCCAAATATGCGCTGGTCAAGTTGGTCGCCATCACATCATCCCAGCTGTCACGCTCCAAATCGATGACCGGACCCATGGGCCCTAGTGTGCCGGCAGCGTTCACCGCCATGTCCAGGCCGCCGAACTCTGCGTTTGCGCACTCAACCAGTTCTCTGGCGAAAGTCTCTTCTGTTGCGTCGCCGACAATAGCCTTCGCCCGCCCGCCTGTCTCTTGGATCTCAGAGACAAGGATTTCAAGTTCATCGTGGCGCCTGGCACCGGCCACGATTGCCGCTCCCTCTTTCGCCAGCAGTAAAGCGGTTGCACGACCGATACCAGAGCTTGCTCCAGTTATGATCGCCACTTTGCCGTCACATGATTTGGTCGTTGTGTGCATTGTCTTTTCTCCGTTGATTGCTTATGGCAATCTAGGAAGAAGGACGATGCACGACTCGCTGCTTTCGGCTCTTCAATGAAGGTGAAATCTTACCAGGACCACAGTTTTCAATGCAGGCCGATATCTGATGGGGGCGTCGGTGCCTGCCTCGACAAGACCAGATCACGGTACATGATCGAGAGAATGGCAACTGAGATGATTTGCGCAAAGATGCCGAGCACCGCGCTGCCGATGATCCCAATCATGGGGCCCATGACAAGTGCCACGACGCCAATAAGAATACTCACGACAATAGCCACCACCAAAAGAGCAAGAATATTCAGAAAGTGCGCGGCGAAGATGCGCAACACATTTCCCTGTGTTGCGTCCAGGATCATCCGGGCATCCACGGGGGCATCAGTTGCGACCGCAGGCAGGAGCAGCGAGAGGCGCAGCGCATAAACCAACCCTGCGACCATCAAAACCAGCCCTACGGGCACCGCAAATGAGGCCAATGCGGTCCCTGCGCCAACGATCATGATAAGAACGCCCGGCACAACAAGTAAGGAGAGAAAAATAGACGTCAGCATGAACCGTGCTTCACGACGACCAAATTTGAAATAGAGGGCGGATGAGCTTGTTTCTCCCAGCAGAACAAACCGGTGCCAGGCAACGGCAATGATCGGCCAAAGAAAAAGCCCGAGCAGCGTGACCACTACGGCCTGCCATCCCCAACTCGCCTGAAAGACTGCTTCGATATCACCCGGATCGATGTCCGTGGTCGACTGCTGCACCGAGAGGGAATGCATCACGTTCGCCGCGATATAGACAATAACGGGTGCCCAGACGAGCTTCACCATGTCCGCAAAGTGGGACCAGGCTCCCTTGTAGGACTCAACCACCGTTCCGACTATGTCGAGCTTCACCATCTACCGTCCCTTTTCCCTCAGATCTCTATTGATTGCCGCCCAGCGCTTCAGCACGCTCGCGAAATTCTTTATCATCCGGGCTGATCTCATGCGCACGCAAAAAATCACGTCGCGCATTCTCCTCATCGCCCATCGTCTCAAACAAAAGACCGCGGACATAAAATGCCGCCGGGTTTTCCGGGTTCAATTCGATGGACCGGTTAATGTCGCTC
>Ga0209345_10004437_pt1 | contig 13568 bp, 9 predicted proteins | sample Cruoilmetagenom7_FD_187294 | JGI IMG/M metagenome (GOLD analysis project Ga0209345, IMG submission 187294) | Oil polluted marine microbial communities from Coal Oil Point, Santa Barbara, California, USA - Sample 7 (SPAdes) (version 2) | ecosystem: Environmental > Aquatic > Marine > Oil seeps ...
AACATGAGGCTTATTCTAACTTCGCTAAAAGTAACATATCTTTTAAAAAACATTTTCCTGCCTGAAATACAAAACTTGAACATCAAGTATATATTATACTCAATATTCAAGTTTTGTATGCAGATGTACAAATGGGAAATAATTTCATCCATTTTACCTGCAAATCAGCAAGGTGCATTAAATCAACCGTAATATTTCCTCATTGTATAAACAAGTTTTTTTATCCTGTGAAAGTAGGTGTGCTCATTTATTACACGATTATATCCTGCACAAGCAACTCTTTCACAAAATTTCTTATCGTTTACAGCTTGTTTTACAATTCCAGCTATCTCGCCACAGCCTTTATATGCAAGCACCTCCTTGCCGGGTTCCATCAGACTTTCCAGCTGATTTGTCCAGTCTGTAATCACCAATGATTTGCAGGCAGGTACATCAAAAACTCTTTGGTTGACACCGTTTTTCATCTGCCTGCTTGTTGCATTAAAATTAATTGGATTTGAGTTGTAAAAACCAGATAACTCGCTATAATAATTTAATTCGCGATGCAGTTTAAAACTGCTGTCAAGCAAGTTTTCCCATCCTTTATCTCCGACTATTAAAGGGTTAAATTGTTTTAGTTGTTTTACAAGTTTCAAACGGTAATTTGATGTTGCCTGCCATGTTACAGCTGTTTCATAACCTATGGCCTGTATTTCTGGCAGGCTCATAAGTTCTTTGAACAAATCTGGAAAAGTTTCTTTCATCATCTTTCTTACAATAATATGCGAAGAATTCTCAAAAGCTTTACTGACCTTATCAAAGCAATAAAGCAAAGAGCCTGATATTTGATACCGTAAAAGAACCGAGTTAACTTTTGCAACCATTGAATTTCCAACAAAGCTTACAGGTGAAGTCAAATCTTGTTTTTTTACCATGGGATTGAAAATAGTATCATCAACACCCAAAGGCAGATATACAACCTTGTCAAAACCCAGATTCTTTGTAATTTTTATATAGTCTTTGTCCCACAAAAACAAAGTCAGATAAAAGGATCTGTTTTTTTCATAATGGTTAATAATTAAATATGGGCTGTCAACATACCATGATGCAAATGGAATTTTATAGCTTGTGAGTAATCCTGTAACCACCCCTTCCTGATCAAATCCCAAATGGTTAACAGTTAAAACAAAATCAGGCTGAAACTCTTTAATCGCTTTATTAAACATCTGTTCAACTAAATGGCGTTCAAGCTCATTTTTTTCAATCAGCAAAATGTAAAAGCTGTGCCCAAGGCGTTTTAAAGCATTGCTTATCTCGCTTAATAAAAGATGGCGTAGACTAACAAGAAGTACTTTAACATTATTCTGTTTAAATCGCGGGTAATCCCACCATAAAGAATGCACACTCATATTTATCAATTATTTTTATAACGTCTAAGGTTTACAGTATATTTTTTTTTACATCACACAAGTAACATTAACCATTTTTATGCTATATTTTAAAAGATAATAATTTAAATAGCAGGCTTTTGCAAACAATATTCTTCTAAATGGAGTAGTATGAAAAAAATGGACATCAAATTAAGAGCAGTATAAACTACTTTAAGGAAGTGTTAAAATGAGTAAAGTAGCTTAATCAGTGTCAACAAATTCAAGCCTTGTCCACATTTTGTTATGCCTTTCTTCGTCATTGCATTGCTTTACAATGCCTCTTGTTTGACAACAATCAAAAACTCTACTTATCATTTTTGGGGAAAACATACGATTTAAAAACTTTGTTAACATTACTATCAAACTCTTGGTAGCTTTAGTCCCACTCTTGCAATTGTATTTCGTTGAATCTCAGACGTGCCAGCAGTTATGTTTCGTCTGGCTGCATGACGATAAAGGCGTTCAATTTTTCCGTTAAGAGGCGCCCATTTAGAATCTCTGTTAAGCTGGCCAAAAGGGCCCATGATTTCTGTTGCAAAGCTTGCAAACCTTGTCATAAATTCAGTACAATAAACCTTTACCATTGGTGCTTCCCAGTTTGGTGAAGTTTTCTTTTCCACAAGCCAGGTAACTCGATATGTCAGTAGACGCAAGGCATGAAGTTCTGCTGCAAGCTTTGCAACATTTTGACGGATATAGCTGTCAGAACCAAGCCCTTTTTCTTTTACGTAATCAACAAACTCACTAAAAGTACGACGTAAATCCCCTGTGGGAAAATTTCTTTCATGGGCTAGAGCTGTAATTATATAATAAAAACCACGATTTTCTTCACCAACCAGATTTTCCACGGGAACTTTTACGTCATCGTAATATACCTCATTTGTTCTTTCACCATCTAATACTCTTAAGGGGCTTAATGCAATGCCAGGTGTACTCATGTCAACAATTATAAGTGATATCCCTTTGTGTTTTGCAGCATCAGGGTCTGTGCGAGCTGCAAGCCATACATATTGAGAAAAATGGCAGCCAGTATTAAAAGATTTCTGCCCATTAATAATGTAGTGGTCCCCTTTTTTTTCTGCAGCTATCTGAAGATTTGCAAGGTCAGAACCTGCTGAAGGCTCTGTATAACCAAGCGCAAATTCAATTTCGCCTCTGGCTATTTTCGGCAGGTACTCATCTTTTTGAGCCTGGCTGCCGTATTGAAGCAAAGTAGGGCCGATTATTCCAACACCGCACAAATGCAGGGGGAAAGCGCCGTAATAGGTCATTTCATCAGCGATTATAAACTGCTGCCATCGGCTTGCACCCAGGCCACCATATTCTTTTGGGAAAGCAGGTGCAAGCCACCTTTTTTCACCCATTCTTCTCATCAGCTCCCATGTGTTTTTGCCTATACCAATCTCTGTGCCCCTGGATACTTCTTCAAGCATCTCATCTGTCACTTCATTTTCCAAAAAAGTGTGTATTTCCTTCCTGAATTTTTTTTCTTCCGCTGAAAACTGAAAATCCATAGCAATTCTCCTTTTTTATCCCTAAAGTGATTTAAAGCCCTATTTCCTGTGCAACAAGATTTCGTTGATATGTTGCATTGCCAAGAGTTAAAGCAGCGGCCTTTGCTCTGCGAAAGTAAAGCTGCATATCGTGTTCATCAATTAACCCTGTACCTCCATGGATTTGCTGTCCCAATGCCGTAATATTAACATAGGCTTCACTTGTAAATGCTTTTGCCATTGCAATTTCCTTATCACAGCTAAGATTTTCACTTATCATCCAGGCTGCATTGTATGTAACAAGCCTTGAACAATCAAGATCTGTAAGCATATTGGCACAATGATGCTGTATCGCCTGAAAACTACCTATTGGCTGGTTGAACTGAACGCGCATTTTAGCGTATTCTACAGACATTTCCATAACCTTTTGCGCTCCTCCTACCATTTCAGCACATTTGGCAATAGCAGCTTTTTGCAATACTTTTTCAAATCCCATAATGCTAAAGCTTTTTTCACCAAGAATATTTTCAGATGGTACTTTTACAGCATTAAATTTTACTTCAAACAGTTTATCACCGGAAATAGTTTTTAAAGGATTAATCGAAATTCCCTCACTTTTTGCATCCACAATACAAAGCAAAATATTCGAATTTTTCTCCCCTCCATCTTTTACAACACATATTATCTTATCAGCGATATGAGCGTCAGGAACAAAAAGTTTTACACCGTCTAATATTGCTTTATCAGTACTTTTCGTAGAAGCCATTTCAATTTTTGCCATGTCATAACAAGAATCAGGTTCAATCATTGCAATTGTAACAATAGATTTGCCATCACAGATATCTGGCAATAATTTTTTTTTTTGTTTTTCTGTCCCGGCAAAGGTAATAGCCTGCGCCCCAAGAGCAACGGTAGAAAAAAACCAGCTAGGCAAACATACCCTGCCCATTTCTTCCATTAGCACTGCAAAATCAAGAAAATTTCCACCATTGCCTTCATATTCAATCGGTGTTATAAGTCCCATCCATCCAAGTTGCGCCATTTTTTTCCACAGATTTAGAGAAAAGCCAGTTTCATCTTTTTCCAGATCACGCACCAGATCTGCTGGGCACTCTTTTAACAAAAATTCCTTGGCGCTAATCTTTATCAATTCCTGCTCCTGGTTCAGGGATAAGTCCATATTATACCTCCTTTTGGGTTGTCTTTATAGAACTTAGCGTAAAATACCATATCCCAATCATAATAAGCATAAGAACACAAAGTGTTATAAAATTTAGTATTCGCATAAACTGTGTGAGATAGAGCTTTGTGGTAAATCTTATCTGTGAAAAAAGTTATAAATATTTATGCCTGTATGCTTACCCGAATGTATGAGAAAATCTATATAAGCAATAACAATTTGTGTCAAGTTGTAATCCAGTAAGAGTTTGCTGTCTCACAAAAAGCTATGAAAAGTTTAAGGCATTTATATTTGATCGGTTTTAGATAAAAAAATAATCCACGTATAAAAAAATCAATTTTTTTTCAAGTTGCATAAAATCAGGTATTGCTCTAAACTAATAAAGCATAATACATCTTTTTTTATCTGTAGTGCCTTAAAAAAACCCTATTAAGCAGGATCAAATAAGTACAACAGCTATTCGTATATATTTTTAATAGAATTAAAAAGCAAAAGCCAAACAGTAAAAAAGCTTGAGCTTTTCCATACAACAAAATATGTAGGGCATTTTGAAAAAAAAAAGTTATAAAAAATTAATCCAGATTTTTCTGTGGTCAGGAGCAATTGGAATAGTTTTTGTGGTCGGTATCAGTTATTTCCCCAAAGAATGTAAAGAGTTAAGTTTTTATGGATCTTTTTATTATACACTCAGACTTTTCATTCTGGAACATGATCTTCCTGACTTTCCAAGGGCATGGCCCCTTGTTTTTATCTATTTTTTTGCCCCTGTTGTTGCACTTTCAGCTGTGGGAAAGGCAATAACTTATTTTATCCACTTATCGCCTTTTCTTCGCACAAGACAAATGAAAGACCATGTCATTGTTTGCGGCGTGGGACGAACAGGGAAAATTCTGGCTTCAACATTAAAAAAAAAGGGTATTGCGGTTGTGGGGGTAGATGATAGCCCTGTGGAAAATTTTGAGGATTGGAGCTCAGAGCATAACCTGCCCATAATATTCGGAGATTTTCACTCAGAGCTTGTTTTAAAAAAAGCAGGGGCGATGGGTGCAAGAGCAATAATTTTTGCTTCAGGAGATGATCTAACAAACCTTGAAGGCGCAGTAAGTGCTTATGGATGGCTCTATTCTGAAACAGGGCCATTTAGGATTATTTGGACACACATAGCCAATGAAAAATTAGCAGATACTGCACGCGCTGCACTTTTGACAAAAGGAAAAATCGGGATTAGATTTTTTGATACATATCACATTGCTGCTGAAAAAATGGTAAAAAAACATTTTAAAAAAAATATGCGGGAAGGTATCCGGAAAATCAATATTCTCGGATTTGGTAAATTTGGCAGAGATCTTATGGAAGTTATTGCAAGAGATTTGGAACATAAAAGTGATATAACCATTCGCGTTATTGATGTTAAAGATCGAAAAAATGAAGTCAATTCTTTTGCTAAAGGACTTACTATTTTTGATAAAATAACATTTATACAGGCAGATATTAGAAACATTCATATTACAAATGGAGATACAAAGGCTTTTTTTCTTTGTACAGATGATGATATCGGAAATCTTGCCATAGCCCTCATGCTTACTGAAAACACAGCAAGCACACATATTTATGTACGCATGGCAAAATGGCCTATACCTTCTATTGAAGAGCATCTTAGAGAAAAAAAAGGGGTAACATTTGTAAATATAAATGATATGGTAAAAAATGGGATATTGGATTTGCCAGGAATATTTAAGCCAGCCAAAGCAACAGATATGAAAAGATTCGAAACAAGCACCAGCAGCTCAAGAAAAAAGGATTTATTAAATATTTCAGGATTGTTTGTTTGAACCTTTTTTGCAATTTCAAAAGTTTAAGGAACAATTTGGCTAATGGATTTTACCGATATTAGAAATAACACCAACACGACAAAGACCAAAGAAGAGTCTCAATCAGAACAGCTGGAAAAGCAGTTTGATAACAGTGCTGGATTGCGTTTGCGATTTCATAGGGGATTGGAAGAAGAGTTTCAGAGTTATTATGCAAAACGATATAACAACCACACACAAATTTCCCTTTATATGATTATTATGCTCTTTTTAGGGACAGGTATCATTGACTTTATTTATATATGCCAGATCTTTATAGAAAACTCCTGGCTGTCCGATTATTCATTTCATTTCCGATGTTTATAGCATTTCTTTTCTCTATGAACAAAAAAGTATAACAATATTTTATTAACTGGTATACTTTTCAATTAATACAGTGGTACTCTTTTTACTTGAAATATACACACTTTCCTAAATCAGTTTTTCCCATGGTATCTATTAAAGAGTCTGTCAAGAGAAAAAACACTTTGTCTTAAAACAGCTATATTTTTTTATTATTCTTTAAATTGTTGTTATTTCAATATGATAGAGGTTAAGTTTACTTTTGGCCTCCCCTATCCTGATTCAGCAGCTTGCACTACTTTCTTCTGGATTTCGTGATAAACCAGCGACTTTAGCAACCATGTCTGGTTGGCCAAGGACAAAAAGTACATCAGTCGCACGAAATGGCATATTTACATTTGGATTGGATAATATTTGTAAGTTTCGGCGTATTGCCAACACTGTAACTCCATATTTCTTTCGCATATCAATTTCAGCTAAACTTTTTCCGATTAAAGGTGATCTTTCAACCACCCTCAACGTACTGATTTCAACATCGGGAAGCTGAAGATTTAAATCGGAAAAAGATGACGACTCTTTGAAAAGGCTTCGAAACATTTCGTAACCTTCTGATCGTATTTCAGCGACCAACACTTCGATTTCATCTCTTGGTATAAGATATTTAGCCAAAACCCGGGTGAAAATCTCTACTGAAGTTTCAAACTCTTCCGGAATGACCTCATTTGCTCCTACTTCATACAAATATTTCATCTCCTGAAGATAACGGCTTCGTACAATCAAATGAACCTTTGGATTAAGTCTCCTGATAATTTCGGTAATTCTACGGGTTGACGATGGATCATTAATTGCAGTTACAACTATTCTCGCATCTTTGATATTTGCGCGCTGAAGTACAACCTCCTGGGTTGAATCGCCATAATAAATCGGTTCACCCCGTGCTTGTTCATTTCTCACTGTTTCAGGGTTCATTTCAATGACTGCATAGGGGATACCTGATAACCGTGCGGCTCGTGCTAAATTTCTACCATTGACTCCAAAACCGATTATAATAAGGTGGTCTTTTTTATCCTTAACCTTTATCTCTGAAACAGGATAAAAGCCTGATATTAACCTTTTTGGCAGCGGCAACCGCAGAATAATATCGGCTGCGCGTGGCGCCAGTGTTATAATAAATGGTGTCGCCGCCATGCTAAGTATGGAAAAAGCCAGAAACATCTGATAAATATTTCCGGCAAGCAGACCATGTTCAATACCTGTCCTGGATAAAATAAAAGAAAATTCACCAACCTGACTGACTGCAAGACCAACCAGAATTGAAGTGCGGAAATGCAATCCTAACAAGACTGCTGCAAAACAGGCAATGATAGATTTTAAAACCAACACTCCAAAAGCGATCAGCACAATGGATACTGGTTGCTGGAAAAGAAAACCCACATCCAGCAGCATACCGATGGAAACAAAAAAAAAGCTTGTAAAGACATCCCGAAAGGGTAAAATATTCCCCAGTGCCTGATGGCTGTATTCAGATTCGGAAATGATCAATCCTGCTAAAAACGCACCCAGGGCAAGGGATAGTCCTGCCTTGGAAGTTAGCCAAGCAACCCCGAGACATATTACAATCACGCTTAATAAAAAAACTTCTTGATTGCGTGTTCTTGCGATTTGATACAATACTCGGGGCACAATCCATTTAGTGCTAACCATCACCAACAGGATTATACCGATTCCTTTAGCAAGAAGAACGAGTACAGATTCAACCAAATTTCCTGTTGCACCAGCCAGCAACGGGGTTACCAGGATCATAGGAACAATGATAATATCCTGGAAAATAAGAATGCCAAGAGTCGTACGCCCGTGCGGACTATCAACTTCGGCTCTTTCCTGGATTAGTTTGAGTACAATAGCCGTGCTGCTCAGGGCTACGAGAAATCCGATAAAGACCGCCTCACCAAAAGCCTGGCCAAGCTGCCTTGCGATGAACAAAGTAGCCAAAAAGGTCAGCGACACCTGAAGCGAGCCGCCCATCAGGACGGGCTTCCTGATTTGCAGCAGCCTTTCAAGTGAGAACTCAATTCCAATGGTAAAAAGCAATAACACAATACCGATTTCAGCCAAAATTTCAACTTCGTGAACTGCCTTTACCAGCCCGAACCCGTAAGGTCCAACGAATATCCCCGTGAGGAGAAATCCCACAACCGCTGGCACATGAAGTCGATGGCATATAAAAAGGACAGCAATAGCCAGTCCAAATATAACGATAATGTCATTTAGCAGTAATATTTCCATATTCTAATTTCCATTCTAATTCATAATATACAAATATCCACTCCATAAAAAATCAGGCTATCTATTTCTGAGCCTGAGCTACCCCAAATCCCCAAACTATCTTTCAATTTATAAAAATGATATTGGTTTAATGCTAACCCATAAACCTATCAATTAATTTTCTAACGCAGAAATTGGATAAATTGTGTTTTGTAACAGCCCGCCTGTTCCTTGTCAGAATCAACTCAAGCTTTAAGGTTGTGTGGTGCTTTATCGTCTCTAAAAAAAACTATTTTTTGTATATCTGCTTTACTTTAAGCTTATTCAACTCATCCTGTGTGAACGGTTCAGCATAAAGCCCCATCTGGATAAGAGGTTTTTGTTTAGGTTCAAAAGGTACCCATTTGCCATCTTTTTTATTGAAAAAAGGCCATTTTAAAAGATCAGGAACCAAAGGAACTATGCCTTTGTAAAAACTGATTTTACCATCCTTAAATTCAGCCATAGTATGTTTTTTACCGGAGGCAATTGTATTAACCGATTCTGTTCCGTGACATTTTCCGCACTTTCTGCCGTCACTCATTATTGAATGGGTTAAATATGGAGCATAAATAATAAAGGGTTTATTTTCAGCTGAAACTAAAGTCTGCAAATTACCGCTTGTAATTTTTCCTTTATATTTCACTAAAAGTAAAAAGTCTTTAATTTTTCCAACAAAACTTTTAGGTTTGCTTTTAGTCTTTGCAAATTCGCCGAAATGACAATTATAGCAAGTCATAGTGTTTTGAACATGACAAGCATTGCAATCCAGCTTACCTTTATGGACAACGTGAGATTTGGTATCTGGTATTACAGGATAATCCTTTGAATTTTTGGTATGACAGTTGATACAGGCAGCGTCTTTGGCCTTAGGATCTCTCATGCTTTTATAAGAATTTCCATCTCCATGGATTTCTCGTAAGGTATGACAATCGGTGCAAGTCATACCTGCTTCCATGTGTACATCCAAAGTGTTATGTTTTTTATCCAGTTTGGCTACAGCACTTGCTCTGGCGTGGCACTTAAAACAGGTCTCATTTTTTTGAGCCATTTTCAGCGAGTAACTAAGCCCCTTTTTTGTTTTTTTAAGATGGCAGTCATTGCAGCCTTTGGAATGACATTGTTTACAGCCAAGCTTATTATACGGAACGCCAGTTAACGCCATAAATCCATCTTTAGCCTCATACCAATATCGCATTCCTTCACCTGTATGGTGAAGACTTGATGAAAAACAATCCTGTTGCTGGTCAGCATAAACCGGCCAACCACACACCATCAGCAGTGTCACAATGGACAGAATAAAAAAAAATTTACTTTTCATAATTTTTTCCTTTCTTTTAGGGAATAACTACTTTGGAATGCAACATGCAACTCTTTTCGACAGCCTGTCGAGTGAATTTACAAGATTATACCAACTAGTCATTGATGTAGCAGTAATATATTTTACACATATAATTATAAAATCAGAAAATGAACTTTTTACCAGCATGAAACTATTTTGTGAGAAAATCCTTTAAAAAATCCATAACTTTCGCAAAACGCGCTGCAACCGAATTGTTAGCTGCTTGCTTCATGTACTCGTGGGCCTTGAAAAAAGAACGCTTCTTGAAAAAAAACTTCCTGTCCAGTTCAAAAAAAATATTTTCCTTATATACAGACACACCGGGATTGTTCAACAACTGAATAAGATCGTGGTTCGCTTATTAGTTATATTTTTCTTAATTCCATTATAGTGTACTGATTTTAAATATCCGGTCCAGTCAACTTAAGGTTGTAAAAAAGCTTGTAATTGCCTTTCATGTCCGGATTGTCCGCCCAGGCGATCATCAATATCTGCTGTCCTTTCATCATGCTAAAAGTCCCTTTTCCGTCCTGGATAAACATTCCGCCATCCTTCCACCCTTTAGGTTTGAGCCTTTGTTCATAAAAGGTAAAGACCTGTTTTAATGAGGCACTTGTCCCCATAATCACATCGTAGACATTAGGCGCTTTCAGTTCATACCCGAGCTTGTCACCAGGTCGTTTTGGAATAATCTTCCACAACCCGACGGCTGCCCCTTTATTCATATTGATCTGCTTGGCCCGGTTCACGGCCTGAGACATGATCTGCTGCATTTGCGCCATTTGTTCCGGATCCGCATTCTCGCCCATGGCCTGCTTCATATTTGCCATGATATTTTCCACGCTTACATTGTTAATGCTCTTCCGGGCTGGTTTCTGGTTTTCATCATCTGCTGCCGATTTCTCCCGGGCCATGGCTGCAAAATCCATCCCCATGACCGCCATCATATTATTTACCCTTTTGTATCCTGTGGGGCGCCGGAACAGCTTTTTAGACGGTTTGCCAGTATCAATATTTCTAAGCTCCATAATTTGGCCATTCTCCTGCTGGGTCCTTAAAGGAAATTCAAACTTGTCGCTCTGCCACAGGATTTTCGTACTTGTATTTTTTATCCCCATCATTGTCATGGTTGTGGTTACCTCTTTTTTTACGCACTTGTAGCCACTGACTTTTTCCTTGCCAATTATCCGTTTTGAATCAACATTCTCATACGATTTCAATTCTCGCAACATGTCATCTTCATCCAGCTGGGACTCAAAAAATAATTTTTTATCATGGTTATAGACATACTGCTTGTTTTGTTTTTTAAACCCCAGAAAGGTCAAATTCCTGGTTACGACCCCCTGGCCACCGATAGGCATTCCGTCCATTCTGTAGGCATTCGGTGTGATATACAGTTTTGTGGTACTCATCACTTTTCCGTCAGAAAAAATCACGACCTGGTCTGCTGAAAAACTCTCTATTTCCCCACCTAATAATGCATAGGATGAAGGGGAAAATATCATAAAATAAAAAAGAACCACCCATAAAAATTTAATCCAGGAGCTATTGTGAATACTTCGATAAAACCCCATTACAACCTCCTTTAAAAATAAATTGTGTGTAATCTCTCATGTAAGTCATTTTGTTTAATCACATACTCAATGGGACTTCGTTTAGGAGAAGCTTTATCTCTTCAAGTTGGTGATATTGATGCTGCGCGCAAGCGGATTTATATCCGCTGTGGAAAAGGATATAAAGATCGGCTGGTACCATTACCTGATCTCACTAATTCCTTCTTGTGAGTATTGCCAATCAAATTTCAATACTGTCTCCTTATGAAACCATAACGCAAAGGTCATGAGCAACCAAAGCAAAGCTGCCACGACCTTTAACCGAACGTCTTTAAGGATCAGCTGTACAAAAAGCCAACCAGGCTATGATAAATGTATGTTTTTAAAATTTTTAAACAAATACAAAAAAAAATCACCCTGCTTTTTGTGTTGCCTGATCCTTTTGTTATGTAAACGATATTATATGAAATAAAGCTGCTTTCTAAACTCATTAAGGCAACTCTTTTTGAATTGCTGCAAGAATTTTTTCCTTGTTAGGAAATCCAAAAAATCTTTTTTTTTCAATGAGTTTGTCATCGACCCAAACTGTGAATTCTCCTATTTTCCCCATTGAATCAATCTCAACATCAATTCCGGATTCACTTTTTATAAAATTAGCCACACGGACTGCATGCAAACGATTATGAAGTCAAACCTTACAATAGCGTATAATTACCTTTTTCATTGGATCTCTCCTATTAGATATTAATTTTATTGAATTTTGAAATCTTGTTTGGCACATACACCTAAATAAGCTGCTATAGAAGGCAGTCTGCTTCCAAGTAGAAGTATTTTGTTACCAGCAGCCCCCCCCCCACACATTTCCAATTAAAAGATAGCAGATATGAAACGATTTGAAACAAATAGCTCAAAAAACGAAAATTTATTAAATCTTTGTTTTTTGAGCTTAAGTTATTATAAAAATTAATAATTTTTATAATAAAGCCCTTCAATATTTTGTGGGTTGTTTAAACGTTCATCAACATTAATATTAAAAAATTCAGATAACGGTTTAAATATTTCAGAGTCATTTACTTGAACCTTTTTTGCAATTTTAACTATCTTTTCAACTCCATTTCGGGTCATTTTCCCAAGAGGTTTTCTGCATCCTCCTGATGGCATGCCCAAAATAGCCATAAGTGTTTTAATACCCAAAGGATTTCTTGCTCTGCATACAACCTCTCCAAAAGGGGTTTTTTCTTTAGTTTGGACGGTTACGAGATCAAAAAGTGGTTTAAGCCCGGTCATGATTGTTTTTGCATTGTCATGCTTACCCTCTTTAAGAAAGCTTAACATAGAAACTACAGCTTTTGGAGCAATATTTGATACAACTGAAATTACACCTGTTGCAAGTATTTCAGGATCAGTCATCATTGGATAAGTCAATGCATCATCACCTGACAAAATAGTGAAATCAGATCCACAACACTGCCTTGTCCTTTTCATATTTTCAATGCTGCCTGTAGCTTCCTTGACTGTTTTAATATTTGAATATTTTTTTGATAAAATGGCAATATCTTCAGGCAGTAATTGTGCACCTGTTCTTCCTGGAATAATATAGGGAATGATCTGAGTGTCAGGAAAAGCGCTGGCAACAGGTTCGATATATTCTTTTCTGATTTCAAGAGAACTCGGCCCATTATAATATGGATCAACAAGTAAAACCGCATCCGCGCCCACACTGACTGCATGTTTTGTTGCTGCAAGAGCCTCTTTTGTGTTATTGCTTCCAGTACCAGCTATACTTTTACATTTTCCACCTGTTTTATCTGCAACAATGTCAACTATTTTATTGTGCTCATCCCATGACAAAGTTGGGCTTTCACCTGTGGTACCCACACCTAATATTCCAGAGACATTATTACCTATTTGAAAATCAACGAGCCTGGAAAGCCCATCATAATCAACAGCATCTTCTTTAAATGGAGTAATTAATGCTGTGAAACATCCAGATATCATATCCCCCCCCTTTTTGTAAAAACGCAAAAAATTGCCTTTTGAAACTTTTAGTTAAGTATCAGCTAATGTTTTTATTTATCAAAATCAAATAAACACTACCGAAATGTAAGTATTAATTTGAAAATCTTAAAAATGC
>Ga0209345_10004439_pt1 | contig 13562 bp, 10 predicted proteins | sample Cruoilmetagenom7_FD_187294 | JGI IMG/M metagenome (GOLD analysis project Ga0209345, IMG submission 187294) | Oil polluted marine microbial communities from Coal Oil Point, Santa Barbara, California, USA - Sample 7 (SPAdes) (version 2) | ecosystem: Environmental > Aquatic > Marine > Oil seeps ...
GAAGCGACAGTACCCTCAATCAACTTGAGTAACGCCTGCTGAACACCTTCTCCTGAAACATCCCGGGTAATAGAAGGGTTATCAGATTTACGGGAGATTTTATCAATCTCATCCAGGTAGACGATGCCACGCTGGGCCTTTTCTACATCGTAATCACATTTCTGCAATAACTTCTGGATGATATTCTCTACATCTTCACCAACATAACCCGCTTCAGTAAGCGTGGTTGCATCAGCAATAGTAAAGGGAACATCAAGTAACCTGGCCAACGTTTCTGCTAATAAGGTTTTACCACTACCGGTAGGCCCGACTAATAAAATATTACTTTTACCCAGCTCAATTTCACTGCTGCCATCAGCATTACTACTTTGTAAACGCTTGTAATGGTTATAGACCGCAACGGCTAGAATCTTCTTCGCCCGCTCTTGACCAATGACATACTGATCAAGAATTTCATTAATTTCTATAGGCTTTGGAAGGCTACCACTGTGAGATTCAGAATCAGACTCCTGAACCTCTTCCGAGATAATGTCGTTACATAGATCTACACACTCATCACAAATAAAGACCGAAGGTCCTGCAATGAGCTTTCGCACTTCGTGCTGGCTTTTTCCACAGAAAGAGCAGTACAACAGCTTGCCGTCGTCTCCGCCATCTCCAGTTGTTTCATCGGTCATAACGCTATCTCGGTATTCTCATTCTGAAACAAGGTAACTCTCTATTATGAAAATTTATGAATCTATAAACCCATAAGTTCATGAATTCCCTACAATAAGGAATATATGTATAAACTAAACAGCAAAAATAAATAAGCCAAAATACATACAATTCAACAAGTTACAATGTTTTTGTAAAAAAACTTATAAAAGAGTACCTATTCTATGGGCGCTTGTCCAGCACCTCATCAATCAACCCATAGGACTTAGACTCTTCTGCATTCATAAAATTGTCACGCTCAGTGTCTTCTGCAATCGTTTCTATGGACTGGCCAGTATGGTGAGCTAGGCACTCATTTAGCCGCTCTCTGATCTTTAAAATTTCTTGGGCTTGAATATGAATGTCCGTTGCTTGCCCTTGAGCACCACCGCTAGGCTGGTGAATCATATTGCGAGAATTGGGCAAACAATAGCGCTTACCGGGTGCACCAGCAGCCAGTAAAAAAGCGCCCATACTGGCAGCTTGGCCAATACACATGGTGCTAATATCCGGCTTGATGAATTGCATGGTGTCGTAAATAGACATCCCAGCTGTTACTGAACCACCAGGAGAATTAATGTAGAGGTGAATATCTTTGTCCGGATTCTCTGATTCAAGAAACAACAACTGAGCCACTACAAGATTTGCCATATAATCTTCAACAGGACCAACTAAGAAGATGACACGTTCTTTTAATAGTCGAGAATATATATCGTAGGAACGCTCACCCCGAGCAGACTGTTCCACAACAATAGGGACTAAACCGCCCGCATTCTGGACATCCATGTTGGATGAGGAGAGATCAAATTTCATATTGGTTCACTCGAAAAAAATGATGGATCGCAACATTGTAACCGGGAGCCGAGAGAAGGCAAGCAGGAGATTACCCCTAGAAAAGAGGCTACCCATGTCCCAACACAATAGATTTATGACGTAAAGCAATAGCCAGCAAAAGCTGGCTTATACATTTGCTTGAATTAGTTTAATCAAGGGATGTATTTATCCCTTGACAACTACATCTCTCGAGCTAGCCTTCAGCAGCAACCTGCTCAGGATCAGGGGCAACTGCTTGCTGATAACCAACTTCTTCTTCTGTGACATCTGCAGAAGCCAGCACCAACTCAACCACTTGTCCTTGAAGAACATTGGCTTCAATACTTTTCAACAGCTCAGGACTGTTGTAATAATAGTTCACCACTTCCTCTGACTGCTCATAGGTAGAAGCAAGTTCTTCAATACGGGTACGTACACTTGCACCATCAACATCCATTTCGTTGGACTGAACAATTTCATTCACTATCAAGCCAACTACAGCGCGACGGTTAGCTTGATCCATAAACATGTCATCAGGCAACATGGATGGGTCAAATTTATTTGCGCCTTCATTTCCACCTAACTTCTGAGCCATCTGTTGCTTCAAGCTTTGGATCTCATTGGCTAGTTGAGCCTGAGGCGGTTCAATTTCACTGTGCAGTTCAAATAGCTGCTCCATTACACGGCTTTTAATTTTACCTTCAAGAGCATTTTTTAGATCACGCTCCATATTCTGTCGAACAATTACGCAGAACGCTTCTTTACCACCCTCTTGCAAACCATAAGCTTTAAAGAACTCATCATTTAACTCAGGAAGTATGGCTTCTTTAACTTCTTTCAGCTTTATGGTGAAGTCAACATCTGCACCACGCATTTCTTCTGCATGGTAGTCATCAGGAAATTTCACTGGTACTAATTTTTCATCGCCAGCAGACATACCAACAATGCTTTCTTCAAACCCAGGCACTGCTTTACCAGAACCCAGTTCTAGAGGAAAGTCATCTGCGGTACCACCTTCAAATGCCTCATCTTCTTTGATGCCCACATAGTCAATAACAACCTCATCACCCTCAGCTGCCGGACGATCAACATTTTCCCATTCAGCTTGCTGCTTACGCAGTGCATCAAGCATGGTATCAACATCTTCATCTTTTACTTCAGCCGTAGGCTTAATGATCTTTATTTGTGAGAAATCAGCTAATATCACTTCTGGCAAGACTTCAAACGTAGCGACAAATTCTAGATCCTGACCTGGCTCGTCTTTAGTCGGCTCAATCGTAGGCTGACTGGCAGGTGTCAGTTCTTCCTGTGTTACTGCCTCGACAAAACAAGTTCTTACCACTTCACCAACAACTTCCTGACGAATGCCTGTACCAAAGCGCTGCTTAACAACACTCATTGGAACCTTTCCTTGACGAAAGCCGTCAAGCTTAACGCTCTTGGTTGCTTTTTCTAGGCGCTCACTAACTTCACTGTCAATGCGCTCTGCTGGAACGGCAACAGTCATTTTGCGCTCAAGGCCTGAAGTTGTTTCAATGGAAACCTGCATGATGTTCCTCTAAATAATTTACTAACTAATTAATTGGTGCGGACGGAGAGACTCGAACTCTCACACCTTGCGGCACTGGAACCTAAATCCAGCGTGTCTACCAATTTCACCACGTCCGCTAAAAACTGTACTAAATATCGAATAATCGAATAAAAAAACACCGAAAACTACTCATAACGGGGGCAAACAGCAGGCCCCTCTCGGCGAAGGGGGGGGATTCTGCCATATAGGACACCCCTGAGCAACAAAATAAACGGCTTATCTAAGGAAGGTTAAACACCCGTAATATCGAACTGTTACATCGGAGATGCCAATAACACCACCGACTCTCTTTCCATACTATTTGTAATACAAAGTTCTGGTCGCTCGGCAGGCAACAATAATGCGCATTCTTTGGCAATGGAGGCACCGCTACAGTCAACCTCACCATCAACGACCAACAGTAAGCCATAACATTGGGTTTGAGTTAAATTGTAGCCAGCCCCAGGTGATAAGGTTAGTCGCAACACCTGAAAATCTTCAAACTTCACCACCTGTTCAAGTTGGTAGCTCGCCGTATTCTCAAGAACGCTTAACTCTGGTATAACAGGCGTTACCACAGCTGCAATTTTCATAGCTTGATCTGTGTCCCAATGGTTCTGGGTCAGCACCTTTTGGGCAAAGGACAGTATCATCCGCTCATAAACAGGGGTCTGAAACTCAACAGTTCTGACTCCATGCTGCAATGCATGAGGGGTTAACAATGGCACCTTGACCACATCACCTTCTTTTATAGGCAATAGCTCAGTAAAGGCATTCATGCGCTCTCGAAGACTTTTCTCTTCAACAATCATCTGTTCAGGCAATAGGGATAACCAGTGTTTCATCACCTCTGCAGCAACTTGTGCAGATGATTCGATGCCCTCTTTATGGCGAAGCAAGTCAATCTCGCTATCAATTTTGTACCGAATAACCTGGTAATCGTGTACTGCTGTCAGGTAGTCAGCCCGAAACAACTCATTAGAAGAGTAGATAGATCTCACTTCAGGATTAAAACCATAGCGAATTGCCCCCACACCGTCTGGCCAGGCATCTCGGTCAATGTTTGTCACTATATAAACTTCACGCTTTTCCTCGTGAAGCTCAAAATATAAATCGCCGTATACTTCCTCAGGCAAAGGATCCAACACCTTCAACAAATTAATTTGTTGTTCACAATTTGCAGCAAGGCGCTTGGGCGCAACAGACAACACCCAGGAAAGAGGGGCACTAACTAGGCCATCTGTTACTCGGGAAACTCCTCTTTCCTCAATACCTGTGTACCAAACCTCTTGCCCCCAGGGCTTGGCAATGCTTACAGTTTGCAGTAAAAGAGGTCCATCTAGGCGAAGTACAGGCAAACTATTTAACTGGGCAAAAGTACGAAAACCTTCTAGCCTTACCCCTTGCAGGCTTACATTTATAGACTGTAATTGGCTATGCAATGATGGGTGTGATTCAGCCACAGAGAAATATAGTTGGCCATCTATCTGACAGTAAATGGCTAACAACTTGATACAAGGCGCACCCGGCAGATAATACTGGGAGTACTCATACTCCACGGCCAATACTTGATCCATTTCGCCAGCTTCTGCCAACCATAAATCAAGTGCCGCTTCGGGATTATCTTTACGCTGTATATTGACCAAGGAAAACTCCTAAAATGCACACCCTAGAAAAGCGCATCAAAGTCTACCAAAATCAAAGGGGTTCGCCGAGGAAATCTTGAGCACCATTCAAGAGCATCCGCCTAAAACCCTTTATCTACTTAATTTGTATAGAAACTTTTACATAAAGTTGCTTGACCCTCGACACCTACAGCTTCTTAATGAATCTCAGTAATATTTTAGAAATAACACTTTTAGGAACAACACCCTTAGAAACAACGTTATCGGGAACATGGCATCAACTTAATGAAGCTATCCATGCGTCATTAACACCACCTCTAACCAACATAACGGAGCAAGAACATGAAACTGTCTAAAAAAATACTGTGCCTACCAGTTATTCTAACCGCGACCACTTTTGGTCTAATCGGCTGTGGTGGTGAAGAAAATCCTTCCTCTAGTGATTCAGCAAAAGAAGCTATTCATAGCTTATCTCCCTCTGATGCGATGGATTCTGCCAAAGAAACCATGAATGAAATGAAAGAAACTGTAGTGGAAGATGTCACTCAAATGGCCGAGGAAACCAAAGCGGCAGCGATGGAAAAAGTAGAAGCGACGAAAGAAGCTGTGGCGGAACAAGTACAAAATGCAGCTGATACAGCAAATAATGCTGTAGAGGAAAAAATGCAAAGTACTATTGATGACACCATTGAAACTGCAAATGAATCGGCAAACGAAGCTATCGATGAAAAAGTTAACGATACTATGAAAGGATTAACTGGCAAGCTAGGGCAATAATTCATTTATACATCAGCCCGTTAGCATACAAACAGTTCGTAGAAACAAAAAAGGCCGACATTGTGTCGGCCTTTTTTATAGTGAGCAGATTCTACAAAAAACCCTCTGACATTAATTTAGTCTTTCCACAATCGTAGTAACACCCTGCCCCAAACCAATACACATGGTCGACACGCCCAATGTTGCATCTTGCTGCTTTAAAACATTCAGCAGTGTTCCTGTTATCCTGGCACCAGATGCGCCCAATGGATGCCCTAATGCAATAGCACCACCATGAATGTTCGCTTTTTTATCCATATCATCAAGCAACCCAAGATCTTTCAATACAGGGAGTGACTGTGCCGCAAAAGCCTCGTTCAGTTCTACAAAATCAATATCATTGATAGTTAGCCCTGCTTTTTTCAGGGCAGTGCGAGTAGCTGGTACAGGGCCGTAACCCATAATGGCAGGATCAACACCCGCAGCAGCGACAGCAACGATTCTGGCCATTGGTTGAAGCCCTAATGCATTAGCTCTTTCTGCGGACATCACCAACATGGCGGCAGCGCCATCGGTAATTTGGGAAGAAGTCCCCGCCGTCACCGTGCCATTCACTGGATCAAAAACTGTACGCAATTGGGACAAACCTTCTACAGTAGTTTCAGGTCTAATAGTTTCGTCTTCCCTCATAAGGTAAAGACCACCACTCTCGTTGTGGCCTTCAATGGGGATAATCTCATCAACAAAATTTCCAGCACTTCTGGCCTTTTCAGCCAGTCGATGGGAACGCTCACCGAACTCATCCTGTTGCAAACGACTGATGCCATGAATCTGCGCCAGGTATTCAGCAGTAAGCCCCATCATGCCAGAAGCCTGTGCAATATTTAGATTAAGTGCTGGATTAGGGTCGATATCATGAGTCATGGGCACGTGCCCTAGATGCTCTACACCGCCCACCAAATAAATGTCACCCAACCCCGCCATCACATTAGCCGTAGCATTATGCAGTGCCGACATTGATGAACCACAGAGCCTGTTGACCGTAATAGCTGGAACCTCGTGTGGAATACGGGTACGTAGACTCGTCATACGAGCGATATTAAAAGCCTGCTCACGCCCCTGCATCACACAACCCCAAATTACATCGTTGATTTCTTCAGGGTTAATAGTCGAGTTACGCTCCAACAACCCTTCAATTAAATCAGCGCCTATTTCATCCGCCCGACGATGACGAAATGAACCATTTTTGGAGCGAGCCATAGGGGTACGTGCAAAATCAATAATTACTGCATCTCTTGGATTTAAGCTCACAACTGCTCTCCTTTCGTTCTTATAACCCTAATAGTTCCCACAGCTCTAATTTCTACGGCCCTTTCTACCGCCTTTAACTCTACAACCCTGTTAGACATAATAACTTTCACCCTTCGCAGCCATTTCACGCATTCTTGCGGTCGGCTCATAGAGCTTTCCAAGAGAACCATGACTGTCTGCCAGATCACAGAATGCTTGTAGACCAATCTCATCCATCCAACAGAAAATACCCCCCCGGAAAGCAGGGAAACCAAGACCGTAAACTACCGCCATATCTGCTTCAGCGGGAGAACCAACAATACCTTCTTCCAAACAATGGGCTATCTCAATACACATAGGAACCATAAAGCGGGCAACAATTTCATCATCACTGAAAGTACTGGCTTGTTTTTGATGCGGCTTGAATAACTCATAGACAGAATCATCCACAGATTTCTTTGGCTTGCCTCGCTTATCTTTTTCGTAGACGTAATATCCTTTACTGTTCTTCTGACCAAAGCGCTCACTTTCAAACAGCAGTCTTGTCGGAGAGACCTTGTAATCCCCGTCATAAACACCTGACATCCGCTCAGGATAACCTTCAAGAATGGAAGGGAAGCAATGCACGGCTGTATCAAGCCCGACCACATCCATAAGATAAGCTGGACCCATAGGCCAGCCCCAAGCTTCCATCACCCGATCTACTTGCTGATAGTCTGCGCCATCAACAATCATCATGTCGAAACCAAACACCGCGGGAAACAGCACACGATTCACCAGAAAACCCGGGCAGTCATTCACCACAATAGGTTTTTTACCCAGCGCCAACGCATGGATCACTACCGTTGCCAGGGTCTCATCTGAGGTTTTTTCACCTCGGATCACCTCAACCAACGGCATGGCATGTACTGGATTAAAAAAGTGCATGCCACAGAAGTTTTCAGGACGATTGAGGCTGCTTGCTAGCTGATCAATGGATATGGTGGATGTGTTTGAAACCAGGGAGGCATCTTCAGCAAGTTTTCCTTCTACTTCAGCCAGCACAACACCCTTGATCTTAGCATTCTCTACCACTGCCTCGATCACAATATCGGTATTTTCAATTCCGTCATAACTCAGCGACGGCATAATACGAGACAATACATTACCGGCCTCCAGCGGTGACATTCGGCCCCTATCAACACGCTTGGCCAGCAACTTATTCGCCTCGCTCATACCCAGTGCCAGAGAGTCTGTATTGATGTCTTTCATCAACACTGGGAAGCCTTTTATGGCATTTTGATAGGCAATCCCACCACCCATAATTCCAGCGCCTAGAGCGGTGACATGTTTCACGGCTTTACCGCCCTTCTTGCCATATTTTTTGGCCACAGAACCAATAAACTGATCATTGATGAACATCCCCACCAATGCTCGACATTGAGGTGTTTGGGATAAATCATTGAATGCCTGAAACTCTACTTCTAAGGCATCATCGCGAGACATTTTTGCCGCTTTGGCCAATACATCTACCGCAGCGACAGGTGCAGGGTAATTACTGCCAGCTTTAGCAAAGACCATTGCTTTGGAGGTAGCAATGGACATGCCCAACTCAATACCATTAAGTTGTAGTGGTGCCTTTTTTTGCTGCCTGCGTTGTTCGTAATCTAACTCACCGGTAGCGGCACGAACCAACATACCCAATGCTTCTTCTCGCAGTAACTCAGGTTCTACCACGGCATCCACGGCACCATCTTTAAAAGCTACGGCTGCTTTATTATGGCCTGCTGCAGCTATCCACTTTGCTGCATTATCAAAACCAATGAGTCGCGGCAAACGAACTGTTCCACCCCAACCAGGAATAATGCCCAGTTTGGTTTCGGGCAATCCCACTCTAGCCTGACTTGACATTACCCTGAAGTCACAAGCCAAACACACCTCAAAACCACCACCGAGGGCAAAACCATTGATAGCAACGACTGTAGGGAAAGGCAGAGATTCGATTTTATTGAAAGACTGATTGGCAGGACTCAAGAATGTCCGGCGCTGTTCCTCGGTACCTTTAAAGGCACCGTCAAACTCAGTAATATCTGCTCCAGCAATAAAAACACCCTTGCCGCTGGTGAGTAATAAACCTTTCACATCAGACTGCTGCTCCAAAATAGCCAGTGCCTGCTGTAGTTCAGCCAACGTAGCTTGATTAAAGACATTGACCGACCCTTTCTCAGCATCAAAATTTAGTTCTACATAACCATCACCCAATGGCTGTAGGCTCAGCGACTTTCCTTCAAACAACATGCCCTGAAACATAAACTCTCCTGTTTGGCCTTATTTGACCCTAACTTTGTTTAGCCCTAACTTCACTTTGACCTTAACTTCAGTGCGTCCTGGCTTTTAACCTATCAACTGTAAATGATGACTAGGTAATTCGCTATCATACGATAGCGACATTAGGTGACCAGACAGTTCTGAAAACCACCCTATCAATCCCTAAACATTATTTATTTGCCAGGTTCTTTATCAGATCTTATTTGTTGGGCTTTTTAATTAAAACTACATCGCTATCTGGATACTCAACACTGGCACCCCATGTTTGAGCGAGATAATTAAATGTCACTCGGCTATAAAAACATATGTGCGTCGGATCATTTTTATAATGCCATCGACTAAATACTTCTTTATCTAAAACCATTTTGGTCATAACCCCTAACCAACCCCTCGGCCTAATCATTGAGTATAGATGGTCAAGAACTTTACCTGGTGTAGACAAATGCTCCACTACCTCAGTTGCAGTGACAAAGTCATACTTAAGTTCTAATACCGATGCATCATTGGCATAGAAAATATCGTAGATCGCCATGTCAAAACCCGCTTCTTCTAACATAACGGATAATGTTGGTCCAGGACCTGAACCAAAGTCCAAACCTTTTGCACTAGGCGATAAAACGGCCATCAGCGGATTGGCCAAACGACTTAGAAATTGACGATAGGCCTGATCATTCGGGCTATTTTGGTGCAAATCATAGTGGGCCTTTTCCTGATCTGGTGACAAGTGCTGCGAGGGCGGCACAAAAACCAGGTGGCATTGAGTGCACTGGTAAAAATCCCGTTGTTTATCCAAGTAATAATTAGCGATAGCTGCATCATGAGACTCATCAAGGCAGAGAGGGCAAATAAAATCTTTTGAACCAGCCATATATTAACTTCTGCAACAAGTCTGTTTTGAGTAAAAAGATTCGCCCATAATCACGGGCCTAAATATCAACAGTCCTCACCTACTAGTACGAAGTGGAAAAATGGAAAAAATTAAGAATCAAATAGCATCGGAACTTAATGTCAAACCTGCTCAAGTTAGTGCCGCAATCAAGCTGCTTGATGAAGGAGCGACCGTACCTTTTATCTCCCGCTACCGCAAGGAAGCCACCGATGGCTTGGATGATACCCAGCTTCGCGCTCTTGAAGAGCGCCTGAGCTATATTCGCGAAATGGAAGATCGGCGCCAAACTATCCTCAGTAGCATTGATGAACTGGGCAAGCTCACCCCAGAACTAAAGCAAGCCGTTCTCACCGCAGACACCAAAACACGGCTGGAAGATTTATACCTGCCCTACAAACCCAAGAGGCGAACCAAAGGACAAATTGCGATTGAAGCGGGCCTGGAACCCCTTGCAGATACACTCTACAACCAACCCAACCTTAACCCAGAACAACAAGCTGAAACTTACATCAATCCTAAGCAGGGAATCAGTGATGCCAAGGCCGCTCTTGAGGGTGCCAAATATATATTGATGGAATATTTTAGCGAAGATGCCGAACTAGTTGGTCAATTACGTCAATACCTGACAAATGAAGCAAAGCTAACCGCAACCCTTATAACAGGAAAAGAGCAAGAGGGTGCCAAATATCGAGATTACTTTGAACATAGTGAGCCCCTAAAGACCACCCCTTCGCACCGTGCTCTGGCGATGTTTCGAGGTCGCCGTGAAGGTATTTTATCCCTTAGAGTGGATATTGATACCGATGCCATCGAAGGACATCCCTGCGAAGCGATGATTGCCAAACAGGTCAACATTGAAAACAACAATCGTCCTGCGGACAAATGGCTAGCCGAAGTCGTACGCTGGACCTGGAAAGTAAAATTACACCTACACCTTGAAACCGACTTACTGGCTGAACTTCGTGCCCAAGCCGAAACTGAGGCTATCAGTGTGTTCGCCACTAATCTCAAAGATTTATTACTCGCTGCACCCGCCGGGCAAAAAGCCACTATAGGTCTCGATCCAGGGCTGCGCACGGGTGTTAAGGTAGCCGTGGTAGATGGTACCGGGAAAGTACTAGATCACGGCGCTATCTTCCCGACCCCCCCACAAAACAAAATAAAAGAAGCTGAAGCTGCAGTAGTTAAATGGTGTAAGAACCATAATGCCGCTTTAATCGCTATCGGTAATGGCACTGCTAGCCGTGAAACGGAACGGTTTGTTAAAGATGTTTTAACAAACCACTCAGAGCTAACAGCACAACCGGTGATCGTCAATGAATCTGGGGCCTCCATCTACTCTGCCTCTGAATTTGCATCACGTGAGTACCCTGATCTGGATGTCACAATAAGAGGAGCCATATCCATTGCCCATCGCCTCCAGGATCCACTATCTGAGCTGGTAAAAATTGACCCAAAATCTATTGGTGTCGGTCAATATCAACATGATGTCAGTCAGGTCGCGCTTTCTCGTAGTCTTAATGCGGTGGTGGAAGACTGTGTGAACGCCGTAGGTGTTGATGTCAATACAGCTTCGGCTGCCCTGTTAAACCGTGTGGCGGGACTCAACCAAACGATTGCCGACAACATCGTCGCCTTCCGTAATGAAAATGGTCCATTTAAACAACGTAAAGGGTTGAAAAAAGTCCCCCGACTTGGAGAAAAGACCTTCGAACAAGCTGCTGGGTTTTTACGGATAGCCAATGGCGACAACCCGCTGGATGCCTCTGCCGTTCATCCCGAAAGCTATTCCGTGGTATCACGTATCGCCGATGACATTGGAAAACCAGTGAAATCATTATTGGGGGCCGGCACCCTGCTTCGTGAACTCAACCCAAAAAACTATGTGGATGAAAAATTTGGCCTACCAACCATTACGGACATTCTCAGTGAGTTGGACAAGCCCGGCCGCGATCCACGACCCGAGTTCAAAACCGCCACGTTTAAAGACGGCGTAGAAACCATGAAGGACTTGGAACCCGGTATGACGCTAGAAGGTACTGTCACCAACGTCACCAACTTCGGTGCCTTTGTAGATATAGGTGTCCATCAAGATGGCTTGGTGCATATTTCAGCACTGGCCAACCGATATGTTAAAGACCCGCATGAAGTAGTAAAAGCAGGTGATATTGTTCAAATTAAAGTGATGGAGGTCGATATTCCCCGCAAACGCATTGGTCTATCGATGAAAATGACTGACGAACCGGAAACAAAAACTGAAAACGGCCAACGACAGGCCGAAAGAAAACACTCGGGCAAAGGAACGTCACATAAAGGAAAGCCACGCCAAAAAAACACTGCTCCATCGAAAGGGAAACAAACGCAACCTAAAAATGGGACATTAGGTGATTTATTTGCAGCAGCATTAAATAAAAAGTGATTTACTTGCTTTCTATCTTTCTTGAACAACCATCGAATAAAGCCAGTATTTTTTCTCGGCCCAAATTTCTTAGCAAAGCAATATTACGCTCAGGAATCTGTTCCGGGTTGGGGTAATTGGTGACAGCTCGTTCCAGGCTTTGCTCCCTAATCAGGTGAAGCATCGGATAGGGAGAGCGATTAGTATAATTCTCAACATCATCCGGCTCAGTATCCGCAAATTGATAATCTGGATGAAAGCTGGCTATTTGGTAAACCCCATCCAAGCCAAACTCCACCAATAAGCCTTCGGCATAATCGAGAAACTGATTGTAATCATTGAAACCCTGTAAAACCGCAGGGTGCATCAACAACGTAGTCTCAATGCCATCATCTTCATTTAATAGATTCAGCTCTGAATGTAGATCCATCAGTAACTGCTCTTCTGTCTCTGCCTTAGAAACAAAAAAACGTACTCGATCAGCTAATAACTCACGCTTGGCAAAGGGGCATAGATTCAGCCCCACGACCATATCCTCCACCCACTTTTTTACTGTTCCAATAATATGGATACTATGAGGGTCATCCAAATTAGGTGCTCTATTTTTCAAGACTGACCTCTTCACTTTTGATCTCTTCAACTTGAACACCAAGCTTTATGGTTCCAGATGTTAAAGCATCGACCCTTAGCCCGCCTCGCCCCCTAAAGCGCTGTATCACCAACTTAGGTGACAATTCAGAACCTGTTAAGAAAGACAATCTTTCACCAAGGCTTCTACAGGGCTCACACAACTCAACCCCCTTAAGCAGCACGCCACCCAACCGAAACTGTTTTCCCACCAAGTCATTAAGCCGTACGCCTCGAGTAATAAGGTTTCTACGGCTAATAGTGAGGTCATGAGGGAGATGATGTTCCACTAAAAAAGATTCAATTTCTTCAGCTTCGATTAGGGTCAAGTTCTGCCCTGGCCATTTCGATAAACCGAAGTTTCTATCTCCAACAATGCCACAACCAGCCATCAACTCTACTTGATCCTTCTCATATTGATTACCGCCAGCATCAGTAGAAACAAAAATATACTCGACAGTCATATACTGCTCCAACTTAATTCGCTAAAAAGCATTTTATCGCTGCATCAGAAAAATATTGCGTAGATAAGTAACAAATAAATTGAATACTGGATGAGGTAATACAATGGCTTATTAAATTTCTTTATTT
>Ga0209345_10004440_pt1 | contig 13559 bp, 9 predicted proteins | sample Cruoilmetagenom7_FD_187294 | JGI IMG/M metagenome (GOLD analysis project Ga0209345, IMG submission 187294) | Oil polluted marine microbial communities from Coal Oil Point, Santa Barbara, California, USA - Sample 7 (SPAdes) (version 2) | ecosystem: Environmental > Aquatic > Marine > Oil seeps ...
TAGCCCTTGTACACTCGGCTTTGGCTTCCTGCGTCGCTCTACCTCCTCCATCCATGGAGTCGTGCGGGTTTCCGTGCGGTGCTTCCTTGCTCTCGAATAAAAATTCTAATTTTTAGAGATGCCCTTTCGTTATTTGCGGGGCCTTAGAGCAAGTTATGAGTGGATAGGGCGTGACCATCCAAGTGACTTGTCGTCTAAAAGCACCTTATATGTAAATATTCAATTTTCAGATATTTTTAGAAAATTTTCCTATAAACAGATCTGTACAATATCATTTTTTTGCAGCTCTTCGATTTTATTTTCATCAAAGTTCAAAAATTCTTTCAATATATAATGGCTGTCTTCGCCAATGCAGGGGGATGCCTTGGTCGGTTGATTGTTGCTTTTGGAGAAAATGGTCTGGGCGCCATTATACGGGACCTCTCCCATCACTGGGTGCTCGAGGTCAACAAAGTAATTGCGATGCTTTATTTGTTCATCGGAAAAAAGGTGTTCACAATCGTGCACAGGCCCTGCGGAGACACCCGGTTGAAGCATCTGGAATAGGTTCTGGTTTTCCTGGTTGCTAGTCCATTGTGCGATTTTTTGGTTAATATAACTTTCTGCAGCCTTGCGGCCTTTCGCACAGTTTAAATCCGATTGCTGTGCCCAGTCGGGTGTACCCATGGCTAATTTTAGTGCTTGCCACTGTGAATCATCTTTTGCTGCGATGGCAATCCACTGGTCTTCTCCTTTACAGGGGTAGACGCCGTGAGGAGTCGCGTCAGAGCTGGCATTTCCAGTACGACTGGTTACATTCTGGTTGATTTCAAAATCGAGAAACTCTGGCCCTAAAAATTGCAAACTGGCTTCGAACTGAGAAACGTCAATGAACTGGCCTTCTCCGGTGCGCTCACAGTGATCAAGGGCGGCCACCACCGCCATTGTTGTAAAACGCTGGGCGATGAAATCGGTGTAGGCACCGTAAACCATTATTGGATCACGGTCGGGCCAACCGGTAATTTCATAAAAACCAGACATTGATGCCATCAAATTACCAAAACCCGGGTAGGCCGCTCTTGGCCCTGTTTGCCCCTGCATGCAGGTGGATAGCATGATTAGACGAGGATGTTCTTTGCTCAATTCTTCATAGCTTAGCCCCCAGTTTGCCATGGTGCCAGGGGTAAAGCTTTCCAGGACGACATCTGCCCATTGCGCCATCTCAAAGGCGATTTTATGGGCTTCGGGCTTCTTCATATTCAGTCCAAGCCCATGCTTAGAGCAATTATAATCACCATAAAACATCGAACGGTTAAAACCCGGTATGCCGTCTTTAAAAGGTGGGGCGGTTCGTAGCAGGTCGGGGTGGTTGCTGGAATCGAGTCGCACCACTGTGGCGCCATTGTCTGCAAGATAACGAGCGGTAAGCGGCCCAACGCCCACCCAAGACATATCCCACACTTTTAGCCCTTCGAATATTCGGTCGTTGTTCATCGTCTTCCCTCCTGAAAGGTCTTCCTAAATAATGCCGGCGTGGTCTAACTCTTGTAACTCGCTCTGGCTTAGCCCCAGTGTTTCTTTATAAACAGAGGCATTGTGCTCACCCGTCAAGGGCGCTCTTCGACTCACATCGAGAGGCGTTTTGGAGAGCTTTGCCCATGCGCCAGGGTAATGGACAACGTCACCATTTTTTTCTTCTATGGGGGTGAAATATTGTCTGGCTTCGAGTTGAGCATCTTCACGAATATCGGCAACGGTGCTTACGGGGGCCAGCAAAAGGCGTTCTTTTAAAGACCGCTCATAGAGTTCTTGTTTGCTGTGCAGGGGAAAAAATTTATTAAAGACTTCAGTCACTTTGTCGAGAGATTTCCGCTTTTCTGCGTCAAACAGCAGCGTCATAATCTCGATTTTTTTCCAGTCAATTTCTGTTAATTCTGCGGGTATTTCCATGTCTTCACTGGCCCATTGCAAAAAGCCCTGAAGTGTTGCACCTCCCAGTGCTCCGCCTGCAAGCATAATACAAACGTGACCGTCTTTTGCCTTAAAAACCATTTGCCACTTGGCGGGCCCCATTTCCATATGAGCGCCGCTTCTCTGCAGGTTTCGCCCTTCAAGGGCAGGAAATTGCGTTGCATTCATCAATGCGCGTATCGTAGCCAACTGAGATGAAACGTCTACGTGCTGACCCTGGCCGGTTTTGGAGGCGTGATATAAGGCCATGGCCGTATTGACACCTCCTTCAGCAGCGCCATGCAGGTAGGTTTGTGGAACAGAGACCCTTACCGGAGCGCGATCTTTGTCGCCGGTAACATGCATCATTCCAGACAGGGCGGATATGACTAAATCGCTTCCCGAATAGTTTGCATAGGGGCCGGTTCGGCCAAATGGCGAGATGGAGGTAAAAACAAGTCGCGGGTTTTCTTTTATAAGCTCACTAAAGCCAATGCCTCGTTCTTCCATCCACCCCGTAGGGAATGACTCAATCACCGCATCGCATTGCTTCACGAGTAATTTGAGTAAATGGCAACCAGATTCGGTTTGTAGGTCGAGAGTAACAGAGCGCTTGCCCATATTCATAAATCGCCAGCTAAGGCTGCGTTCAGGTTCTTGTGGTGAGTTGTCAGCGGCATGACTATAGGGCGGGTCTATTTTTATAACATCTGCGCCGAGATCCGCGAGCCATTTGCCACACAGCGCACCATTCATTGAGCACAGGTCAATTATTTTATAGGGCGCGAGAGAGCCTGAATTAACACGAGTGTTTTCCATAACCATTACCTGGTCTTATTATTATTTTTTAAAATCAAGGAATTTTAGAATCAGTATAAACGACTGTTTAAACCTAAGGCATCCAGCCCCCATGTTGGACAAGCTGTAACAGCGCGTCACGAGCAGCGTTTGTTTTCACACTTTTTGTTCCTTGGGCGAAGCTCTAGAAATCATACTCCCGTATTTTTCGAAAAGCGAGGTCATTATTATATGCTTGCGCGACACTTGACATTACGCGACCGTTGACGAAGCTTAGATTGTCGTTATTTATGTCGTAAAAGCATATTTACCGGTAGCCGAGAAAAAATAAGTGATGCGAAGTAGCAAGAAGAAAGTAAATGTTTCGCGCAGCCAGTGAGTCTAACGCCATTAATAATGTGTCCGCCGATGATGCCAGCTACACTAAACACTGTATTTGGCATATTCATACCTATAATCCTAGAAACCGCAGTTGGAGTACGAAATTCTGCACAAGCTCTTGCCGCACCTAGCAAATTTTAAAAAGTTCTCATCTCCAGCCGTATACGGCGCTTACGCCCAACAAGGTGAGCACGAATTTTGAAAATTTCCTATGCACGGCAATATCTTGCACATCTTTTTCGCACCTTTATGCCCTTGGGGTGCAACTGAGGTTTCTAGGATAATGAGCGAGAAGCGAATAAATGTATTGGGAAACACTTGCACTGGAAGATATTAATAAACACGTCCATCTGGCCCTATCTCAAAATGTACGTTATGGCAATGATGTCGTGATGGGTTATCCCGCATCATTTCTAGATAGGAAGGTTTTCCCCAAAGACGATCTATCTAAACCATCCATTTTTTGGCGAACATTGTGGGAGAACCCCAATCACATTGGCTGTCACACCTTCGGTCTTTCGGAATCCGTATTTGAAGGAACACATAAAATAGAAAGGGATTTATTGCGTATTTGCGCTGAAGAAATTTTTGATGCGACACCGAAAAGCTGGGATGGTTACGTGGCGGCGGGTGGCACGGAAGCCAATATTCAGGCCCTGTGGGTACTGCGAAATTATTGGGTCAATAAAAATACGATAAGCGCAAGCTCTAAAAGATCAGGGAGGGGGAGTGCGCGAAAGTTGCACGACGAAATTAGCATAATTAGCTCAGAAGACAGACATTATTCAATCGATAAAGCTGCTGGAATCTTAAACCTCCATCACGAGGTCATTCCCGTTAGTGAGAGAAGTCGTCAGATGGATGTTGCTTATCTGTCAAAAACCATCGACGAAGAAATAAAAGCCGGGGTGAAATTTCTGGCCATCGTGCTTAATATGGGTTCTACCATGTATGGTTCTGTCGATGATATTACCAAGATCACGGAGTTGTTAAAATCCAAACAGGTGGATTTTCTGATTCATGTGGATGCGGCCTTTGGCGGGTTTATCTACCCTTTTTTAAATTTCGAAAATAGAATGAATTTCTCCAATCCACATATTGTTTCTTTCACTCTGGATGCGCATAAAATGTTGCAAGCGCCCTATGGTACGGGCATCTACTTGTCGCGAAAAGGGTTTATAGAAGGTGTTCTCACCGAAGGCGCCAGCTATGTAAAGGGACAGGATTGCACTTTATCTGGCAGTCGCTCCGGCGCTAATGCCATTTCAGTATGGATGATACTCAGGGCCTACGGCTCGCAAGGAGGAATAGAGTTTTGTCATGAAATATGGGAGCGCACAAATAGCCTTTGCGCCGAACTTGACGCCTTACAAGTCCAGTATTTTCGTGAATCCTTTATGAATATAGTCACAATTTCTTCGCCTTATATATCTGAATCGATTGCGCACAAATACCGCTTGGTTCCAAACTGCCATGAAAACCCGCAGTGGTGGAAAATTGTCGTTATGGATCACGTAACACCGCAAATAATAGCTAGTTTTTTATCTGAACTATCCGAGTATCTTATTGCCTCATTTGCGCTAAATAAAAAGGCAGTAAAAATAGAGCCTTTTTCAGAACATTTTTAATCTTCAGTTATGGTGGGTTCTGCTTTTAAGCTAAGGTACTTGATATAAAGCAAATTTTTAACCCGCTCAGTTAGAGCCTTTTCTGATAGGGGTTTGTGGAGTACCGTTGAGAGTAGTTCGTTTCCGAGGTCGCAATGATCACGCTGAAACCCCTCGCCGTAACCAGTGACGAGTTGAATGATTACCTCCGGGTATTTCTTTTGAGTTTCCCTGGCAAGCTCCCAGCCATCCATTTCCGGCATGACAATATCTGAAATAATTAACTCAATAGGTTCTATGGCAAGAATTTCTAAAGCCTCAATACCATTTTTAGCGACATGCACGGTATGCCCATGTTTGGATAACTGCCTTGCTGTGATATCCCTCAGGGCAGCCTCATCGTCGACTACAAGAATATGGCCGGTTTGAGTATGGAGCGATGTAGAATGGGTCGTCTCCAGTTGAGGGAGAGGGCTTATGGCTTGAGAGTGTTTGGGGAAATAAAGCAAAAACTCGGTACCTTTTTTTATCTCCGAGGTGACACTCACCCCGCCTTCGGAACTTCTAACAAAGTTGTATGCCTGGCTTAAGCCTAGCCCGGTGCCCTCTTTTTTTGTAGAAAAGAAGGGGTCAAACACCTTGCTTAAGGTGTTTTCATCCATTCCTAAACCGGAGTCCTTGATGCGTAAAAGTACATAGTCGCCGGCTTCAATATTAAGGGTAAAAGCCTCCGCTTCGCTTAATGAGGTGTTTCGAGTGGAGATGGCGAGGGTGCCGCCATCGGGCATTGCCTGCCCTGCATTGAGGCAAATATTTAGGATGACGTCTTCAAGGTCGCCGGAATTTGTAAATACAGGCCAGAGTTGATTTTCCAGTTCCATTTCTATGTGAATAAGAGGAGTTAGAACGCGAGATAGCATTTGTTGCTCTTGTTTCAGTATTTCATTAATAGAAACGGTTTGAGATTCGTTAATTCTTCTACCGGAAAAGGATAGAAGTTTTCGACTAAGGCGCGCGCCACGCTCGCTTGCTTTACGGATTTGGGATATATAACTTATAGCTTGAGGGTCAATGTTGTCTCCAGATTCCAATAAAGACGCATAGCCGGATATAATGCCTAATATATTGTTGAAATCGTGGCAAATTCCTCCTGTCATTTTTCCCAGGGCGTCCATTTTTTGAGCTCTTTGAAGCTGTAGCTCCTGAGATTTTTCCTGAGTAATATCAGAGCAAGAGAGGATATATTGATTATGGCTATCTGGAAGTGTTGAAACATTAAGCCTTAAGGTAAGTGGTGCCTTATGTTTTGTGTAGGCGCTTGCTTCAATAAAGCTGTTGCTGAGCGTCAATTTTTCACATATATCAAATAGACTACCCGGATAGTTTAGTGCTTTTACGAGTTTTCCATTTATTTTCAATTGATAAATCAGTTCGGTAATAAGAAGCTTGCTTGCTTCTTCGCTGCTATAAGAAAACAGCCTCTCGGCAGCTCTATTAACACTCTGAATTTTATTGTTTCTATCAATAATAATGACGCTATCAGTTAAGCCATCAAGGATTGCTTTCAGCCGTTGCTGGCTTCTTTGCAATAGGTGTTGTTGATTTATCAGTTTGGTAATGTCGTGTGCAATACCGACGACCGATGTTACGAGATGTTGACTATCATAAACCGGAACCTCGGTAATCTGGAGCCGAGCAGTGTGGCCTTCTTTATGATAAATCTCAACTTGGTAAGGAGCTTGTTTTATGCCTCGTAGGGCCTGGTTTGTTCGGAAAGCAGTCAGATCGTTAATGGGGTGGTCGGTCAGGTAAGTGCCATAGTGGCGTAAGAACTCATCCGCTGTATAACCCAGCATGTCTTCAATTGTTGGGCTTAGATAGGTGAAAACTCCTTCGGTATTGTGAATATAAAAGAAATAATTCGATCCCGCATTCGCAATAATTCTGTGGTAATCGGCCTCTTGGATTCTAAATTGCTGTTCGCTGAGTTTATGTGCCGTAACATCAATCAAAATGCTTTCAAATTTATATGCCAGACTAGTATCTTGATTATTAAGAATAGTCCAGCAGTTTATCCAATGAACATGTTCCTGGGCATCACGGATTCTAAAGGTCTGTACGACAAAACTTTGTTGATTGGATTCTGCTCGTCTTAATTCACTGATTATACTGGTATAATCTCCAGGGTGAATAAAGTCTGGCATGGAGAGTTTTTGTTCCAGGAAGTCAGAGGGTTCGTACCCGAATTGTCTAATGTTATCCGAAACATGAAATACCTCTTTATCGGTACTCATGTTGTAAAGTATCACAACGGCCGAGGTGGCATCTACGAGCTCAGAAATAAGCAGTGGATTATCTTCTGCGGAAGTTAAGCCCTTATTCATAATAAAACCCTTTTGATCTACATGCATACTTTATCAGAGCTTCCCCAGCTTTCCTGTCTCCGCGGGATCTGTTCTTTGCCTGACGCAATGATTAAATGTCAGTTTCTTTTATTATGACCAATAATTACTATTTATCTTGTAACAGGTCACCATTTGTTAATAATTTTTTACGAAAAGGCATGTTTCTTAGGTTATTAAGCAGGTACCTAGTCTATAGCAATGTAGCAGTTTTTTAATCAATAAGCTGAATAAGTGGCAGTAAGCAGCCACGAAAACTAATGGTAGTCGCATAATAACGATAATAGTAGGCGGAACATAGTGCTAGGGGTTTACCGCGCTGGATAAACGGTGGGTAGGTTGCCTCATAGAAAACATGGCCAGATACAAATGGTGTTAGCAGGGCATGCTTGGTTTTTCTTCTCACAAAACTTTACTTACTGGCTTGAGGACGGCCTCGATGTTTTTGGGGATGTGAACTATTTGTGAAATATGATGCTTTTACCTCCACGCCAGCACGGCATTATTCTATGATCGCTTTCCAATCATACAAAATAGAGTTTCAGTATTGTCTGGCGCTCAGCCAATGTGGCCATTTATCCTGATTACAGTCTAATTTCTAAGGCCCTTGCCGAATGAAGAGCTTTTATGAGCTTGAAAAACTTGAACTGCTGATTAAAAATAATCCTGATTTGATTCGCGCGGAAAAGTTAGAGCATGTCACGGTAGGCATTAACGAATTCCCGATATGGGGGCTGACAATCGGAAATAATACTCCCGGTTTGCCGGTATTAGCCCTGTTTGGCGGCATTCATGGTTTGGAAAAAGTCGGTAGCCAAGCAGTTCTGGCTTTTTTATATGGTCTTATTAATCGGCTTAAATGGGATAAAACCTATCAAACCTTGTTAGATGAAGTGACTATTATCTCTATTCCCATTGTTAACCCGGCGGGAATGCTTTTTCATCGTCGGTCGAACCTGAACGGTGTGGATTTGATGCGTAACGCACCACAGGATGCGATGGAGAATATTCACTACCCGGTTTCCGGCCATCGCATTTCTTCCCGCTTACCTTGGTATCGAGGCCGCAAGGGCGAAGATATGGAGCTTGAAGCGCTTGCCTTAACGCAGTTTTGCCAGCGTTATATCGACCAGTCTCCCTTTTTGCTTAGCCTGGATGTACATTCGGGTTTTGGTTTACATGACCGCCTTTGGTATCCCTATGGATGCAATAGGGGGAATTTTCCCGATTATCCGCAGTTTGAACGCATGTACCGTACGTTTACCGAAACCTTTCCTTATCATGTTTACAAAACCGAATCCCAAACAGACAGCTACGGCATTCATGGTGATTTGTGGGACTTTATTACCCTGGAGAACCAAAGGCGACATAGTCAGGTTAAGGCCCCTACGCTCATCCCTCTAACGCTAGAGCTTGGTTCATGGCGCTGGGTTAAAAAAAACCCGACACAGATTTTTGGCAAAGGCGGCATGTTTAACCCCGTCAAACGCCATCGCTACGAGCGCACCATGCGGCGACACTATCACCTTTTTGATTTTTTGCTTCATGCCTGTGTGAATTACAAGCTTTGGGAGAGTGATCAGTGAATTTTATTTTACTGCGGGGATTAATTCGACATGCTGAACACTGGGGTGCTTTCAAAGAACAGCTTCAACAACACTTTCCTGAAAGCAAAATATTAACGCCAGACCTGCCGGGCTTGGGGCAAGAAAGCCATGAGCCGACCCCGCTGACTATAGAGAAGAATGTGTCTTTTCTCAGTGAGAGGCTTACAGCTGAACTGGCTGATGAAGAGTGGGTGATTGTGGGTTTATCCCTGGGTGGCATGGTGGCAGCCAAGTGGTGTGCGACGGCGCCCAGGGCATTTAGCAAGGTTATATTGATGAACCCAAGCTCAAATCTTTCCCCCTTTTGGCATCGTTTGCGACCAGAGGCCCTGCCGGTATTTTTGCGTTGTTTTATCACCAGTGACGATGCGTTGAGAGAAGAGCGTATCTTGGCCCTCACCTCGAATCTAAAAAATAAGGACGAACCCCTTATACAATCCTGGATTGAAATTTCCGAAACCGGGGCTATTCGTCGTGCCACCTTTTTGCGGCAATTGGCAGCCGCTCGGGCTTTCAAAATTCAGCACTTCGATACGCCATGTTTGATTTTAAACAGCGAAAAGGATCGTATCGTAAACCCACAGTGTTCCTCACAGATTGCCGCTTATCTCGGTGCCCGCTTGGAAATCCACCAGGAAGCCGGGCATGATCTTGCCATCGATGCGCCAGAATGGGTGCTTAATCACATCAGAAGATTTGTGGCGCGAAGTGAGTAGAATGGACGAAACCCGCCATAAATCAGCCTCTTAGTAGCGTAGGTTGGGTACGACTGCATGGATGCAGAAGGTAGAGCAACGCATGGAGCGGTTGCCGAGAACGAAGTGAAACCCAACATCACACCCTTTGAAATGGCACATGCGTTAAGGGTTAGAGCCATATTTAATTCGGTAACGCAAAAATTAAAGCGATAATGCGCATTTCAAAATTGCTGGGTTTCACTTCGTTCTACCCAACCATGTCTTACCATCCGTGATTTGTAGATGATTTTTCAAAAAATATGAAATCCGAAACTTCAGTTGGTATGTGCCGTCACGGCAATAACAGGCACGTCTGAATTGGGCTATAGTTTAATCATATATTTCAGACCCGGCTTCGCTTGTTTATGTATAAAAAGCAATCTCCCTTTTTGATCAAAGTCAAAGGCTTAATTCTTTCACTTCTCTTGTTTAGTTTCGCGACACTGGCTTATTCTCAGGTCTATTCCTGGAAGGATGAAAATGGCCGGCTGCACTTTGGCGATACTCCGCCAGCAAATCAGGCAGAGATTAAGGTCAAATCTCTCACCATCAAAGAAAAAAACCCAAAGGGAAATTCCGACCAAGTGGTACAAAGACGTAAAGCACGCCAAGCGGACCTGCTGCGTGATATGGAGCAAGCGTCTAAAGAACGAGAAGAAGAAAAAGCGAAAAAAAGAGAGCAGAAAAAACAAAAAGAACTTAGGTGCCAGCGTGCAAAAAGCCGTGTCAAACATAATAAAAGGTATAGTACGATTTTTCGCGAAGCACCCAATGGCGAACGCACTTATTTAAGCGATGAGCAGCGTAAAGCGTATGATAAAAAGCTACAGGATCAGGTCACAAAATATTGCCCTTAATCACACGATAGCTTTTCAGCCCTTCGCTTAAAAAAACGCATAAGATAAGCAGCCACAATAAGAGGTGGCAGCCAAGCAAGCAGAAAGAGAAAAAAATCAGCCTTGAACTCACCGGGTAAGTTGCCTGTGTAAGTCGTTGCACTATTATCCACACCCACCATTGCGATCACCAGCGCTGGCCCAAAACCCTGCAAGGCTCCCCACCAACTAAATGCGGCTAGAAAAAGAATAACAAAACGATGCTGGTGCAGGCCGAAATACGCATAGCCTGAATTGAAAACAGGTAGAAACCCTGTGATAAAGACGATAATGATAAAGGTCCAAATCATCCACTGCGCCCCCGTCCAAGGGTTGTAGTATTGGAATATTAACCCGCTTAAAGCCAGGCCAATAAAGACAAAAATTGCCGGTAACCAGCGTTGTTTATTTTGGAGTTCGGGCCGGGTTTCACGGCTCAAGTTGAGGGGGTGACTGGCAAATTTAGCGAGGTAGATGACGCACACGGCGGCATATAAAAATGCCATACGTGCCGGGTAGGTGCTGGGCATTCCAAAGTCGGTATATTTTTGATGGTTCTCTTCCACAAAAAAGCTCAGGCGGATAATATCTAGCAAAATGCCACTGGCAGCGGTGGCAATCATTGCCCAGATAAAAATCATTCCCCACTGAATATGTTTCTCTCGGCCCTTGGGGGAAGTTAATGCCAAAACCCCGGAAATAAGCGCCACTATGGCGGGAATGAGGTGCAATATAACCAGACCCCAAAAGCCCCAGTTGGCCATGTCGCTGCCGTAGCTTATCGGCTTGTGCAGAAGAGGTGTAGAAAGCATGGAGTGTGTTGCTGAGCCTGGTGAGAGTGGATGGTTGATGGCAAGGCCACTTATTAAAAGCGCTGCTTAATTCGGGTGCAAGATACGAGTTCATGAATTATTCAGAGGCGCCCTAGCTATGCTAAGCTCGGTGGCGCCAACAGGCAAGCCTTATAACTTCATGATCCCACGATGCAATTATTACGCGAATTAAGCTGGTACTTTAAACAACAGCGCTGGCGTTATATCAGTGCCATGCTGATGTTAACGGCGGTGGCTTTTCTTAATTTACTGCCTCCCTGGATTACCGGCACCCTGGTGGATGAAGCACTTGCCGGGACTCTGAATTCATCACGATTGTTATCCCTGGTGGGCAGTATCGCCGTGACGGGTTTATGCATTTACATCTTGCGCTATTTCTGGCGCTTAAGCTTATACAGTGCTTCATATCAACTGGGCGCATTACTGCGCCAACAACTCCATGATCGCTTGATTTACCAGCAACCTGATTATTTCCGCAAACACCATACAGGCGATTTAATGGCTCGGGCCACCAATGATGTGATGGCGGTGGAAATGTCTGCAGGCGAGGCGGTATTGGCGCTGTTTGATGGCCTGCTTACCGGCATTATTGTGGTGGGTGTGTTGTTTTTGCTGGTCGATTGGCGTTTAACCCTGATTGCCTTATTGCCCTGGCCCTTGATGGCTTATGGGTTTTGGAGGGTCAATAGCCAGTTGCATGATGCCTTTGTGCTGGCACAAGGGCGCTTTGGTCAATTGAACGATCAAGTGCAGGAGCATATTAGCGGCCTGCGACTAATTAAAGCCTTTGGGATAGAAAAACGCGCAGAAGAAGATTTTTCCAGAGATGCGATTGCTGCCAGTGAGGCGAATATGGCGGTAGCGGGTGCGGAAGCGAAATACGAGCCGGTGATTATCATTACCATGGGCGCGTCATTTTTACTGGCAGTGGGTGGCGGTGCGTGGTTGATTCACCTGGAACAATTTACCGTGGGCGAATTAACCCGCTTTACTTTGTATTTGGGGCAGTTGATTTGGCCCATGTTCGCCTATGGCTGGCTGTTAAACTTGCTTAAGCGGGGCACGGTTTCTTATCAGCGCATAGAGGAAGTATTGCAAGCCCCCTCAGAAATTGAAGATTGCGGTGAAAGGCCTTTAAAGCGCGATGCCGATATCCGTTGGCAGATTAAAAACTTCCGCTATCCCGATACCGAGAAAAATGTGTTGTCTGATTTTAGTGGCCAGCTTCGCCCAAAACAGGTATTGGCTATTGTTGGCCCTACCGGTTCGGGGAAATCCACTTTTTTGCAATTGCTGTTGCGATTTTATGAATCGGAAGAGGTGAATATTCAACTGGGTGGTTTTTGTTTACAGGATTATTCTTTGGAGAATTTACACCAGCATTTTGCCGTTGTGCCCCAAGAGCCATTTTTATTTTCCACCAGTATTGCGGAAAATATTCGCCTGGGTAAAGCCGATGCGAGTGATGAAGAGGTAAAACAGGCCGCAAAACTGGCTGTCTTGCATGAAGATATTATGACCTTCCCTGATGCGTATAACACGGAAGTGGGTGAGCGGGGCGTGACATTGTCCGGCGGACAAAAACAACGGCTTTCCATTGCTCGCGCTTTATTAAAAGACGCGCCGGTGCTGGTGCTTGACGATGCCTTGTCTGCCGTGGATGTGGCCACGGAACAGAAAATACTTCAGCACTTGCGTGCGCAGCGGGGTGACAGGGCTATGATTATTGTATGTCATCGTTTAACGGCGGTGGAGCATGCCGATGAAATAGTAGTGCTGCGCCAAGGCCAGGCGCTAGAGCGGGGAGAACATGCTCAGTTGATGGTGCAAAACGGCTGGTATGCAGAAGCTTATCGCTACCAACAAATAGAGCAAGCCGTGGCGGAGGGGCGTTGATGCTTACTCGTGATGTTATACGTCGCTTATTGGTGTATGCCCTTGATGATAAGCGTTTGGTGCTTATTACCGTACTGTTTTTAATGGTAGCGACGGGCGCGGGTGTCGCAGGGCCTTATTTAATTAAAATATTTATTGATGATTATTTAGTGCCGGGCAACTGGAGCTTATTGCCGATTTTTAGTCTTGCCGTTCTGTATAGTCTGGCGAATGTGATTGCCGCCTGGCTGGGTTATCAAGAATCACTACGCTTGAATCGTATTGCCCAAGCGGTAGTTCTACGTTTGCGTGAAAATATTTTCTCGCACTTATTAAAAATGCCCCTCAAACGCTTTGATCACGTGCCGGTAGGTTCATTAATTTCCCGAGTGACGAATGACACCGAAGCCGTAAAAGACCTTTTTGTTGGTGTGTTAGGGGTGTACTTAAAAAACACCATCAGAATTCTGGGTATCTTTATTATGATGGCCATAATGAACTGGCGTTTAATGCTG
>Ga0209345_10004441_pt1 | contig 13558 bp, 17 predicted proteins | sample Cruoilmetagenom7_FD_187294 | JGI IMG/M metagenome (GOLD analysis project Ga0209345, IMG submission 187294) | Oil polluted marine microbial communities from Coal Oil Point, Santa Barbara, California, USA - Sample 7 (SPAdes) (version 2) | ecosystem: Environmental > Aquatic > Marine > Oil seeps ...
GTTTTGACTATATCAACCTTGTCTCCGATTGTCACACAAGAATTGTGTGTTGAACCCTTGGTATTACCATCTCTATTATCGGCAGAATGTATAATTTTGATCACTGAATATCCTTGATCCGCATACGATGTTAATTTAATGTTGAGATGTGTTGTTTTTCCGGAAAACATGGGACCGATGACAATTTCGAGAGACATATTTGTAATAAATGATTTAATAAATGGAGATTCTATCTTTAACAAAATCAATTCTGTTATTATGACTGAAATCAAATTTCTTTTGAAGAGTATTAACGCATCTGACATCCTTGCTTTGTACAAGGATGTTAAGAAAAATGGTCGTAAATTTGTCAAGCATGCGAAAATTAAACCATCTGATTCTGATGTAAAATATACAACTACATACACAAGTGATCAAGAAAAGGGCGTTCATGCAGTTGATACAAAAACTAACACCAATATTTTTGCAACAACATCACACCGCAACTATAAGATTTTTTCTGGTAAAAATCATTTACGCAATTGTATGGTTTGTTTTAAAGAGCTAGAGGCATCAGAAGGTGGAGGATACCCAATTAAATATTCAGAAAATACCGTGATGTCACCTGAAGGTCGTAGATCTTTAAATTATGTTCTCTGGTGCGAAGGATCATTTTGTACCCTCAATTGTGCTCTGTTACATTTGGAACGCAATAGAAAAGGCGTAGAATCGGCACGTGACGGACACAAAGTTGACTCAATTCGCATTTTAAAGTTTTTACATAGATTAATGCATCCAGATGCTGATGATCTTCGACCTGCTAATGATCCTATGTTATTGAAAAGATTTGGTGGGTCTCTTGATTACGAAGAATGGTCGAAAGGTGATAGTTATGATCGTACTAATGGGGTGATACTAGTTCCTGCAAAGGTTCAATATCTAAAGACATAAAAACTTTGTGATAAAATATGTTAGAATATGTTGGCGTTGTAACAGCAATAATTCTACTATATAATAGGAAATTAATATGTAATACATGCAAAATTATGAGAGAAGCATATAAATCTAGGAAACAAATTGCATCATTTATTGGAAAATATGCTACAACAGAACATCCCGATGTTGAATATGATAAATTCTCCATGATTATTAGTTATGAATGTAATGGTTCTAAATATAATGTCGCTTTACCGTATTCCGCAGATATGATGATACACATGTGCGAAATTGAAGTCATGTTATTTTATGATGAGCATACCTATCAGGATATCACTTTGGAACCAGGAGTTGCATATACATCATCAGCTCATGATCTTGGAGGTGATCATATTATCGCATATAATCATGCAACAGGAAAATCGCATGAATATATTAATTCAAAACCTATGTGGTGCACAGAGATTATTTAATTCCAACACGGCCACATCGGGTTTGCCCTTTTGAATGGTTTTTCCCCACCATGATCAAACCAATATCTATTATATACTGGTGAAACGGTCCCATATTCACCTTTGTAATTTTTCGCCCATGAAGTTCCGTGAATGATAATATCTTCCTTTGTAAAAAGTCTACCATCAGCATATACTGGAATGGAATATGGTTTCCATAATGCACGTTTTCCGTCATGATAATCATTTGCACAAAACCCGACTCTAAATTGGATTCCTTTCTTAATATATGCGGCGTGACTTTTTCTAGATGGATAAATGACAACATGTTCTCCAATCATTTCTAATTCATGGCGATCATACCATTTTCCCTCGCTTGCATGGCGTGCTGTAAAAACTCGAATAACTTTGCGATTTGTATATTTTACCTCAATTGTAACATGTTCAATATCTCCTTGATGCGAACTAATATCAAATCCGGGCATGCAACCAATTTTACCATTATATGCATATAATTGGAAGTATGTAATTACATACTTCCAAGATGTTTCATCGTCTCCAGATTTAATAAGTCGAGCCACACAATAACACGGCACATCTGCTAAATTAGCTTCTCCCTTATAAAAATTGCGGTCAACAACAAGTTGTGCTTTTGATGTATTATTTTCATCGGCATATGATAGGAATTTATCAAAAGATAAATCGATTATGGAATCATCATTTGATAGCAATGTACTATTGTGATATAATTGTTCCATAGAGCATGGAAAATTTGACTCTTTACTATCAAAGCGATAGTAAGGCGATACGGTATTAACGATGTCCATTTTTATAACTGACTAGTTAAAACAGATGTTTTGTAATATTAAATCTTGTCATTATCATGATTGAACCAATTCTTGAAGACCCAGGCACCAGCCGTTATACTTTGTTTCCTATTAAATATACAGATGTTTGGGAAATGTACAAGAAAGCACAAGCATCACTTTGGACTGTTGAAGAGGTAGATCTAAGCAAGGATAAATCCGATTTTGACAGCATGAGCGATGGTCAAAAACATTTTATTATGCATACCCTGGCATTTTTTGCTGCAAGTGATGGTATTGTCAATGACAATCTCATTGAAAGATTTACCAATGAATTGAAATATCCTGAAATTAGATGTTTCTACGGATTTCAGATCATGATGGAAAATGTCCACTCAGAAATGTATTCTCTTCTTATTGATACATATGTTTCGAATATATCACAGAAAGAGAAGTTATTCAATGCGATTGAGAATTTCCCATGTATTCAGAAGAAGGCAGAATGGTGTATGAAATGGATTAATTGCGAGAAATCTGTTTTCGCAGAACGTGTTATTGCATTTGCTGCTGTTGAGGGTATCTTTTTCAGCGGAAGTTTCGCATCTATCTTCTGGTTGAAGCAAAAAGGTGTTATGTCCGGATTAACTATTTCTAATGAATTTATTTCTCGTGATGAACGTCTTCATTGTGAATTTGCTTGTCTTCTGTTTAGCAAGATTGTTAACAAACCAAGCACCGCAAGAGTGACGGAGATCATCAAAGAAGCTGTTGATATCGAACTTGAATTTGTAATTGATGCACTTCCCGTTGCTTTGCTTGGAATGAATGCTACATTGATGTCCCAATATATCAAATTTGTCGCAGACTTCTGGTTGGTTAGACTTGGGTGTGAAAAATTATACAAGGTTGAAAATCCTTTTGATTTTATGGAACTCATATCTCTTGAAGGTAAAACAAATATGTTTGAAGATCGTGTTTCATCATATGCCAAAGCTAATGTGGCAAATTCTAGCAGAAACAATCATGAATTTATAACAGATGCTGATGTCTAAGAGTTTTTAAAACAATTCTATACAGGACTATATGCATGAGATTTCCCACATTTATAACATGTATGTGCTAAAAACAATATCATAAATATAAAATGTGTCAATAATTCCATTGATGTTATAACTATGGAACTATGATTGCATTTTTGTCCATCTTTATCTAGAATATATGTTCCGTACAGAACACCACATAAATCGACAAGATATATCATATTCATAAAAAACAAATATGTATTAGTTATTGGAAAATCTCTTGTGTGAGCTACTGTAACAGAACACAAAATACTAAATATTCCATACATTAACATCCAAGCATCTATAGAACTTACACATGTTGTACTATAACTAAATGTTATACTGACCATACCAAGGACACCCAGGTAAAAGGTTAATATTGTTTGAATCATTTTTTGTTTTAAAACTATTACGTAATTTGGGGTTCAATTTCAGAGTAATTTGGTAATCTTGGAAGTAGGTCACTCACGATTTGTGGGTCAAATCGTATTGCGATTTCTGGATCTCTTTGAATTCTTGAATTTGTATCATCGTGGTTCTGAGGTTCTTGGGGAAGAATCATACTCATTTTACCATTGAGATATGACACGTATGATATTAAATAGATGTCACCAATAAAATGAGAAATAACAGTAATCCATGAGAACGGAACTAATCCACTAGTAATGGTTCCTGTCACTATCAAAACTAAATAGAGGCTAGTATTTAATATCTCAGCAATACCAAAATATGCGATATTGCTTGATTTCTTTTCCACCAAGTTCTTTGTATGGAAAACTATCAAACAGTACACAAATCCATAAATCGAATAACTTATTGATGATACCACCACCATGACACTTTGTTTTGCAACTGCGGATCCCACAAACAGCATGACACTGGAAGTGCTCACCAATATTACGACAAAAGCTTCAATCATGATTTTTATCGTAATTGATTTCGTATTTTCTTTTCATTTCTAATCGAGAACAAATCTACAGTTGCCCATCCAACAAGAATAAGTAAGAGGAAAATTGCAATAAACCATACAACTTCAGAATTAGTATTCTCTGTCATACTAATTTTAGTATTAGAACATTCATTAAGTCTGAGATAATCCTCATTTCGTACCACTAAATTGATATCATAACCGATAATATTTGGAACGAATGCTACTCCATTCAGGGTATTCAATGATTTGTTAATTGCTTTTGCGACCGTTCTATTCCCATTCAATAACGATAACAATACTTCTGCAGATTTTGGATTACAAATGAATGCTTGCGAACTTGATGCATGTTTAGTCCATTTCAGGAAATTGTGTGATGTTGATCCGTAATATTCACATCTATCATTATACTTGTTTAAGAAAACATAATCTGATTTTTGTGTGAGTGCTAGCTTTACCATAGATTCCAAATCGCTGTGAATTATAATACTTGAATCTTTAATAATTATGCATTGTTCCTGGTATTTTATCACTTTCTGAAGCATTTGTTTAATATTATGTTGTTCCACGTAATCGTCTACTCCTAATGTATCCAAAGTATAAACCTGTGGTTTTTCTGGTTCTATGACTTCTATTTCGAAAAATCGAGATCCAAATGCATTCCTAATATTATCAACATTTGGATCATTATCGCAAGTTTCACCTCGTAAAATAAGGACTCGCATTATATTTTAATCAACTTTTTTTTCCTGCACATTTGAATGACACTCTGTAGACAGTAATGTTCGGAATTAGGTGGTCCTCAAATTATTTTTTTATTTTTTTGCATTTTTTTCCGGAACTAGAAAAAGATGGCAAAGAAACCCGCACCGAAGCGTGCTTCATCAACTAAGAGCAACATTGCTAAAGCGGCAGGTGGAAAGGCACCTGCTTCCAAGAAAGCCCCGGTCAAGAAGGCCGCCTCGAAGACTAAGAAGGCCCCCGTTAAGAAGGCACCCGCTAAGAAGGCGCCCGCTAAGAAGGCTGGTTCCAAGAAGGCCGGTTCCAAGAAGATGTCGGCATACCAAATGTCCCGCATGGATCACCAAGCTCGGTATTCTCGTATGACGAAGTTCGAGAAGGAGGGTGTTGAATACATGCACGCGCAACGAGAGAAGCTGGGTATTGACGAAGAGGAGACGGTTAAGTACCGTACTGCGTACCGCCGATACCTTGGCCATGAAGTTACATCCAAAAACCGCAAGGATGGCAAGGAAGCTCCCGGCGATAAGAAGCTTCGTGTTCTGAATATTGACGGATTGTTTGAGATCCAAGATGATGGTGAACTTGGATCTGCTCGTGTCATTATCATGCCCACTGCGTCGTCTGGTCTGCGAGTTGTCAACTCCATTGCTTCCAAAAGTTTGAAGAATTACAACAGGTTCGTTGTTGGTTTGAACGAACCCAGCGCTCTGTTCTACAAATCTATTATGGAATACAAGCGTGTTTACGGAAAGACGGTCGGTGTTAAGAAAGAAAAGAACGAATTGGTTAGATATCAAGCTGAGGCTCGCCGAGATGTGATTAAGACCCATCTTAAGAAGGGTGAGAAATTTTCTGTTCGAGGTCTGAAGGGTAAGGAAATTGCCGAATATGAGCAACTTCTTGAAGATAACGACGAGTACCAAAAGCTTGTATCCGCGGCTAACAAAGCTCGTTCCAAGAAGGCTGGTTCTAAGCGAAAGTAGATTAATTTAATGTAAAGTTTTAAAAAACTAAGCAAGACCAGCTCCTTCAAGCATCATATCCCAAATTCTTTTCTGGATTTTTCTCGAATTAACATTCGATGCAATTTTAAAGTGTTCCATCTTGCATGGATGCCCAACACGTTGTAAATGTAAAAATTTACGCAATTCAGTACCTAAACTTGAAGATCTCAAACGTTCCTCAACAGGAATATTATAAAAAACTTCCTGCGTAATAGCATATTCTCTTTCTAATTGTGCCATATATGGGGAATAATCAGGAAGAGTCCAATTCCAATAAAGATGACCCAATATCATGTAATTTTCATAATGTTGCTGGTATTTAAGTGCACCCACAGCAGACCACATCATTTCAGGTGTCGTATCTCCTCGAAATCCATATTCGTTAAGCGGTTGATTCAAAACAACAGCTCTGCTATTATCTGGTTTTCTCCTCGAAAAATATTCATCGAGGAGAAGAAATAATTCCGGTTCTACTTTGACAGATTTCTTTCCTTGATCACGATCAAGAGATTTAAAGAAATTATGTGCACTTTCATCTTTGCTATTGAGTGTGGGAGTTACTCTCTTAACATCCGTTTCATTCTTGGAAGTTATCAAAATTGGAACTTCTGTATCACATACTGCACAAATTTGCATGCCATTATATATAATGGCATCTGTAAGGGATTCCCCGCAACATTCACAAGTATTATGATCGTGATTATAGTTTCTTCTCACACTGATATTAATATATTTTCTTGCTATCACAAAAAATTCTTCAATACATCTAACTTTTTGTTGGATAATTGGATCCAGTGTATCTACGAGATTTTCCGTATTTGATGACTTGGTAATTTCATCAAATGACAAAATTTTAACAGAACTAGGATATGTTCTGTATTTGTTAATAATAGGATCTGCCATATTATGGTAATGTGTAAGTCTATTTCCTGACAAAATCTCTTCAATTTGTTTTTCTATTCTATTTTTCTCATTAACATCACTCCTTCGATCAATTACAGATTGTGGTTTGTTAGTGCGAAGTGATAATAAATTACTTTTATTTCTTAATCGTTTCACCACAGAGTCTTTCTCTGATTCTAAATGTTTGCAAATTTGATGGTGGAGTTTAACTATATCATAATCATTATTGTATAATCCCGAAATATTAATAGAGCTGATTTTCAATGTTTCATCAACTCTCATCTTTTGGTAAAAGTGATGCACCTTTTAGAATGTTTTTTATCTTAACACCACTATGGTGTTAGAATTGTTGTACATATTATATGAAGTTGTGAGATCTATGGGAAGTTTATGGTTTCTTGTATTGACAGTATTGTGAAATCGATTCAACCAAACATACATACCTATATCCAAACCTTTAACCTTGTGCCCAATATATTTTTCAGGTGGATGTTCTGTCATATATTTTCTAATATGACCACCACATATATCACACGGAAAATGTCGTTGAATATAATGCATTAGTTCAATAAATTCCAGTTGCTTTGCTTTTGTCTTCGCACCAAAAGCAAATCTATGAAGTAAATTCCAAGTCAAAGGTCCATAATTGGGTAATTTCTTATAATTGGTAAAATTATAACGCGCCTTTTTCTTTGCGTCTATTAGATGCATGATGAAAAAGGTTTGATTTTATTGAAGGCAAGAATTTGAACTAGAGTATCCGCAAGATCATCACGCTTCTTGTGATAATGTTTTAACACATCTAGACTAAATTCACATCCTCGCTCTGTGTATACATTTATTGCGTAATCTATTGACCATTTCTTGATATCACATCCACGTTGAGCTCCTAATTCTCTACCCTTTGCCTTTGGGCAAATTTCGTAAATCATAGGCAAGAGAGGGTTGTCTCGAAGCAACATAGAAAAATATGTTATACATTGATAAAATAACGACATCATTTTCGTATTTATGGTCATTTGCTTCTCTATGAGAATAATATCCGTATATTCGAAATATTCCTTATATTTATCGAGCACATCTATAGCACGAGTGATATTATCGCATTGGTCAGGATGCTGATACCTTTCAACTTTTTGCAATTTGGTTGCCTTTGCAAAGCAAATTTTATCATATACTTCTGTGATAATAGTCTTGGTCTTCATGTCATGAAGTTCGATACGAATTGCAAAATTTACCATACCAGGATCTATGGATACAATTCTTTTCTTGTATAGATCACAAATTCTGTCATCTTCCGGTAAATTATGAGGATAATGCAAATATAATGGATGGTATTCTTTTTGTTTTATGGGCGTCTTCCGACCCATAAAACGCGATCTGTATGGCATTTTTACTTGACATTATTAACTGTTATACAGTTTGGTAAGAAACAAATAATATCATCACATGTACCCACGGAATTTCTAATCAACAGCGCTTTTCCGTCACGAATAAAGAATTCTAATTGATCCCCTCCAATGTTATGCCATTTTGTAAAATTAGAAACATTTGACTGTGGGATATTTACAGTTAAAATCCTTTCATTTTTCGGAATTTCCCATGAACGTTTTGTTGTTTCGTTTGTAGATTTTGGAGCACGACCAAAATTAATCATGGAACTTCGGGATCTATAGGGAGTAGTTCCTACAACATGGTCTTTTGAATTAATCAGTTCAAAGACGATTAATTGATCGCTACAAGTAATACGCAAAAATGGACATTTACTTTCATGAGCTCTTGAACAAATAGCAGTAAAATCCCTAGCATTGATAATATATTTACAATCAAGATCTGTCAAATGGCTTGACAAATCAAAATGTCGCTCATATTTCTCGTTCAAAATATCAGTTTGATATAAGCTAGGAAGATCTGGTGAATGCTTATTAATAACAGGACTTGTACTCAATGTATTCTTATCTTTGAGTTTAAAAATCGAAAAGGGGCTATTCTTCTTGCTTACAGATTTGATATTAGTTAGCAATAGAGATGTGCTACATGCGTATGGAGACATAGGAATTAATTCTTCATCATCATCATACATAGAATAATTATAACCCGACATTTTACTGCTGTGCAAGACAAAATGTCGCGCAAAGATATCATTGTCACTGACATACGAAATGTGAATTCCATCAGGCATGGCAACAACATGACAAGTATTTTTGTCCTTATCAATCATAGCAATAATATTTCGCACGGGCGTGCTATCCGAAATGATGGCATCAAATTCTGTTTCTTCTGACATTTTTTATAATATACATTTGTCGTTTAGATTAAAGTATGCGAGGACACAGGATAAATTGGGATTGGTTATCAAAATATGATTTATATCATATTTCAACACCAACAGATGGAAATTGTCTCTTTCATTCCATATTGGGCGGATTTTATAAACCATATCAAAATCACATATCAATGGCTAGGCAATTTCGAAGAGAACTGTCTGAAAAACTGGGCTCTAAGAATCCCAAAACTGGAAAAATATATTATGAAACTATCAATAACGGTTTCATGAAGGAATATTCGAAATTTGTCCCTGAGTATTCCTTGAGTAGAATGAAAAGAGAACTTGATTCGAATTCTCCTCTGGGTTATGGATATATGGAATTTATTGCTGATATAATCGATAAAGATATTTACATTCTAGACAGATCATCAATGGGACTTTACAAAACTGATGAAGTAACTGTAAAAGACAGAAAATCCGCGATTATTATTTATTATGACGGATCTCATTATGAAACTGTGGTGCAAAATGTTGGTGATTCTCAAGTACATCACTTCTCATCGAAAAATCCTATCATCAAGAATATGAGGCTTATGTAAAATGATTCCATTAATTGTTGCTGTTATTTTTGCAATAGTGTTTTTAATTCTATTTGCTGTTGCCGCTTCTCAAAAGACATCGGTTCAACAAAACGCAAGAGCAGAATTTGGTGTTGTAGTTAATACAGATTCTAATGCACTTGAACAGTGTGGGACAAGTAAGAGTTTACCATGTACATTTCAAAAGGCGTCAATATCTGATTGTGAAGATGAATGTAACTTACTTAATGCGATATGCACAGCATTCACGTATAATGCACAAACTCAAGAAATGAAAATAGTTGGTACTCCCACATTTTCAAGCCCTGGTGTTAATTTGTTTCTTAGACAAAATGTCGAATAATACTGTAGTAGATATGAGAAACGAGAACAATTCAGATATACCACCTGTGGAACTCGCCAGGATAACAAGGCAAGGTTCGTATATGCGAGACAGATCATCTCTTGGTATATCTGGACAAAATGATGGTAGGGCTTTATTCAATAATGCTACGGAATTATATAGAGACTGCAAGAAGAAAGCAAAAAGGTTGCGAAACCTTAATAGTATCGCATTATTCATTGTTCGAGCAGCAAGTCTAACTCATGGTATTATTGGAATTAACAACGAAGATTACATGGAAAGTGTTCTTGGATTTGTTATACTTGGAATAACTGAATTATTATCAACATATCCTATTGGAGACCGCAGCGTTGTGTTGAAGCATCTTTCAACACAGTTGAAACATAAGCGCAGAGACATTTCTAGATTAATAAATTCTAACCTACCCGTGAAAATCAAACAACAGAGACTTGATGTAATTGATGACCAGATTGATGAGATAGATAATATGATATTCGACACCAACCGTACTCCTGACACAAGAGTGTACCAACAGATAGATGTTGGGTCTGGTATTATAGAAAGTGATGATAACTAAAACCACATGAGCTGCGAACAATTTAATAACGAATGTGTTGTGAATATCTGTTCTGGGGATAGAGGTCGGATAAGTGGATCAGCTCTATCGGATGTGTGGGAAAGATATGATTGTATCGGGGCTTATTCGACAAAAATAAACACAAAAGACAATATATTAGAATATAATGAAGATGAGCAAAAAGACGCACAAATTGATGTTAGGAGGCTTTTTGAGAACTATCTATCAACAAATATAATCACAGATGATATCACAAGTCCTGGATATTCTACATTTCAAGACACATTGCGAAATTTATGTATAGATAATTCTGTTCCTGGTATTTGTGCTGATTTTCTTGAAAATTACTGTCCTACAATGACAAGGGAGGAAATTACAAACAGTCCTGTACAGACTCAATTTTGTGGATGTTATACTCCCCCAGATCCTAAGTATCTTACATATACAATGAATCCATCTTGTGATCCTCTATGTCATAAATCTACAACATCAAAAAGAGCAGATCCCAAAACAGGAGTTATCGAGGAATGTCCGGAAAATGTATGTGTTATTTCGGATGTTCAAATTAATGCAGCCGAACTTGAGAACCCGGAAGGAATTAACTTTACTTCTGTTTGTGGGGGATGTGCTGGCATAGATAATGATGGACCAGGATGTATATGTATTATCTCGGGAGTATCAGTAAGTAATACTATGGGAAGTATTGGAGTTGGAAGTAATATACAACAGTTCTGCGGTGGTAATTCTGTTTGCATAACAGAAGATGCAGACGGGAATGTGATATCAGAAGGGGGATGTAATCAAAATGATTTCAAAAGAGTTGCAACTGTATCAGTATCAAAATTTGAACCTCCCTTGGGGATAGTAATTACGTTTGTTGTGGTAGTTCTTATATCAATGCTGTTATTATTCCAAAAATGATTAATTATGATTGTTGGAGAATAGTTCTCAAGAAGCTTCCAATTGAGCATTTGGCCAAATTTTGCACGTTATCAAGATTGATGTGTCTAATGGCACAAGATGAAATTCGACAAAGAATGATTATTATTAGCTCCGATAATATATCTCAAATGCTTCCAAATCAACGAAAGGTTAGTTTATCAGAACCCTACAAAAATTATAAAATAGACATTTCCTCACTAACACATTTATCTATACATATATCATCTGATTTGAATTTGACCCACAGATTACAATATTTACATATTACTAATATATCATTTAATATATTAAATTTCACAGGAAGTATTCCAAGAAAGCTTGTATTAAGTTGCTTAAGATCTACTGGAATTACTCTTCCGTCTGATGCAAATATGGAAACTTTGGAATTTAAGACATGTATACTATCTTCAATTTTATCAATTAATGGATACAAGTCTTTGCGACATCTCAAATTATCATTTACTCCTGATGTATCGAAACTAACGATATGTGAAAATCTTGAAACTTTAAATTTATCTACATGTTTTCATGATATATTCGACTTGAGTAAATTTATTAACTTAAGAAAGTTAATTCTAGGAAGAAGTCCTGTTACATTTTCTCACATTATTTCACTACAACATCTAACTTATATTGATGTGAGAAAATGTAAATTTACAAAGGATCAACTGGCAATACTTAGTGAAAAAATATTAACTGTCATCAAACCTGCGAATAGGGGAAACAAGTTATCAAAAAGAACTCATAGATTTGCGGAAATAGAATCGTTTTAAAAAACAATTTGGTTACAAACATGGATAGTTTTTAAAATAAATCAATGATTCTATTGTAGCCCTCAATTTTTGCAATATATAATGAATCGCTATAATCAACAGATTTATCAAAACGTTTATCCTTTAAAAAAAGCTCGACAATTTCCCTTTTACCATTTTCGATTGCTAGTTCCATTGCACTATCACCAATATCACCTTCACCTTCACCTTCACCTTCACCTTCACCTTCACCTTCACCTTCATCTTCACCAGCAACAAATGGATCAACGCGTTTGTCCTTCAACAATAACTCAACAGCTTCTACATGACCATATTCAGTAGCCATTTTAATAGCTCGGTTATTTTGGGCTGAAGGGTCAACACGCTTATCTTTCAACAATAGCTTAATAGTTTTTGCATGTCCATATGCGCTCGCTTCTTGAATAGCGCGGTTATTTTGATCTGAAGGATCAACACGCTTATCCTTCAGCAGCAACTCAACAGCTTGGAAATAACCATCTTCGGCAGAATCAACAAGAGCTTGGTTATTTTGAGCTGAAGGATCAACACGCTTATCCTTCAATAATAACTTAACAACCTCAAGATCACCACTAATAGCGTTAATAAAAGCTTGGTTATTTTGAGCTGAAGGATCAACACGCTTATCCTTCAGCAATGATTTAATTCTTTTAATGTCTCCATAACGATCCCTATATTTGGTTGCTAGAATAAAAAGTTTATTATCCTGGGCAGATGGATCATCTATGTAACGTAACATTATGTCAAATAGATGAGAATCATGTCGAATATTTACAGATTTAAAATCGTCAATTGAAATCTTAATTTTATTGGTTTGCAAAAGATATTCAAGTATTTTAGGCGAATTATATAATTCGGATATCTCATAATCCCAATTGTCAGTTTTATAATCCATATGAAGTTTAAGTTGACCCTTTTCGACCTTTTTCTCAATAAATTTGTAAACTTCAATTGCATCATTCTTTGCTATTATCAACCGCAAAGAATGATAATCTTCAATATCTGCAAGATTTGGCAATAAAAGAATAGCATCTAGATCAGAGCTTTTACCTTCAAATCTAATTTTCTTAACGGATTTGAGGGTAGAAGCTTGGAGGTTCAGTAAATCATCCCGAATAACAAAAATCTCTCGATCGTCACTGCTATCGCTTTCCGAATCGTCACTGCTATCGCTTTCCGAATCGTCACTGCTATCGCTTTCCGAATCGTCACTGCTATCGC